>Ga0315281_10004659_pt1 | contig 19872 bp, 13 predicted proteins | sample YL17G07_0_MG_FD_204540 | JGI IMG/M metagenome (GOLD analysis project Ga0315281, IMG submission 204540) | Sediment microbial communities from Yellowstone Lake, YNP, Wyoming, USA - YL17G07_0 | ecosystem: Environmental > Aquatic > Freshwater > Lake > Sediment | place: USA: Wyoming | collected... | reverse complement strand
TCCGCGTTGCCGGTTGCGGTCGCTTGATTCTGGAGCAAGTCGATATTCGCCGTGCTCACGTTTAGCACGCGAACGCTCGTAGTAATCTCCCCGGAACCGGAAATCGTTCCGTTGATGTCGCACGCAGTCAGCGTCAAGGCCAGGATGAGGCCGGTGAAGCACGATCTCGAGGCCATTTGAAAACGCACTCCGTAGTTCACCGGTGTTGGCACGACCCGCGTCCACAGCGTACCATCATGCACCCCAAATCGAGATCCCGGAATGATCCACCTCGCACTCGTCGCCCTCCTTCAGGTCCAGGCAACTCAGGCCGCGCAGGCCGCTCGCGTTGCGCCGTCAACCGTACCCACGCCGACCCGTAACGTCGCTGACCCCGGCGTGATCGCCACCGGCCAGCGCGTTTCTCCGGCCGGCGTGCAGAGCGTCTTCGAAGGCAGGGTTGCCGGAGTCCGCTTCGGCCGAACCGCCGATGAAATCTGGGTAGCCGCGCCCGGAACGACGTTCCGTCTCGACTGGAAAGCAAATCGCGTCATCGCCCGCGCACCGACGGACGGACGTCCTGGCGTGTTCGGCCTTGCGATCGATCCGGTGACCCATCGCGCCTTTGTCTCATCGGTCGGCCGCGTTCCGCGCCCTGCCGGCTCCCCCCCGAATACCGGGCGTGGCGCAGCCGCACGGCAGCCTATCGTCACGCAACTCAGCGCATTCGATGGCGCCGCGACCGGAGACTCGGTGCGAATGCTGTCGAACTCAGGGTCGCTTGGCGACTACATGGCCGGCGCCCCGGCGATCGCGTCGCGTCGCGGTGCCGACGGAATGCGCCTCGCCGTGCTTCCCCTCCCAGCAAATGACGGGCTCGCCGTTCTCAACGCCGATTCGGGCACGCTCATCCGCACGATTCCACTCGGCGTCGAGCCGATCGCGGCCGCGATCTCCGCCGACGGACGCACCGCCTACGTCAGTATCCTTGGCGGCCCGAAGCCGACCGCCAACCAACGGCAAATGGGTCAGTGCTGCGACCCTCGTGCCGAAGCGGTTCGCATCGACGAACGGGGCATCGCCGAGCCCGGCACCGTCAGCCACGTCGACCTCGTCACCAGCGCTGTCCTCCGTGACATACCCGCCGGTCGCCACCCAACGGCGCTCGCCTGGAACGAATCGGGCAACCGGCTGTTTGTCGCGAACGGCAATTCCGATTCGGTCACGATCATCGACACCAAGGCCGATGCCGTGCTCGCGACGATACCAATCGCGCCGTTCCGCGAACGGCAGGTCGGTCTCGCGCCGACGGCGCTCGCGCTCTCGCCGGACTCGCGCACGCTGTACGTCACACTTGGCGGCGCAAACGCCGTCGCCGTGTACGACGTGAGCGATGCCGCGCGTGCGCAACTCAAAGGCCTGATCCCGACTGCCTGGTATCCGTCGAGCATCGACGTCAGCGCGGACGGGCGATTCATCGCCGTCGGCGCGTTGCTCGGCGTCGGCTCGGGCACGGGCACGACCGCCGGGTCACCGGGCAAGGTCGGCCGATTCGTGCATGCGGTGCGCGGCTCGGTCAACGTGCTGCCGGTTCCGACCGACGCCGAGCTGCGTGCCTGGTCAACGGCCGTCAGCCAGAACAATCACCTCACGCTGCCATCGTCACCGGCGCGCGCGATACCGGCGGTCGCAACGATTCCGCGCGCCGTTCCCCAGCAGCCGGGCGACCCGTCACTGATCAATCACGTCGTGTTCATCGTCAGAGAGAACCGCACCTACGACCAGGTCCTTGGCGATCTCGATCGGGGCGAGCGGGACAGCTCGCTCGTCATCTTCGGCGAGGACGTCACGCCAAATGCGCACGCCCTCTCCAAACAGTTCGTGACGATCGATCACTTCTTCGCTTCGGGCGGCAACTCCGCTGACGGCCATCAATGGCTGACACAGGCGAACGAGACCGAGTACCCCATGTGGCCGCTCTACTTCGGCCGCAGCTACCCGTCCGAGAGTGAGGACGCGCTCGCCTATTCGTCGGGTGGCTTTCTGTGGGAGAACGCGCAGACCCACGGCAAGACCGTTTCGATATTTGGCGAATACGCACCGTCGCCAAAGAAATCAGAGGCGGCCTTTCGCACGTCGACGCTCGCACAGTACCTCGAGCATCCAAATGATTTTACGCTGCACCGACAGATTCTCACGGCGCGGTACGACACCCACTCCGAGATACCGTCACTCGACCGCGCGTTGGTGCGCGAGTACCCGGGCTGGACAGAAGAAGTACCCGACGTGATCAAGGCCGGCGACATCCTCGCGCATCTCGCCGAGTGGAAGGTGGCCGGGTTCATGCCGAACCTCATCATGGTTATCCTGCCCAGTGATCATACGCAGGGCACGAGCGCCGACTGGTGTACTCCCAGGGCCTGCGTCGCCGACAACGACCTCGCGCTCGGCAATATCGTCGACGGACTCACCCACTCCAGCTTCTGGAAAGACATGGCGATCATGGTCGTCGAGGACGACGCGCAGAACGGCGTCGATCACGTCGACGGCCATCGCACCGTGGCGCTCACGATCTCGCCCTACGCCAGGCGCGGCGCGGTCGACTCGACGTTTTATAGCCAGCCGAGCATGGTCAAGACGATCGAGCTGATGCTCGGTCTCCCGGCGATGTCGATCTTCGACCTGGTCGCGACCGACATGCGCAAGAGCTTCATTTCACCCGGCGAAGCACCGGATTTCGCCGCGTACACCGCGCTCGAACCACGGCAGTCTCTGCTCGACAAGAACGTGCGCGTCGGCGCGATCAACGGCGCCAATGCCGCCGCCCGGCGCGAGGCGGCGCGCGCCTCGGCTCGCATGATGTTCGACGGGCCGGACCTGGCGCCGGCCGAGGCGCTCAATCGCATCCTCTGGCACGACGCGCGGGGATGGAAGACGCCGTATCCGACTGTAAAGCGTTCGTTGTTCTTTCCGATGGCGGTGGACATCGCCGACGAGGACCGCGACGAGAAGCCCGCCAAGCCGGTGGCGAAACGGCCCCGCTAGCCGGAGAGATCGAACCATCACACAGCCCACACACATGATCCTCGCCCCGGAGATGAAGAGAAGGCTTGTTTGCTCGGCTTGGCTCGTGGTTGCGCTTGGACTGAGCGGCGGTGCTCGCGAACTCGGCGCTCAGGCCGTCGCCAAGCGTCCCCTCGCCTCCGCCGATATCGACGACATCGCTCGCCTCGAGATGCTCGAGGATCATCGACAATTCGACAGCACCGACCTGGCGCGCATCCTTGCATCGAAGCATCCCGAAGTCCGGCGCCGGGCCGCCGTGTCCATCGGCCGTATCGCCGATAAGCGGGGCATCGCGTTGCTCCGGGCGCAGCCGCTCGATCGTGACACCGCGGTCGCAGCGTCTGTGGTTTTCGCGGTCGGGCAACTCCGGGACTCCTCGATGGTCGCCTGGCTCGACTCGCTCCTCAATGGCGCGCGCACTCCGCCAACCGTCTCCGGTGAAGCCGCAACCGCGCTCGGCAAGATGAAAACCGCCGGCGCTCGCGAGGTCCTCGGGCGTTACCTCGCCAAAGGCACTGTGGGCGAACGCAACACGCAGGCGATTCGCGAGGCCCTTCTGTCGATTGGACGCACACCGCGCGGAGAACTCACGCCAATCATGCGCTGGACAAAGTCACTCAATGAGGAAGTGCGCTGGCGCGCAGCGTGGGCCCTCTTCCGGCCGCGTGATCCCGCGGCGGTCCCAACACTGGTCGCCATGAGCAGCGACAAGTCGGCGCTCGTCCGATCGTGGGCGGTGCGCGGACTGACCAGGCCACAGGCGGATTCTGCCGGACTGGGCGTCGCCGCCGAACTGCGGCTGCTCGCGTTAGCGAGAGATCCCGACCGCCGAGTCCGCAGCGAAGCGGTCCGCGCCCTTGGCACCTATTCTGATTCGGCAGCCGCGACCGCGCTGCTAACTGCGCTCAGCGACACAGACAGCTGGATTTCGGTGAGCGCCGCAGAAGCGCTGGGCCGGGTCCGGACGTCGGCTGCGGTTCCAGGCCTCCTCGTCGCGGCGGCCAACGAGCGCTCCTGCGCGGTGCGGGTCACTGCGATGAATTCGCTCCAGGCAGGGTCGCCGGCTATGGCACGTGGGATCGCGGTCTGGATGACGCAAGACACCGTGCCGTATTGTCGATCGACGGCGGTCCAGTTGCTGACGCGTGCCAGGGCCGACACGGCGTCGCGTTTGTCCACGAACGAGTTGATATCGATCGATTCGGCGCTGGCTGGCTATCGAACGGCACGGCGAAGCGAGCTGGCGTTGGCGGATCTTCCGCTGCACATAGCGGCCATTCGCGCGATCGGAGCGTCTGGCGACACGACCGACCTGGCGGCGCTGGCGGACCTCCGCGGCAAGAACGATTCGCTATCCGCAGTCACGATCACCTCCGAGGCCGCGATCGCGGCGATTCAGCGGCGCGCAAGCGGCGTACCGGCGGCTGGGCGCGGGGGCGGGCGCGGACGCGGCGCGCCTCCAGTTGGCACCAGACCACTCGAGGACTACCGACGGATCGTCGAACGGTGGGTCGTGCCCGATTACAACGGCGCACCGCGACCCACGGCGCGCTGGGACACTCCGCGCGGACCGATCGTGATCGAACTCTATCCGGGCGACGCACCACTCGCGACCGACGATTTTGTGAAAACAATGGACGCTGGTTCAATGATTGGAACAGAGTTCACCCGCGTCGTCCCCGACTTCGTCGATCAGCAGCAGACGATTCGCGGTGGTAACACGCTACGCGACGAGGTGAATCGGCATGGCCTCACGCGCGCTAATCTGGCGTGGGCGACCGGTGGTCTCGATACCGGGACCCCCGGCTATACGCTCGGCCACACACCGCAGCCGCACAATGAGGGTGATTTCACATCGCTCGGCAGAGTGATCAGTGGAATGACAGCCGTCGATCGGATCGAGCTCGGCGACCGTATTTCCGGTACCAAGATGCTTCCGCGCGTCGCGGGGCGATCGAAGGAGTGACCGACATCACGCGTGCATGTAGTCGCCTACCACCAACTTTTCGTGCCTCCTCTGCTAGTATTTACTAATGAGTTTCCGCTCCGTCTACCGAGCGGGAACTCGGTGGTGACTCGCCGGTACTATCAGCAAAGGGAGTCCACATGCAACGCAGAGACAGCGGCAGCGGCTGGGGCAAGTCGCAATCCCGTGGAACGCTTGGCGGACGCCGGGCGGCGATGCGCGTCATCCGCGCCGGGACTCGGATGGTCGTCGTCTACGAGCAGGATCCGATCGCGTCGGACGCCGGACCGCGGACGCTCGTGTTCGAATCCTCCGGATCGGTCATCTCCCTCACTCGGTATCCTGCGGATTGGCGGACAATGACGGACGAGGCGGTCCTCGCCCTGCGCAAGGCGCAGGCCTGAGGCTGGGCAAGACGACCGGGACAGCCAGCATTCCGCGTGCGCTGTCGAAGCTCGGCATGTGCTCGCGCTCCGAAGGCGAACGACTGGTCGAGGCGGGACGAGTCCGGATCAACGGGATCGTGGTTCGTGACAAGACGGTCCGCGTTCGGCCCGACGACGATCGTATCGAGGTCGATGGCGCACCCGTTGAACAGGCTGCGCGGATCTACGTGGCCATCAACAAGCCGCGCGGGCTCGTCACGACGCGAGATGATCCGCGGGGCCGCGCCACTATATATGAGTGCCTGACTGACGCTTCCCTCCCCTTTCTGGGACCGGTCGGCCGACTCGACAAGGCAAGCGAAGGACTACTGCTGCTGACGAACGACTCTCACTGGTCTGCGGCCCTCCTCGACCCGGAGTCACACGTCGACAAGACCTACCACGTCCAGGTTCGCGGGCTGGGACTCGATACAGTCATCGAGCGCGCGGCCGGGGGTATCGTCGAACCCATGACCGGCGAGCGTCTATCGGTCAAACAGATCTCGCTCCTGCGCATGGGATCGCGCAACACCGCCTGGTTCGAGGTCGTCATCGACGAGGGCAAGAACCGCCACCTCCGTCGCGTCTTTGCCCACCTCGATGTCGAGGTGCTGCGACTCGTGCGCGTCGCGATCGGGGCGCTCGTGCTTGGACGTCTGGCAAAAGGGGCGTGGAGATTCCTTACCGAAGCTGAAGTTCGCATGCTGTCGAAGTAGTCTCTCCTATCCGGCGTTTTCCTGACCGGCTATTCTACGCTTCGCTCCCCGCATGCCCGCCATGACGAATCGTCTGATGCGTTTTCTGCCTGTCGTACTGTTGTTGCCGCTCGCGGGTGCTGCGAGCGCGTGCCGAGCCCGGGCGCCAGACCTACCGCAGGTCGAACCCGCCGCGTATGCCGATACGATCGCTGGGTTCCATCAACTGCGCATCGACATGATCGCCGGCCCCGATGGATGGACGACACTCCTTGGTCTGTGGTGGCTCGCCCCCGGTGAAAATCGCATCGGCAGCGACACGACGCTCGAGATCGTGCTGCCCGCGGCGCGGTCGCCGAAGCGTTTTGGTGCCGTGACGGTCGCCGCGGACAGCGTGCGATTCGTTGCCGCGCGCGGTGTGAAGATCGTGTCCGACGGCCACGTCGTCGTTGCGCCCCTCGTTCTGCACGACGACATCGAGGGAGACGGCAAGCAACAGACCGTCCTCCGCTTCGGCTCGCTGACGGTTGCCTACATCACGCGCGGCGGAAAGAAGGCTGTCCGCATCAAGGATTCGCTCGCCGTCGCCCGGACCGCATTCCCCGGCCATCGGTATTTCCCGACGGACACCGCCTGGCGCGTCACCGCCCGGTTCGTGGCCAGGCCGACGGTCGATTCGATGGACATCATCAATGTGCTCGGCATCCAGACCCGGATGTCTTGGCCGGGCGAGCTGCGCTTTCGCTTTCGCGGCGCCGAGTACTCGCTTCAGGTCGTCCGCGAGCCCGAAGACCATGGCAAGCGGCTGTTCGTGATGTTCCGTGACTCGACGAACCTGACCGAGACGTATCCCGCGATGCGCTACACGTTCGTGAATCCGCCTGACTCACTTGGCCGCACGGCGCTCGACTTCAATCAGGCGTACACGCCGCCGTGCGCGTACACGTCTGCGGCGACCTGCCCGCTACCACCGAAGGGAAACACGCTGCCGTTTCGTGTACCGGCCGGAGAACTCAAACCCGCAGTGCACTAGAACGATCGCATCCAGATCATGATCGGGCCGCACGCCGCATCGCGGGGTTTGTGCATTGCACCCGCCCGGGGTCAATGTCAATTCGCCAAGGGTCGTGTCAGCACTTGGTCGGGTTCGCCTCGAACTTCCCCTTCGCCTTCAGCTCGCCACCTTTCGTTGGCGTCGTGACAATATCATAGGACCCAATCAGTTTGGATTCGTCGGAGCGTGTGATCGTCAGTGTGCCCGACTTCAGCTGCGAGTGTACCCAGTCGACCGGTTTCGGGCCGGTCGTCTTGTCGGTGAGGTCCGCCGTCAGCCCCTTTGTGATGGTACTGGTCAGCGTGTGCAGTCCGACGGCCGGGCGCTCACCCATCCCTGAAATCGAGATCGCCCACTTCGTCTCGACCAACGACAGTGCCAGGATCTTCATGTCCCCCATCGTGGCGACGCAGAAGCTCGCATCGCGGCCCGAGACGCTCCCAGACTTCGATCCAGTCACGACGATGTCGAACGGTCCGCCCGCGTTGGCTGGACCCTTTGCGAGCGCGCGGTCAACCTCGCCCTTCGAGGGAGGGCTGACCTGGGCCCCAGCACTCGCGGATGTCACGCACGCGATCCCGAGGCCAGTCACCGCAGCGAAGAGCGCGGTGATGCGTCGTTGTCCGCTCAATGTCAGAGTTCTCATTTGATCACGATTCCGAGCTCGCTCTTCGCACCTGTTCCTTTGCCGACGAGCTCCATCGTGTAGAGATCTTTCTTGTCGCCGCCGTTGTTGCCGCCCGTGAACTTGACCCAGCCGCCGGGGACGTTGGGCGTCAGCCACCAATCGAGGTTGCCGCCGCCGTTGCCGAACCGGACGTGCTGCGCGGTGAATGTTCCGGCCTTGGTGTCGACCTTCTCGTTGCCCACGGTCGCGCCTTCAACGCTTTCCTTGGTCGGACGAGTCGGGAACATCGCGTTGTAGTTGATCATCCCCATTCCAGCGGGGACCAGCAGCTCCTGCGGATCCTTGTTCCCGGGCAACTTTGCGCGGACACGCACAAGCTCCTTTGTCCACGGGCTGGTCGGCTTGTACAGCGCCTCGATAATGACGGTGTCCACCATGTCCTTGCCGTTGTCCTTGAATGGAGTCAGCGTCTTGAGCCGCCACCATTCGGAGCTATCTGCCGTTGTCATCGCCAGAAACGCGCGTTCGAGCGACTGCGGCGGATCCTGAGCGCTGGCTGTGATCTTCCACTGCGTCCACTCGCCAGGTTTATACGGCTGCTCGAACATCGATGCGCCAGACCCGTACTGGAGCGCGAAAAGCTGGCTGATGTAGACCCAGGCGTAATCGGTGGACCACATGCCGGGCATGTGCGACCCTCCGCCACCCATGCCACCGCCCATTCCGCCGCTCGTGATGTGCACCATGTTGAGGCCGAGCACCTTTGACAGCTCGGCTTCGCGCGAGTCGAGAAGGTCCAGTCCGGATTTCGAGAACCCGGTGCGACTGCCCCCGAAGTATTCCGTGATCCGATCCTTGAGGTCACGGTAGTCGTTCGTCTTGAAGCCACCGGCCTTCGCCCCGGCTGCCATCGGCCCGTCGGTCAGCTTGTCCCGATCCTTCTGAAAGCCGCCCTCGTCGCTGGCGCCGCACTTGGCGCGCATCGCGAGCCGCATCGCGAGATTCAGCTTGCCGTCGGTCACGCCCTGTGCAATCTCGAAGGCCGCCTTGCACTCGCGAAACTTCTTGATCTTGTCATCGATTTCCTTGACGCGGTCGCCGGAATTGCCCAGCTCGACATTCTCGGCATTGGCGCCCTTGAGGAACCGTTCGAGCATGTCGACGGTGAGATCGATGACCCGCTGCGCGTGGAGCTGTGATGCAGCGGCAGCGGTGATGAGAGCGACTTGCGCGATCAGTTTACGGAAGCGCACGGGAGTCCTCCGACGGATACGAAAAAGTTGGGGAAGGTGTAGATGTTGATCGTTAACTTGCGTCAGAAGCGCGGATTGCGGCAAGTGGCGTCGTTTACGGGGCCGAGATTCGTTGAAGTCCGCGCCTTCGAGACCCTGCGGCCGTCTGTCGAAACCGGGAAACACAACATTAAATGGCCAACCCATCTCCGTACCGTTCCCTCCCTGCGGATCGCCGCATCGCGCTCGTCACGCACGCCGTCAAGGCCAGCCGTGAAGCGCGGGCGCAGTTCGTCCAGCGACTCGCTGCGCGTGGCGGTTTTCGCCCCACAACGCTGCAACAATGGCCGCCAGAAAAGCTGGCTTCCGAAATCGTTCGTACAAAAGCCGAGTCGTCCAATGACGAGCTCGATCTCCTCCACCTTCTATATGTACAGCTCGAGCCCGCGATCCAGATCACCTTCCTCGACGCGGCGGGTGTGAAGCACGTCGCCGGCCAGATGCCCGAGGATCTGACGTCACCGTACGCGGATCATCCGTCGGTTGAACGTGCGGCGACACGGGTGCGGGAACAGCACGGTGACGACGGCATGCGCTACTTGCGGACGCTGGAACGATATAGTCGCGATGACTGGCCGGGCATCGAGGAACAGGTGAAGCGCCTCGGGACATCCGCGGCCTGAGCCAGGCTGACCCACGCACGCGGTCGGAGCATCTAGCGGCACTCCGCCAACGAACGTAGTTTGGCCGGTCAACGCAGGCATTCCGTCACTCCACTCCGGGTAGGAAAATGAAACGATTCGGCACCTTCCTTGCCGTAGCGCCCTTGGCGCTGTTCGTCGCGAGCATGGCCACGCCTGTCGTGTTGGAACAGGTCGCCCCCAACGACAACCGCCATGTTGCCGGCACGCTCACTAACGGGGTGCTCACCGTCAACCTCGAGGCACGGATGGGGGCATGGCACCCGGAGGGCGACACCGGACCCGCCATCGAGGTTGCCGCGTTCGCCGAAGCGGGAAAGCCTGTGTCCACCCCCGGGCCGCTGATTCGGGTGCCGGTCGGAACCGAGGTCCGCGCGACGATTCGGAACACGTTGAACGCGCCTCTCGTCGTCCACGGCCTCGGAAAGACGCGCGGCATGTCAGATAGCGTCGTCGTCCCGGTGAACGGGTCGAGCGACGTCCAGTTCAAGGCAACCACGCCGGGAACGTTCTACTATGTCGGCAAGCGCGCCGTCGACCCATTCGGCTTGCGTGCCGAAGGCGATCAGCAACTCAACGGGGCAATCATCGTCGATCCTGCCAATGCTCCGCGAACCGCGAACGATCGCGTCTTTGTCATCTCGTGGAACGGCAGGATCGACGCGACGACCAAGACGGGCCTCGGACCATTCACGATGACGATCAACGGTCTGTCCTGGCCGCACACCGAGCGCCTCGACTATGCGCAGGGCGACTCGGTGCGCTGGCGGGTGATCAACCTCACCGAGATCGATCACCCCATGCATCTGCACGGGTTCTACTTTCGCACGGAATCGATGGGCAATGGCGTGGGAGACTCATTGTTCACGACGGATCAACGACGGATGGCCGTCACTGAGGTCATACAACCGTTCGCAACGATGTCGTTGACGTGGAAAGCGGAACGGCCGGGAAACTGGATCTATCATTGCCACTACGCGGCCCATCTTTCCTCGCTCGTTGCCTTGGACTCAAAGGATGGCGAGATGGACATGTCGATGACCGACCATCACAAGTCCGATGCGCCGCACCAGATGTTCGGCCTCGTGATGGGGATTCGGGTTGCGCCTCGCGGCGTCATCGCCCAATCGACCGAGAAACCCAGGGCGATTCGTGTCTTGGTCCGCGAAAAAGCAAATGCGTATGGAACGGAACCGGGATTCTCGTTCGTCGTCGCCGGGACCCCCGACGAAGCGAACCCCAACGCGATGCCGGTCCCCGGCGCACCACTCATCCTCGAACGGGGAAAGCCGGTCGCCATCACGGTGGTGAACCAGTCGACGGATCACGCGACGATCCACTGGCACGGGATCGAACTCGAGAGCTATCCGGATGGGGTGCCAGGATGGAGCGGATCGGGCGCGAACATTCTCCCGGCAGTCGCCCCGCACGATTCGATCACGGTTCGCTTCACGCCACCGCGCGCTGGAACGTTCATGTATCACTCGCACTTCAATGAGATGAAGCAGATGGGTGGTGGCGCGTATGGGCCGATCATCGTCGTCGAACCCGGTCAGCGGTTTGATCCTGAGACGGACAAGATCCTGTTTTTCGGGACGGCGGGTACCGGGAAGAACATCGTCTTTGGCCCGTTCCCGAATTACGTGATGAACGGACAGACGCAGCCGGCCGACATGAATCTCAAGATCGGGACCCGCTATCGGTTCCGGCTTCTCAACCTGGCCGGGGACACGCCGCTGATCGTCGGCATGAGTGCCGACGATACTCCGATCAAGTGGCGGGCCGTCGCGAAGGACGGTTATCCGCTGCCAGCCGCGCAAGCGACGACTCGGCCAGCGCGCTTGAGGTTCGATCCCGGCGAGATCTACGACTTTGAGTACGCGCCGACCGCGAAAGCGGAATTGGCTTTGACGTTTGGGCCGCCGCAACCGCCGCCGGGGTCGCCACCGCCACCGCCGGGATTCTCACCGCCTCCTCCCACTATCAAAGTGGCGGTGCACGTCAAATAGTGAAAAGTCGAAGCACTTCTTTCTTGCGGACACCGCCCGCGCTCCACCGCGAAATCAGAGCGACTCGCCGGTGGAGCTTGGTGTCTTGGGTTGTGCTTGCCGCGTGTGCAGGTCCCGCTGCGCGCCGCCAATCGCCAGCGGCCGATGAGTTGCCGCCGACTGGCACGTTCTCGATCATCGCCTACGATTCGGCATCCGGGCAGTGGGGCGGCGCGGTGCAGTCGCGGGTGTTCTCCGTCGGCAACGGTGTGCTGTGGGCCGAGGCCAACGTTGGCATCGTCGCGACGCAGGCCATTGTCGACGTCAGCTATGGACCACAGGCGCTTGCGTTGCTGCGCGACGGGCGGTCGGCCAGGGAAACCGTCAAGGCCGTGTGGGAGCGCGACACCGACCCCGACACTGCTCGCTGGAGCAAGTACGGTCGGCAATTCGCGGTCGTGGACGCAAAGGGCAACGTCGCTGCGTACACCGGGCCGAAGGCGACGACGTGGGCCGGCGACAAGCAGGGCGCGCACGTCACGGCGCAGGGCAACATTCTTGCCGGCCCCGGCGTCGTCGATTCGATGATCGCCGCGTACGAACGAACGCCGGGTGCGCTGGCGTTCCGACTGGTGGCGGCGCTCGAGGCCGGGCAAGCGGCCGGTGGCGACGTGCGCGGCAAGCAGAGCGCGGCGCTGCTCATCGTGAAAAAATGCGGCGGCGTCTGGCTGCACAACGATGTCGTGCTGCGTCTCCAGGTCGACGATAGCCCCGAACCGATTGGCGAGCTGCGGCGACTCGTTGAAAAGGCGCCGCGCAGGGCGCAGGGCGTCACAACGGCGGAGAAAGATCCAGCCTGTCGATAGGTTGCCCCTCGCCGATGGCGTAGGCTCAATGGCTGGTGAGCTGAAGTTGCTCACGACGCGGAATCGTCGCATACTCCGCCGGCTCGAACAAACGGGATTCATCGTGCTTCAGGAGACCCAGATGTCACTGCCCTCCACGCTCCGCGCCGCGCCTGCGCGCTGCCCGCAAATCGTCACCGTCGCGCTCGCCGGACTCGTGCTCGGACTCGGCGCGGCGCATGCGCAAACCGCGATGCCGACCGCGCCGCCGCCAGCGGTGCTGGCGACCGTCACGACACCCGACAAGTTTTTCGGCTTCCGGATTGGCGCCGATCGCAAAATGGCGCGCTGGGACAAGATGGTGGAGTACTACACCCTCCTTGCCAGGCAAAGCCCGCGGCTCAAGGTCGTCAACATGGGCCCGACCACGATGGGGAACCCGTTCCTCGCGGTCTATATCTCATCACCAAAGAACCTCGCGCGACTCGAGACCTTGCGGGCGTGGAACCTCAAGCTCACCGATCCGCGCGGCGTTCCACAGACCGAGATCAAGCGCATCGTCACGGAAGGCAAGGCGGTCGTGCTCCAGTCGATGAGCATGCACGCCACCGAAATCGGCGGAACGCAGATGGCGGTCGAACTGATCTACGATCTCGCCGCCCGCACCGACGAAGAAACGCTCCGCATCCTCGACAACGTCGTCGCCATCATGGTGCCGGGATTCAACCCCGACGGCGAGATCATGGTCACCGACTGGTACAACAAGTACATCGGCACCGAGTACGAGGGCTCGAACTACCCGTCGCTCTACCAGAAGTACGTCGGGCACGACAACAACCGCGACGCCTTCATGTCGAACATGATCGAGTCGCAATACATGTCGAAGTTGCTCTTCCGCGACTGGAAGCCCGAGGCGTACGTCGATCACCACCACATGGGCGCAAACGGCGCCCGCATCTTCCTCCCACCGTACGCGGAACCGGTACGTCCGTCGGCCGACCCGCTCGTCTGGCGCGAGCTGTCGTGGTACGGCGCGCACATGGCATATAAGGAAGAGGAGCAGAACCTCTCCGGCGCGATCAACATGGCGATCTACTCCGGGTGGGGTCACATGGGCTTTCATTGGATCACGCCATTTCACAATATCGCCGGCATGCTGACCGAGTCGGCGAGCGCGAGCCTGGCGACGCCGCTCGACATGCCCCCCGATCGCCTGCAAGGCAACACGCGTGGGCTTCCAGTCTATGAAGAGCAGACGACGTTTCCGCACCCGTGGCCGGGCGGCGTCTGGCATCTACGCGACATCGTTGATCGCCAGAAGGTCGCGGCGTGGGCCGCACTCGACCTGGCCGCGCGCAACAAGGAAACGGTACTCGAGAACGCGTACCTCAAAGCCTCGCGCCAAACGGAGCGCGGCGCCGCGGCGAAGGTCAAGGCGTACGTGATCCCGATAAACCAGCACGACCCGCTCACCGCGATCAGGATGGTGAACAAGCTCCTCGGCCAGGGCGTGGACGTGCATCGTGTCGGGCAGCCGTTCACGCACGAGGGCAAACAATACGCGGCGGGGAGTTTTGTGGTATCGATGGCGCAACCGAAGATGGGCGTCGTGCGCTGGCTGCTCGGGCGGACGTTTTACCCGGACAACACCTACACCCGCGAAGCCAACGGCAATCCCATCCGTCCGTATGACATGAGCACGGACACAATGGACGAGTTCATGGGCGTCGCCGCCGATCCGGTGAGTACGCCGGTGACCGTCCCGATGACATTGCTCACGGGACTCGTCACGCCGGCCGGCAAGGTGGCCAAGGGGAGCAATGGCTATCTGATCGATGGCAACCTCAACGACGCGATGCACGCGGTGAACCTGCTGCTCGACAAGAACGTCGCTGTGCGCCGAGTCGATCAGGCGACTCCCACCGCGCGCCAGGGTGACTTTGTTGTCGATGGCGCCGCTCCCGATGCGCTCGTGGCCACCACCGCCCGTGCGACCGGCGTGGATTTTGCCTCGCTCGCCACCGACCTCGCCGGGGTGAGCCACGCGGTCAAGCGTCAGCGGATCGCGATGTACGAACGCTACGGCGGAGGCAACTCCGATCAGGGCTGGACGCAGTTCACGCTGGAGCAGTTCGGGTTTCCGTATCACGACATCAAGGACGCCGAGCTCAAGGCCGGCAACCTCAACGCGAACTTCGACGTCATCATTCTTCCGAATGACAATGTCGGCACGCTCACCGGAGCCGGTGGTGGTCGCGGTGGCCGCGGCGGCGGCGGTGGTGGCCGCGCCGGCGGTGGTGGCGGGCCAGCAACGCCACCCGAGTACCGCAGCGGGTTTGGCGACGAGGGCGTGAACGCGCTCAAGGCGTTCGTACAGGCCGGCGGCACCCTGCTCACCTTTGGCGAAGCGGGCACGTTGCCGATCGAGCGGTTCGGACTGCCGCTCAAGGATGTCGTTGCCGGCAAGAACAGCAAGGAATTCTGGTCGCCGGGTTCGACGTTCAAGGTGAAGGTCGACAAGGGCAATCCGCTTGCGTACGGCATGCCCGAGGACGCGCTTGCCACCTGGCTCGCGGGTAGCCAGGCGTATGACATCACCGACAGCACGGCCAAGGTCGAGACGATTCTCTCCTACATCGACAAGGACATTCTGCAGAGCGGCTGGCTCAACGGCGAGGCGCTCATCGCGCGCAAGGCGGCGATGGTGTCGGTGCCGATGGGAACGGGCCGCGTGGTGCTGATTGGATTTCGGCCGCAGCACCGATCACAGACGCACGGCACGTTCAAGCTCGTATTCAACGCATTGCTGAGGTAGCACACTTGGGGTTTTCCACGTGACGAAGCCGGTCATTCTGACGGTCGATGACGATCCCGCCGTCCTCAGCGCGATCGAGCGCGACCTGCGCCAGCACTATCGAGCCGACTATCGGGTGATGAAAGCGGGCTCGGCCGCCGAAGGGCTCGAAGCGGCAAAGGAACTCGCGGCGCGCAACACGCCCGTCGCTCTCTTCCTCGTCGACCAGCGGATGCCGGGGATGACCGGAATCGAGTTACTGCGCATAGTGATGAAGCTGCATCCGGCGTCACGACGGGTGTTGCTCACCGCGTACGCCGACACCGACGCCGCGATCGCGGGCATCAACGACATCGCGCTTGATCACTATCTCATCAAGCCATGGGATCCGCCGGAACAGCGGCTCTACCCGGTGCTCGACGACCTCCTCTCCGAATGGCGGTCCCGAGCGCGCCCCGCGTTCGATGGCATTCGCGTGCTCGGGTCCCAATGGTCGCCGGAATCGTTTGCGGCAAAGGAGTTCCTCTCCCGGAATCGCGTGCCCTACGAGTGGGTGGACCTCGACCTCGACGCGCCGGCGCGCGCGCTCGCTGAGTCGCTTGCCGGCGACCTGACCCACCTGCCGGTGGTGCTCTTCCCCGACGGCGCACACCTCATCGCGCCCACGCACGTGGAGCTCGCGGCAAAAGCCGGCCTCCAGACACAGGCGAGCCGGCCGTTCTACGACGTGATCGTGATTGGCGGAGGGCCGGCCGGCTTGGCAAACGCAGTATATGCGGCGTCCGAGGGACTGCGAGCCGTCCTCGTCGAGACGGAGGCCGCGGGGGGACAGGCGGGCACAAGTTCGCTCATCGAGAACTATCTCGGATTTCCGGCCGGCGTCACGGGCGCCGACCTTGCCCAGCGCGCAGCGGCCCAGGCACGGCGGTTCGGCGCCGAGCTGCTCACCGGCCAGGCAGTCGTTGCGATTCGCCGCCAAGATCCCTATCGCGTCGTCGTACTCGCCGACGGCACCGAACTCTCCGCCTACTGCGTCGTGATCGCCACCGGCATGACCGCGCGTATGCTGGACGTTCCCGGCGTCGCGCCACTGCACGGCGTCGGCGTCTACTACGGCGCGGCGATGACCGAGGCGGCACGGTACCGCGCCAAGGACATCTGCGTCGTCGGCGGCGCGAATTCGGCTGGCCAAGGCGCGCTCTTCTTCTCGCGATACGCGCGGCGGGTAACGATGCTCGTGCGGGCTCCCAATCTTCAGCCGACGATGTCGCGGTATCTCGTCGACCGCATCCGTTCGGCGCCGAATATCGACGTCGTCAACGGCGTCGAGGTCGAGCGGGTGAATGGCGACGGGTCATTGGAGTCTGTGGTCGTGAAATCGGCCGATTCGGGCGAACAGCGCACGATCCCTTCATCGGCGGTGTTCGTCTTCATCGGCGTCAAGCCGCACACGGATGCGTTTGCCGGTGTCCTCGAACGCGACGAAGCCGGGTTTGTGATCACTGGCGCCGACCTGCCGCAGGAGCACGGCCGGCCGCGCGGGTGGACGCTCGAGCGGGCGCCGTTCTCGTTCGAGACGTGCGTACCGGGCGTGTTCGCTGCCGGTGACGTGCGTTCAGGCGCCAATCGCCGCGTGGCGGCCGCCGTTGGCGAAGGATCGGCGGCGATCCATTCGGTGCACCGCTATCTGCGCACTGTTTGAGGATGCGCGCGTGACGACCGCATCGGACCTGATGGCCCGCCTCGCGACCCACCGTTCCCTCGGCGCCGCGCCCACGAGCGAGCACGCGTGGTTGGTCAAACACGGCACCTTCCGCGTGTACAACACCGGCGACGTGGCGAACCACAAGGGCCAACCGGCGACGATGCTCAGTATCATGCTCTCGGGGCATATCGTAGTCCGCGTCGATCGCGGTGCAGGCTCACACAAGATCATCGAGTGGCGCGCCGGCGATGTTGGCGGCACGCTGCCGTTCTCCAGAGGCGCGACGCCGCCGAACGACGCGGTGGCCGAGGAGCCGACGGAGATGCTCGAGATTCCACGAGAAGACTTTCCGGAGCTGATTCGGGAGTGTCCGGCGGTCACAGCCGTCATGGTGCATGCGATGATCGATCGAGCGCGCCAGTTCACATCGAGCGATCAGCGCGACGAGAAGCTCGTCTCCCTCGGCAAGCTGGCCGCCGGCCTCGCCCACGAGCTTAACAATCCCGCCTCGGCTGTGGTGCGCAGCGCCAAGACGCTCACCGAAAGTCTCGCTGCCTCCGAAGTGGCGGCACGCCGTCTTGGGGCAGCGCATCTCTCCGAAGCGCAACTCGCGGCCATCGACGACGTCCGCAAGGTGTGCGGTGAACCAAGCGCGCAGGGGCCACTGTCCGCCATCGCGCGCGCCGACCGCGAGGATGCGATCGGCGATTGGCTTGCCAGACACGGAGCCAATGAAGGATGCGCGGTTCCGCTCGCCGAATCCGGAGTCTCGCTCGCGGCGCTCGACACGCTCGCAAGGACCGTCACCGGCGATGCGCTCGACGCGACGCTGCGATGGATCGCCGCCGGCTGCCTCGTCCGCGCGCTGTCGGGCGAGATCAAGACGGCGGCCGAGCGGATCTATGACCTCGTCGGTGCGATCAAGGGATTCACGTACATGGACCACGCCCCGACGCCGGAACCGGTGGACATCCGCCGTGGCATCACCGACACGCTGACCATGCTCGGCACCAAGACACGTGCGAAGTCGCTGGAGGTATCAGTGCGCTTCGCGGACGACTTGCCGCGCGCACACGCTGTCGGCGCCGAGCTCAACCAGGTGTGGATGAATCTCATCGACAACGCGGTCGACGCGGTTGCGGTCGGGGGCCACGTGGTGGTCGCGGCAGGTCCCGAGATGGGCCGCGTCGTGGTGCGGATCACCGACGACGGGCCCGGTATCCCGCCCGAGATTCAGGGGCGGATCTTCGATCCGTTCTTCACGACGAAGGGTGTCGGCAAGGGAACGGGATTGGGGCTCGACATCGTTCGACGCCTGCTGCAGCGGCACGAGGGGGAGATCGAGGTTGAGTCCAGGCCGGGGCGCACGGAGTTCCGTGTGGCGCTGCCGGTCGCGAGGTGAGCGACTCTTCGCGGCGTCCAACCGACGGAAGAACGTTTTTGCCATGAGCGGATCGGTACCGGCATCACCCACCGAAATGCTCGCCGAACTGGCGCGCTTCCCGGAGATGAATCCCGGCCCGGCGCTCCATGTGGCGCGCGATGGGACGATTCTGCTTGCCAATCGTGCGGCACGGAACTTCTTCGACCGTGAGACGCTGGTCGGACTCTCATGGCCGGCGTTGTGCGACGGACTGGACCCCTCAGTCTGGAAGGCCGTCCTCGAGGACGAAGCCCGCCTCTCACTCGAGGTGGACCGTCATAGCCGCTGCGTGATGTTCACGCACGTCCGCTCACCCACCGATCGCTCGGTGTTTGCCTTTGGGGCCGACATCACCGAGCGGCGAATTGCGGAGCACGACCTCGCGGCACAGGCGCAGCGGTTGGCAGAGGTGGCGCGGTTTCCCGATATGAATCCGGGACCCGTGATCCGCACGAACCTCGACGGGTGTGTGCTGATGGCAAATGTCGCAGCCCGTGAACTCTTTGGTGAACAGCTCGTGGGGCAGACGTGGATGTCGATCCTGCCACCGTTGGACCAGGCACGGTGGCTTCAGATCGTATCCAGTTCAACGACGGTCGCTGTCGAGGCGCGATTCGGGACTCGCGACTTTGTATTCGCGCACCGTCGCGATCATGCGAGCGAGCTGGTGTTCGTGTATGGCGCGGACGTTTCCGCCCAGAAGCAGGCAGAGAGTGCGCTTCGCCAAGCGGGAAGAATGGCCACCCTCGGAACTCTGGCGGCCGGTGTCGCACACGAACTGAACAACCCGGCTGCTGCAGCCAGCCGCGCCGCCGTTCAGCTACGCAAGACGCTGGCGGAACGCGAAGCAGCCCACGAGCGGTTGGGCGGCATGGACATTCCGGCGGCCGCGCGCGCGTACCTCCTGACGCTTGACGCCGCCGGTCGCTCGCGTGCCGCGCATCCCCATCTGCTGGACGCCATGGAACGCGCCGACCGCGAGGCCACCATCGAGGAATGGCTGGAGATCCACGATGTTCCCGACGCGTGGTCGCTCACGTCGGGGCTCGTCGCTCAGGGAATCGACACCGCGACGCTCGGTGAACTTGGAGGCCTTGTTTCGGGACCCGCACTCGCCGTCGCGCTCGGCTGGCTCGCTGGCGGACATGAGGTGTACGCACTGATCCACGAGTTGGCCGAATGCGCGACGCGGATCTCGGATATCGTCGGCGCCCTCAAGGGTTACTCATTTCTCGGACAGGCGCCGGTGCAGGAGGTGGATCTGCACGAGGGCCTCGACAACACGCTCATCATCCTGCAGAGCAAACTCAGGGGCGGCATCACCGTGCGGCGTGACTATGATGACGCCTTGCCCAAGGTGCCGGCGTTCGG
>Ga0315281_10004658_pt1 | contig 19872 bp, 17 predicted proteins | sample YL17G07_0_MG_FD_204540 | JGI IMG/M metagenome (GOLD analysis project Ga0315281, IMG submission 204540) | Sediment microbial communities from Yellowstone Lake, YNP, Wyoming, USA - YL17G07_0 | ecosystem: Environmental > Aquatic > Freshwater > Lake > Sediment | place: USA: Wyoming | collected... | reverse complement strand
AATGCTCCAGAATGCCTTTACCCATCCTTGGTCTCCCGTGAAAGGGCGCATCCTTGCGCCACCCTCACTGGACCACATTGAAATCAAAACGAAAAGCCCCATCCTGCTGGAGAATGCGGTTGCCCTGGGCGGCCGGTTCGCCTCAGGACGGGCGCGGCGCGGCGGACCGCGGGACATCCGCCGCCAGCAGCGCGACGGCCCCCGAGAGCGCCTCTCCCGCCGGCGCCCGCAGCACCAACTGGGCGTACCCGTCCAGGGGCGTCTCCTCCAGGTTGACGATCGCCAGGGCCGCGCCCCTGCGCGCCGCCACGACCGGCAGGTTGGCCGCCGGATACACCACCAGCGAGGAGCCCACGACCAGGAACAGGTCGCAGCGCTCGGCCTCCGTCTGGGCGTGCGCCAGCACTTCCGGCTTGAGCGTTTGTCCGAAGGAAATCGTCGCGGGCTTCATCGGCCCCCCGCAGCGCTCGCAGTCCGGGGCCACCCCCTCCGGCGTGACCCGCGCCTGGAACTCCGCGCGCGGGTGCGTATGGCCGCAGGACAGACACGACACGAAGCGGTGCGTGCCGTGGAGCTCCACGACTTTCTCCGGGGCCGTCCCCGCCAGCTGATGCAGCCCGTCCACGTTTTGGGTCACCACCGAGGCCAGCTTGCCCAGCCGCTCCAGCGCCACGACCGCGGCGTGGGCCGCATTGGGGCGCGCCTTGACGATCTCCTGGTAGAATGCCGTTGTGCGCTGCCAGTAGCGGCGGCGGGACGCCTCGCCCGCCAGGAAGCGGTCAATGTGGAACTCGCTGGGGTCGAAGCGGGTCCAGACCCCGTTGGGACCGCGGAAGTCCGGAATGCCGGACTCCGTGCTGATGCCCGCGCCGGAAAACAGCAGCACCCGCTGCGACCGGCGCAGCAGCGCGGCCAAGGCCTCCCACGCATCGTTCATGGCCGCCTCCCCGGACAGGGAATGCACCGCGGCAACCGCGGCGGGTCTACTCACTGAATTCTATCACACGCCAGGAGCCCCCTGGCAAACCGCCCGGAGCGGAGCGGCGGCGTGGCGGGCGGGCGGGCCGGGCCGCAACCGGCTTGACGCGCAGCTTGGGAAGGGCTTTGCTGGTGCCGCTCCGCGCGTGCCGCCCAGCCGGGCGGCCAGGGGCACTCATCCCCTTCCGGGAGCGCAGCCATGGCGGGTGACTTGGGGTTCCACGGCGGCGTCGCCGTGGCGCAAGTGCTGGCGCGGCGGGGCGTGGGGTTTCTGTTCACGCTCTGCGGCGGACACATCTCGCCCATCCTGGCGGCCTGCAAGGCCAAGGGGCTGCGCGTCGTGGACGTGCGCCACGAGGCCACCGCGGTCTTCGCGGCGGATGCCATGGCGCGCCTGAGCGGCATCCCGGGCGTGGCGGCGGTGACCGCCGGCCCCGGCCTGACCAACACCGTGACGGCCGTCAAGAACGCCCAGTTGGCGCAGTCGCCCGTGATCGTGCTGGGCGGCGCGCCGGCGACCCTGCTCAAGGGCCGGGGGGCGTTGCAGGACATTGACCAGTTCGCCCTCATGAAGCCGCACGTGAAGTGGGCGGCGGCCGTTACGCGCGTGCGGGACATCGTTCCGGCGCTGGAGCAAGCCTTCGCGCAGGCGCAAGCGGGCGTGCCCGGACCGGTGTTCGTGGAACTGCCGGTGGACCTGCTCTACCCGGAGCCGCTGGTGCGGGCCTGGTACCCCATCAAGCCCGCCGACCAGGTGCGGGGCCTGCGCGACCGCCTGATGAATGGGTACCTGCGGCGGCACCTGAACCGCATGTTTGCTCCGGCGGGCGGCGCGGTCGCGCCCCTGGCCGCGCCGGTCGCGCCCGGCCATTCCGAGGCCCAGGCGCGGGCCGCGGCGCAGCTGCTGGATGGCGCGCAACGGCCCCTGCTGCTGCTGGGCAGCCAAGCGACCCTGGCGGCGGCGCGGGTGGGGGCGGTGCGCGCCGCGGTGGAAGCCCTGGGTCTGCCCACCTACCTCTCCGGCATGGGACGCGGCCTGCTGGGGCGCCAGCACCCACTGCTGCTCCGCCACCAGCGCAAGCAGGCCCTGAAGGCGGCGGACCTGGTGATCCTGGCCGGCGTGCCGGCGGACTTCCGCCTCAACTATGGGCGGGACCTTCCGCGCCAGGCCCGCCTGATCGCCGTCAACCGCGGCGCGGAGGATGCCAGGAAGAACCGCCGCCCGGACCTGACCGTCGTGGGCGACCCCGCGGGATTTCTCGCGGCACTGGCCCTGGCGGGGGCGGGCGGCCGCTGGAGCCGTCCGGAGTGGCTGCGCACCCGGCGGGAACAGGACCAGGCGCGGGAGGCCGAGATTGACGCGCAGGCGGCGCCGGTGGATCTGGGCGAGGGTGTGAACCCCGTGGGCCTCTGCCGCCGCCTGGACGACGCCATCGCCGAGGACAGCATCATCGTGGGGGACGGCGGGGACTTCGTCGCCACCGCCAGCTACACGGTCAAGCCGCGCGGGCCGCTCAGTTGGCTGGACCCCGGCGTGTTCGGCACGCTGGGCTCCGGCGCGGGCTTCGCCCTGGGCGCCAAACTCTTCCGCCCCCAGGCGGAGGTGTGGGTGCTCTTCGGCGACGGATCGGTGGGCTACAGCCTCTCGGAGTGGGACACCTTCGTGCGCCACAACGTGCCGGTAATCGCGGTGGTGGGCAACGACGCCTCCTGGAGCCAGATCGCCCGCGAGCAGGTGGAGCTCCTGCACGATGACGTGGGCACAGTCCTGCGGCACACGGATTACCATCGGGTGGCGGAGGGCTTCGGGGCGGAAGGGCTGCTGGTGCGCAACGACGAGGAGGCCGGCCCGGCGCTGCGGCGCGGCAAGGAGCTGGCGGCCGGGGGCCGGCCCGTGCTCATCAACGCCATCTGCCGCAAGACGGAGTTCCGCAAGGGCTCGCTCTCGATGTAGCTTGCCCCGGCGCTGCCCGGCGCGCGCCCTTGACCCCCGCGCGCCGCCAGTCTACGTACAACAGAGCGTTGCCGCCCCGGTGCGAGGGCCCGTGGCGATGTAGCCTTAGACCCCGTCATCGGAGCGCGGTTCGTGAAGATCGCCTACCTTGCCAAGGCCCGGCCAGACCTGGTGGCCCGCATTCCCAAGGAGATTGAATCGGCCATGATCGAGTCCGGCCCGGGCGGCGTCTACAGCGCGGAAGCGTTGGCGCAAGTGGCCGATGCCGACGCGCTGGTGGTGAGCATGGAGCCGGTCAACGAGCAGATCCTGGCGGCCTGCACGCGCCTCAAGATCGTGCAGCGGCTGGGCGTGGGGTACGAGACGCTGGACCTGGACGCGGCCGCCCGGCGCAAGATCCCGTGCTGCAACATCGAGGGGGTGAACAAGGAGGCCGTGGCGGAGCATGCCCTGATGTTGATCCTGGCCCTTACCAAGCACCTGCTGGAGGCCGACCGGCTGACCCGGTCCGGCCGCTGGGCCGAGTCGCGCATGTTGACCCAGCGCACCTGCGAGCTCAAGGGCAAGACGCTGGGCATCGTGGGGCTGGGCAACACCGGCACGGCGCTCGCCCGGCGGGGCAAGGCCTTCGGGATGCACATCGTCTACAATGACATCCGGCCCATCCCGACCCGCACCATCGAGGAACTGGGCGCCCGGGCCCTGGAGAAGGAGGAGCTCTACCGCGCGGCGGACCTCATCAGCATCAACACCGACCTGAACCCCGCCACGCGGCACCTGATCGACGCCCGGGCGCTGGCCCTGATGCGCCCCCATGCGCTGCTGGTCTGCTGCGCGCGGGGCGGCATCGTGGACGAGGCCGCCCTGCGCGACGCCCTCGACGGCGGGCGCATCGCCGGGGCCGGGATTGACGTGTTCGAGACGGAGCCCATCCTGCCGGACAACCCGCTGCTGGGGGCCAAGAACTGCATCCTGACCGCCCACGTGGCGGGGGTCACCGACGAGACCACGCAGCGCATCTTCGACTGGGCGCACGAGAACGTGCGGGCGGTCGTTCTGCGCGGGGAGAAGCCCCGCTGGGTGCGCAACGGCGTGGGGTAGCCTCCCCATCGCTTCCGCCGCCCCCTTTCATGATTGGGAGCATCCGCAGGTGAAAATCGCGTACCTCAGCAAGGCCCGGCCCGAGTTGTTCGACCGCATCCCCAAGGACATTCCCCATGTCGTCGTCGCGGCCGGGCCGGACGGACGCTACGGCGCGCAGGAACTGGCGCTGGTGGCCGACGCGGACGCGCTGGTGGTGAGCGCGGAGCCGGTGCATGAGCAACTGCTGGCGGCCTGCCCGCGGGTGAAGATCGTCCAGCGGCTGGGGGTCGGCTACGACTCGCTGGACCTGGACGCCGCCGCCCGGCGGGGCATTCCCTGCTGCAACGTGGCGGGGGTCAACCGGGAAGCCGTGGCCGAGCACTGCCTGGGGCTGATGCTGGCGCTGGCCAAGCGCCTGCCGGAGGCGCAGGCGCACACGCGCGCGGGACAATGGGCCCAGGCGCGCATCACGACCCGCCGCACCTTCGAGCTCAGGGGCAAGACGCTGGGCATCGTGGGCTTCGGCGCCATCGGCACCGCGCTGGCCCAGCGGGCCAAGGCCTTCGAGATGGAGATCGTCTACAACGACGTGCGGCCCATCGCGCCGAAGGAGGTGCGCGCCGTGGGGGCGCGCTTCCTGGAGAAGCCGGAGCTGTTCGCCGCCGCCGACTTCGTCAGCATCAACACCACGCTCAACCCCACCACGCGCGGAATGGTGAACGCCGCCGCGCTGGCCTGGATGAAGCCCTCCGCCTTCCTGATCTGCGCGGCGCGGGGCAAGATCGTGGACGAGGCGGCCCTGCGCGACGCCCTCAACGCGGACCGCCTCGCGGGCGCGGGCATGGACGTGTTCAGCACCGAGCCCCTGCCGCCGGACAGCCCGCTCTTGCACGCCAAGAACGTCCTGCTGACGAGCCACCTGGCCGGTCTCACCATCGAGAGCGGCAAGCGCTCCATGGATTGGGCGATCGGAAACGTGCGCCGCGTCGTGGAGCGGGGCGAGAAGCCGCAATGGGTGCTGAACGGGGTGGGCTGAGGCGGCCGTTCGCGACGGGGCAATGCGGACCGCGCTACTCGACAACCTTGGGCACTTTGAAGTGATGGTCTTCCAGATACGGGCTGAACGATTCCGCCGTGACGCCGGACACCTCCGCCACATCGTCCCGCATAACCGCCGCTTGGGGAGGCCCCGCCAGGGCCTCGTCCGGCGGAAGCTGCACGGTCTGGATCTTTTTGAAGTAGTCCAGGATGTGCCCGAACTGCTCGGCGAAGAGGCGCTTTTCGGCGTCCGTCAGTTCCAGATTGGCCAGCTTCGCAATCTTCTCGATCTGTTCAACGGAGAACTGTTCGACATTGGACTGCGCCATGGTGACCTTGCCGGTGGGATGGCTTGCGCGTCGGAGCGCGGCGTGGTGGGGTCCACGGCGGCGAGCATACGCGGGGCGCGGCGCCGTGTCCAGAGACGCCCGCGCTGGGGACAGGGCACCCGCAATGTCAGGGGCAATCAAGAAGCTGGACCTTTTCCAGGACTTGTGGTCCGACGAGCGGGGAAATGCAAGTGAGCAACCCACATTCGGAAACCACGGATGCTGCGGGGATTGCCGGACGCGTTGGATCGGCTCGACGAGGTGTTGGGGATGGTGCCGATCGCGGCGATTTGTGGAGCGGAAGACCGCGAAGAGATCGTGGAATTCGGGTTGGGCAAGGAGTCCTGGTTGCACACGTTCTTGGAGTTGAAGCGCGGTGTTCCCTCGGCGGACACCTTCCGGCGCATCCTGGCGGCGCTTGATCCCGACGCGCTGGAAGCGTGCGTGATGCGCTGGCTGCAAGGCTGGCAAGGCTACCAGCGCGGCAAGCAGGTGGCCGGGGATGGGAAACAGCTGCGACGCTCGTTCGACCATGCCAGTGGCAAGACCGCCATTCACATGATCGGAGCGTGGGTCACCGAGTCCGGGTTTCCCTGGGGCAGTTGGCGGTAGACTCCGGAGAAAACGAAATTACCGCGCTGCCCGGTCTGCTGAAGTTGCTCGATCTGAAGGGAGCCACGGTGAGCATTGACGCCATGGGCTGCCAGACGGCCATTGCCGGTCAAATCATCGCGAATGTGAATTCACGCGAGCCTCTCTGCCAAATCAAGAATCATTTCAGCGCGTCCGGCGGGACTCGAACCCACGACCGACTGATTAGAAATCAGTTGCTCTATCCACCTGAGCTACGGACGCCTGCGCTTCCGGGAACTCCGCACGGCACTCCCAGCGCCACACCGTGCAACAGCCGCGCCCGGCCCCCGCCCCAATCCCGGAAAGCCTCCCGGATTCACGACCGACACATACGCCCATTCCGCGTCTGCGACAACCTTTGGTCGCCTGCGATCCCCGCCCGCGGCACCTGGGCCGGTCTTCCCATTGCGGCCGAGGCCGAGTGTTCTTGAGAACATGCACGAGCGTTCACTTCTTTCCCGGTGTGCGCCAACCGCGCCATGACCCATTCGGCCGCCCTGGGAGCCTTTGGCGGCTCGAATGAACCTTCCAACTGCGGGCAGCGTTCAAGAGGGGCAAGGACGGGGAACGGCTAGCGCGGCAGGAGGTCATTGTGGCTAACAAGGGACAGACTGCGGGCACGATCCTCATTGTGGACGACGAGCCTGGGGTGCTCCAGATTACCCGCATCATTCTGGAGCGCGCCGGTTTTGTGGTGCTGACGGCCGAAAACGGCCAGATCGGCCTGGACATGTTCCAGCGGCACGAGGCGGAAATTCATCTGGCGCTGGTGGACATGACCATGCCCGTGCTCAGCGGCGAAGAAACCGTACAGGGCCTGAATCGCATCCGCCCCGGCATGCGGATCATCGTCAGCAGCGGCCATGGGGAAGATGAGACCATGGCCCGCATGGCTCAATACGACGTGGCTGGAGTGATCCAGAAGCCGTTCCATGCTCAAACGCTGGTCCAGAAGGTCCGGGCCGCAATGGAGGAGCGCCCCGCCGGAGTCTGACGCGAGGGCGGTCCTCGGTGGCTTCAGCGGCGGCGGGGACTCCCCTGCCCGGCTCCAATCCCACGCCCCGCACCCGCGGGATGCTCTCTCCAGGGGCCACCAGACCCCAAGTTGGGGCGCTCGGCTGGCCAGAGCGGGCCCCACTCCCAAGGCACCCGCAAAGTCATGTGGCCAAGAGCTTGAGCAACCCGCGTATCCGAGCCTGGTTGCGCAAGCACGGCATCGAAGCGGTGATTCCGCAACGCGACGGCCAGCGCGCCAGGCATCGGGGTCGTCCCTTGCAATTCAACCGCCAAGTCTATCGCCGGCGCAACGGGGTCGAGCGCTGTGTGGGCTGGCCCAAGGAGAACCGCCGGATCGCGACCCGGTACGAAAAGTTGGCCGCCAACTACCCGGGCATGCTCAAACTGGCCATGATCATGCGCTATATGGCCGCCGAAATTCCGAACAGAACCTAGCCGCCCCGGATGAGTCCCGCGCCGTGGAGTCCATCCAGCACGAACTGCACCGCCAGGGCCGCCAGCACGATCCCCAGCACGCGGCTCACGACGTTGCTGCCGGTAACCCCCAGCCAGTGCATGACCCGGTCGGCCGTCAACAGGATGGCCAGGGTGAGCGCCAAGGCGACGGCGATCATCGCCAGCAGCCCGGCGGTCTCCCAGGGGCGGGGCCAGGCTTGTCCCATCAGCAGCACGGTGGAGGTGATGGCTCCGGGGCCGGCGATCAAGGGGATGGCGAGCGGGAACACGGAGAGGTCGGCGCGGCGGCCGGCCTCGTCCTGCTCCTGCCCGGTGGCGCCGCTCAGGCCGGACTTGCGCGCCAGCAGCATGTCCATCGCCAGGAAGAACAGCAGGATTCCGCCGGCGATGCGGAACGCGGGCAGGCCGATTCCCAACGCCCGCAAGAAGGAATTGCCGGTGAGCGCGAAGGCGTAGAGAATCGCCGCGGCCAGCAGGACGCCCCGCACGGCCGTCAGGCGCCTCTGCTCCGGGGCCATGCCCACGGTCAGCGCGCCGAAGGTCATGGCCACCCCGACCGGGTCAATCACCACCAGCAGGATGGTCAGGGCGTTGAGCAGCGAATCGGACATGGGAACGGGCCTTCCCTGTGTTCAGTCAGGGTGCGTTAATCGCCCGCGGCGGCCCGGCGCGACAGCGCATCGCGCACCTTCTCCACCAGGGTTTCACCGCTGTAAGGCTTGGGGAGCAGCAGCAGGCCGTGGCGGCGGATCTGGTCAATGTCCAGCGACTCCGCCCCATAGCCCGAGCAGAGGACGATCCGGGTCGCCGGGCTGGACTGCCGGATGCGGCGGGCCACCTCCAGCCCATCCAAACCGGGCATCACCATGTCCAGCACCGCCAGGGCGACCGGCTGGGGCGACTGCTGGAAGACCTCCCACGCCTGCAAGCCGTCCTCGCACGTGACGACCCGGTAGCCCACGGCGCCGAGCACCTCCGCGGCCAACCGGCGGGCGAATTCGTCATCGTCCGCGACGAGCAACACCGCGTCGCTGGGCAAAGGCTCGGCCGGCGGCTGGACCGCGGCATCGGGCCGCACCGTGGGCAGGTAGACCCGGAACGTGCTGCCCTTGCCGGGTGTGCTTTCCACGGCGATCAGGCCGTTGTGCTGTTTGACGATGCCATAGGCCGTGGACAGCCCCAGCCCGGTGCCCTTGCCCGGCTTCTTGGTGGTGAAGAACGGCTCGAAGATGCGCGCCTGCATTTCCGCCGGGATGCCCGACCCGGTATCGGAGACCGAGAGGGCAACGTAGGGGAACTGCGGATCGGCATCCTCGGGGACGGGCAGCCCGCGGGGCGCCGGCGCGCCGGCGCTGGCAATCGCGATCTCCCCCCCCTCCGGCATGGCGTCGCGGGCGTTGAGGCAGAGGTTGAGCAGCACCTGCTCCAGCATCGCCGGGTCGGCATAGACCGGGCTCAGCCCCTCGCCCGGCAGGAAGCGCACCTGGATGGTCTTCCCCAGCACCGGCTCCAGCAGGCGCAGCAAGGTGCGGATGGAATCGTTGACGTCCAGCAGGCTGGGCTGGAGCACGCTGCGGCGGCTGATGGCCAGCAACTGGCGCGTGATGTTCTGGCCGCGGTCCACGGCGAACTGCACCTTCTCCAGGTCCTTCCGGCGGGCATCCTCGCCGTCCAGGCTGAACAAGATGGTCTCCGTCAACACCGACACCACGTGCAGCAGGTTGTTAAAGTCGTGAGCCAGCCCGCCGGCCAGCTGGCCCACCGCTTCCATCTTCTGCGCCTGGCGCAACTGATCTTCCAGTTGGATGCGTTCGGTGACGTCGCGGGAGTTGACGACGATCCCGCGCACGGTCGGCACCGGAAGCAGGTTCACGGAGGTGACTTCCAGGTGGCGGTACGCTCCGTCCCGGTGGGGCATGCGGAAGCGGCGCGTCAGGGGCACGCCAGGATTGGCCAGCACGGCCTTGAAGGCGGCCTCGGCGCCCGGCCGGTCCTCCGGGTGCACGAAGTCGGAGGCCTTGATCCCCAGCACTTTGTCGGGCCGGTAGCCCAACAAGCGCTCAAAGGCGGGGCTTTCGTAGCGGATCCGGCCCTCGGCGTCCAGGATGGTCACGGTGTCCTGCGCGTGTTCCAACAGCAGCCGGTAGTGCTCCTCCTTGTCTTGCAGCGCCTTGGCGGCCAGCTTGCGCCGGGTGATGTCCTGCCCAATCACCAGCACCGCATCGGTGCGCCCCCCTTGGGCACAGGGAACGATCCGCAGCGAAAGCCAGAGCTGGGCATCCTCCTCTTGGCCACGCACCCGCAGCGCCGCCTCCACGGTCTGCAACATGCCGGTCACCAGCACGCGCTCCACCGCCTCGCGGGTGGCCTCCTTGAACTCCGCCGCGATCCAGTGCACCAGCGGCGTGCCGATCACGTGCTTCACGGTCAAGCGGCTGTGGCGGGTGCGGTTGAGGAAGCGCACAACGCCCTGGCGGTCCAGCAGCAGAATATAGTCCGGGGAGTGCTCCACCACCTGGCGCCATTGAGCCTCCATGGCGTTCCAGTCCGGGTCGCCTTCCTGGGCGGAGGCCACCGGCCGCACCACGCCCACCACGGTATCCGGCGTGACGGCGGCGTGCCCCGGCAGCACCCAGGCGACCTCCAGATCCACCGCGCGGCCGCCGCCGTCCACCTTCAGGCGCATGGGCGCGCGCGTGGGGGGCTGGGCCCACGGGCCCCGCAGGGCCGCCGCCACGCCCGCGCGGCCGGCCTCGTCGTCGGCGAGGTCCGCCAGCGGCCGTCCGATCAACGCGGCGGGCGCCTGGCCCAACAGATCGCCCAGGGCGCGGTTGACCAGGGTCAAAGTTCCGTCCCGGTGGACTTCCAGCAGGGGCAGCGGCAGCGCCGCGACCAGGCCTTCCCGTTCCGCGCGGACGTGACCCAATTCGGTGTGGGTGTCGTGAAGGCGATTGAGGTCGTTCTGTAGCTTGACCAGAGCGGCTTCCAGCCGGGCGATCAGGTCGCCGGTCTGCTCGGGTTCTGTCACGCCGACCCCGCCGTCAAGCTCTGGCCAGTCGCGCAGCGCGTGGGATCGCGTGCGCATCCGTCCAGGGTGGTTTCGTATGGCTCATCCATACCCTGTTGCGTCCGGAATGTCATCCGCACTTTGGAGACACCCCGATCCTCCGGCCGCTAGGGAGGCCCCTGCCGGTGCGCCTGACTGGCCCGCCGTTTGTCCATCAGTCCCAGAAAGCGGTCGAACAGGTAGGCGGAGTCGTGGGGACCGGGACTGGCCTCCGGATGGTACTGCACCGAATAGGCGGGATATTCCAGCGACTCGATGCCCTCGACGGTGTCGTCGTTCAGGCTGCGGTGGGTCACGCGCACCGTGGCGGGGAGCGAGTCCTCGCGCACGGCAAAGCCGTGATTCTGGCTGGTGATCTCGATCTTGGCCGTGGCGAGGTCCTTCACCGGATGGTTGGCCCCGTGGTGGCCGAACTTGAGCTTGTAGGTGCGCGCCCCCAGCGCCAGCCCCAGGATCTGGTGTCCCAGACAGATGCCGAAGATCGGCAGCCTGCCCAGCAGGGCCTTGACGTTGGCGATGGCCTCATGCACCGGCTCGGGGTCGCCCGGGCCGTTGGAGAGGAACACGCCATCGGGTTTGTGCGCCAGGACCTGCTCCGCGGGGAAGTTGTACGGCACCACCTCCACCTCCACCCCCAGCGAGCGCAACATGCGCAGGATGTTGAACTTCACGCCGAAGTCGTAGGCCACCACGCGGTAGCGCGGGGGTGGAGCGGCCCGCCCCGGCACGCCGCCGCCCTCCCAGACGTACGGCGCGGGGACGGATACGGTGCGGGCCAGGTTCTGGCCCACCATCTCTGGCAGGGCGGCAGCCTGGCGGCGGAGCGCGTTCAGATCGGCGCCCTCGGCCGGAACGATCAGCCCCGGCAGCGCGCCCCGCTCCCGCAGGGCCAGCACCAGCGCGCGCGTGTCCAACCCTTCGATGGCCGTGATGTCGTGCCGCTTCAGGTAGCCGTCCAGCCCCTCCTCGGCGCGCCAGTTGCTCGTCACCACGCTCAGTTCCTTGACGATCAGCCCGCCGGCAAAGGGACGGCGGGACTCCACGTCGGCCGGGTTCACCCCGTAGTTGCCAATGTGGGGATACGTCATGGTGACGATCTGGCCGCTGTAGGAAGGATCGGTGAGAATTTCCTGATAGCCGGTCATCGCGGTGTTGAAGATGACCTCCCCCGAGGCGGGGCGCTGGGCGCCCTTCAATCTTCCCCGGAAGGTCTGCCCGCTGCCCAAGACCAGTAAGCCTTCCATGCTCCTGCCGCGCAAGACGTTGTCAAAGCTGTCGAAAGACCTTAGCCTTGCCCTGGGTTTTTGTAAATGGACGCCGCCCAGGCCCGCCACGCAGGCAGCCGGGCGCCCCCCTTCATCCTCCGTGACGATGACCCAGAGCCATTCCGCGGGTCCGGCGCGCCGCGCCGCCACGTCCGGCACCGGGCCGGCCCCAAGCCCCACCCAAGGCGGCGCCGCGCTGCGCGACGCGGTGTGGACGGCGGCGGCCCTGGCCGCCCGGCTGCCGGCGGACGCCTGGGAGGTGGAGGCGGTGAGCCGCCGCTACCGCCTGCGCGTGCCCCGGCCCTACCTGGACCTGGTGGCGGAGCCGGGCGACCCCATCTGGCGCCAGAGCGTCCCGGCGCGGGCGGAGCTGGAGGAAGCCCACCTGGCCGAGGACCCCCTGGCCGAGGACGCGCCGCACAATGCGCCCGTGCCCCACCTGTCGCACCGCTATCCGGACCGGGCGCTGCTGCTGGTGACCGACCTCTGCCCGATGTTCTGCCGCTTCTGCATGCGCAAGCGCAAGACGCTGCGCGGCGCCGCCATAGACACCGCCACGGTGGAGCGGGCCATCGCGCACATCCGGGCCACCCCCGCCATCCGCGAGGTGATCGTCTCCGGCGGGGATCCGCTGATGCTGCCCGACGCCCGGCTGGACGCGCTGCTGGGGGAGCTGCGCGCCGTGCCCCACGTGGAGGTGCTGCGGGTGCACACGCGCATGCCGTGCGTGGAGCCGCGGCGGGTCACCGCCGCCCTGGCCCGGATGCTGGCGCGCCACCGGCCGCTGTTCGTGGGCGTCCACTTCAATCATCCCCGTGAGCTGACCCCCGCGGCGGGGCGGGCGCTGGCGCTGCTGGCCGATGCCGGGCTGCCGCTGCACAGCCAGACCGTGCTGCTCAACGGCGTGAACGACGACGCGCGGGTGCTGGCGGACCTGTTCCGGGGACTCCTGCGGTGGCGGGTGCACCCGTACTATCTGCACCATGCCGATCTGATCCCCGGCACGGCCCACTTCCGCACCAGCATCCAGCGCGGGCTGGGGATCGTGGACGAACTGCGCCGGGAGGCGCCGGAACTCGCCATGCTGCACTATGTGCTGGACACGCCGGGCGGCGGGGGGAAGGTGCCGCTGACCTGGCCGCGGCCCCAGGGGGAGCCGCCGGCCGGGCCTACTCGTAGTGGATGCGCGGATCCAGCCAGGCGTAGATGATGTCCACCACGAAGTTGCTGAAAATGGAGATGAACACCACCACCAACACCAGACCCTGCACCAGGGTATAGTCCTGCTGGCCCACCGCCTTGACGAACAACAGACCCATGCCGTTGAGGTTGAAGACCTGCTCGGTGACCACCAGGCCGCCGATGAGGAAGGCGAACTCCAGGCCGATCACGGTGATGACGGGCAGCAGGGCGTTGGTCAGCGCATGGCGGTTCACGATCAGGCGCTCCACCAGCCCCTTGGCGCGGGCCGTACGGATGTAGTCCTCCCGCAGCACCTCCAGCACCGAGGAGCGCGTCATGCGGGTGGCCACGGCCGAGTAACGATAGCCGGTGGCCAGCGCGGGCCAGATCAACTGGGACAGGTTGGCGATGGGGTCCTGCCACAGCGGCGTGTACGTGATGGGCGGCATCCACTTGAAGATCACCAGAAAGCCGATGATCATCACGATGCCCAGCCAGAACGAGGGGGTCGCCAGCCCGGCGATGGAGAAGATGCGCACGGCGTAGTCCGCCCAGGTGTCCTGCTTGAGGGCCGCCAGGGTCCCCAGGGGAATCGCCAGCAGGATCGCCAGGAACGTCGCCATGAGCGCCACCTGCATGGTGAGCGGAAAGCGCGCGGCAATCTCCTCGCTCACCGGATTGCCCGTCCACATGGACGTCCCCAGATCCAGCTTCGCGATGCCGTACATCCAGTCCACGAACTGCCGCCACATGGGTTGGTCCAGGCCCAGCTTGTGGCGCCCCACCTCGATCGCTTCCTGGCTGCCGCCTCCTTGGCCGCCCATGCGCATCGTGACGATATCGCCCGGGATCATGCGCATCAGGACGAACACAAGGATGGCCGCGCCCAACAGGGTCGGGACCATCAACAGGATGCGGCGGATGAGGTAGCGGAACACGGACCCTGCGCTCGGTGACGAACCGCGGGAAGATCGCGCCCGGGCCTCCGATCCCGTGGAGGGGGGAGGCCCGGGCGTCTTGTACTTACTGCTTCAACCAGACGGTGTCTAGCTGATTGTTGATGTAATGGCTGGGGCTGACGTTCCAGCCCTGCACCTCGGTGTTGCTCAGCACGATGCGGTGCCACCACAGCGTGTTGATGTAGTACCCATGTTCAGCCACGTAGATTTGGAATTTCTTCAAGATCTCCTTCTGCTTCGCCTCGTCCGGCTCCTGCAGCTGGGCATCGTACATCTCGTCCAGCTTGCGGTCGATGTAGTGGCCGCTGTTGGCGTCGGTGCGGTCGGCGGAAATCAATTGGCTGACATCCACTTGCGGGTTCACGACGGTCTGGCAGTTGAAGTCCATCGTGACGTCGAACTCCGGCGGATTCTTCCGCAACTCCGCGAAGAACGGCCCGGTGGGCAGCACCTGCTGCTCCACGTTGAGGCCGATCTGGCGCCACTGGTCAATCAGCCAGGTGCCGACGATCTTGTAGGGTTGGTCCGTGCTGCGGTTGTTGAGCTTGAACTTGAAGCCCTCCGGGATGCCGGCCTCCTTCAGCAGGCGCCGGGCCTCCTTGCGCTGGGCGACGATGTCGCGGCTGTAGCCGGGCAGGTCCTTCTGGAGTTCCGCGTCCGTCATCGCCAACTCGTGCCCGGGGAAGACGTATCCGCCCACGGTCTTGACGATGGCGATCTTGGACAGATATTCCGAGCCGCTCCAGCGGTCCACGGCCAGGTTCAGGGCTTGGCGCACCCGCACGTCGTCAAAAGGCTTCTTGAAGGTATTGGGCACCGCGTACAGGCCGCAGTTCCAGGGGCTTTCCTGCACCCGCAGACTGCCGCCCATGGCCTTTTGCAGCTCCTCGCGGGACGAGGGCGGAAAGCCCCGGAATTGGATCATGGAACGGCCGCCCCGCAGGGCCTGGAGTTCCACCACCTCCTTGGGCGTGTAGATGGCCTGGTAGCCATCCAGATACGGCTCGCCCTTGCGGAAGTAGTCCGGGTTGCGCACCCCGATCCAATCCGCGCCCATGTGCTGCTCCTTGAACAGAAAGGGGCCGCTGCCCATGATGTGCGTCTTGTACCAGTTGGGGTCCTTGGCCAGCAGGTCGGCCTTGTAAATGTAATTGAAGGGCATCGCCAGCACGCCGATGACGGCGCTCGTGGGATACTTCAGCTTGAAGACCACCGTGTAGTCGTCCGGGTGGGAGACGCTCTCGACCATGGAGAAATAAGCCTTGCGGGGGCTGATCACTCCGCTCGGCGGGTCAATCATGTGCTCGAAGCTCGCCACGACGTCCTTGGCCGTCAAGGGGCTGCCGTCATGAAACTTGATGCCCTTGCGGATCTTGAAGATGTAGCTCTTGCGGTCCTTGCTCAGCGACCAGCTTTCCGCCACGTCCCCTTCCATGCGCTTGGCTTTGGGATCCGTCGGGTCCACGCGGATCAACAGGCTGTAGTGCGGCGCCGTGGCATGAACCACGGCAAAGGTCGTCTCCTGATGGCCGTCCATGCTGGGCATGTCGGAGGCCGGAACGGTGAACACCAGGGTTCCGCCATGTTGCGGAGTCTCGGCCGCTGCGCCAGAGGCAATCAGCCCGAGCCCCACGGCCAACGCGAATACGAGCGTGATGGGCGAACGAATATTCATGGGTCACTCCTCCTGCGAAATAATGCGCTCCAGGCGCCGCCGCTATGCGGGCGCTCGCTTGAGCCAATGTCCGACGGGTGAATTGGATACCCCCATCCGCACGGCGGAACGCCCGCCTGGGGACGTGTGAGTTCCCCATTGCGCCCGCCACCGCGGCCGGCGCATGCACTCACTTGGGAGCCAATGTACTATCGCACCATAGTCCCAATTCAGGCGTGATGGCAAGCCGCCCAATGTCCGGGCGCCTTTTCCTGAAATTCGGGTATCTGTTCCCGGCACACTTCGCTCGCCATGGGGCAGCGCGGATGGAACACGCACCCGGAGGGCGGGTTGAGCGGCGAGGGCACCTCGCCGTGGAGCAGCACGTGCTCGCGGGTCGCCTCCACGGCCGGGTCGGGAATGGGCACGGCGGAGAGCAGCGCCCGCGTGTAGGGATGCAGCGGGGCCCGATAGAGCAGGGCCGAGGGCGCCAGTTCCATGATCTTGCCCAGGTACATCACCGCCACGCGGTCGCTGATGTGACGCACCACGGACAAGTCGTGGGCGATGAACAGGTAGGTCAGCCCGAGCCGATCCTGCAAGTCCTCCAGCAGGTTGATGATCTGGGCCTGGATGGATACGTCCAGGGCGGAGACCGCCTCGTCGCAGACGATGAAGCTGGGGTTCATGGACAGCGCCCGGGCGATGCCCACCCGCTGGCGCTGCCCGCCGCTCAGCTCGTGGGGATAGCGGCTCGCCAGGTTGGGGCTTAGCCCGGCCAGGGACATCAACTCGGCCACCCGCTCGCGCGTCTCCTTGCCGGGGCGGGTGAGGCCGTGCACGCTGGGCCCCTCCCCGACGATCTGCCCGAGGGTCATGCGCGGATTGAGCGAACTGTACGGATCCTGGAAGATCACTTGCAGCTTGCGGCGGGCGGCCCGCAGCCCGGCGGCGTCCAGCCGCGCCAAGTCCTGGCCCTCGAACCGGATCTCGCCCCCGGTGTGGCGGTTCAGGTGCAGAATGCAGCGGCCGGTCGTGGTCTTCCCGCAGCCCGACTCGCCCACCAGCCCCAGGGTCTCCCCCTGGGCGACGGTGAAGGAGACGTCGTCCACGGCCTTGACCGTGCCCGCGACGCGCTGAATCAGCACTCCGGTGTGCACGGGAAAGTGCATCTTCAGCCGGCGCACGTCCAGCAAGGGCGGCGCGGCGCTGGGGAGGGTGGATTGCGTCACGTGGCTGTCGCTCCCGCGAACACGAGCTGGGCGGCGTCGGGCCGCGCCGGCTCAGTTACCCGCATTGCCCACCTGATCGGCCTTCAGGCAGGCCGACCCGTGGCCCGGCGCCACCTCCACCAAGGGCGGAACCGCCACGCCGCAGCGCGCCTCGGCCAGGGGACAGCGCGGCATGAAGCGGCACCCCGGCCCCAATTCGCCCAGGTCCGGCGGCTGCCCGACGATGGGCTGGAGCCGCCGCCGCTCGCCCTCGTCCAGCCGCGGCACAGACCCCAGCAATCCCACCGTATAGGGATGCTTGGGCGCGGCGTAAAGCTTCTGGGCCGTCGCCTTCTCGATGATCTGTCCGGCGTACATCACCTGCACGCGGTCCGCGTAGCGCGCCACCACGCCCAGGTTGTGCGTGATCAGCACCAACGCCACGCCCAGCCGCCGGCTCAGGTCCCGCATCAGCGCCAGGATCTGCGCCTGGATCGTCACGTCCAGCGCGGTCGTCGGCTCGTCGGCCAGGATCATCCGGGGCCGGCAACTGAGGGCCATGGCGATCATCACCCGTTGGCGCATCCCCCCGCTGAACATGTGCGGGTACTGCTCCAGCCGGCGCAGGGGATCCGAGATCCCCACCTCGTGCATCACCTCCACCGCGCGTTCCCGCGCCTCGGCCCGGCTGATAGACAGATGGGTCTGCAAGCCTTCGGTCAACTGGCGCTCGATGGTCAAGACGGGGTTGAGCGAGGTCATCGGCTCCTGGAAGACCATCGCCAGTTCCTTGCCGCGCACCCTGCGCACCTCGTCGGGCGCCAGCTTCAGCAGGTCCCGCCCCTGGTAGATCACCTCCCCGCCAAGAATGCGGCCGGGCGGCCAGGGAATCAGCCCCATGATGGACAGCGCCGTCACCGACTTGCCGCTGCCGCTCTCCCCCACGATCGCCAGCGTTTCGCCCTCGGCGACGTCGAACGATACGCCGTCCACCGCGCGGATGCGCTTCCCCTGGGTGAAGAATTGGGTCTGCAGGTTCTTGACTTGGAGCAGCATTCCGTTCTTCCGCTGGCATCGGCCGTGCGGCCGCGAATCTCCCGGCCGGCGCTGAGCCTTTGACGCTGATTGCCCCCCAAGGTGTCCCGCCGGGCCCCCTGTATTCCGACGCACCCATTCGGCGCGACATACTATCGGACCTGGATAAGTTATCAATGGGTATTCTACCATGGGTCGAGTCAGCCGCCCCGGGGGTCTGGCCGGGCGTGGTGCCATCGAGCCAACGCCTCGGGGCGGGCGCGGTCAGCGGTACACATCAGCGGGAGCCTTCGTGAGTTCCAATCTGCCGGTGCTGGCCCTGGTGGGCCGCCCCAATGTGGGCAAGTCCACGCTGTTCAACCGGCTTACGGGCGCGCGCCGGGCGCTGGTGGCCCCCGTGCCGGGCGTCACCCGCGACCGCCGGGAGGAGTTGGTGCGCATCGCGGGCGCTTGCTTCCGCCTGGTGGATACCGGCGGCATGAGCTTCTCCCACGAGGTGGATTTCTCCCGCGAGATCGCCGACCAGGTGGCCCAGGCCGTCGCGCGGGCGGACCTGGTGTGGCTGGTGGTGGACGCCGTGGACGGTCTGAACCCGTATGACGCGGAGTTGTACCGCCTGCTCCAGCGCCAGGGCAAGCGGGTGCTGGTGGTGGTCAACAAGGCCGAGAGCCCGGCCCGGCGCGCCGCCCTGACGGAGTTCTTCGCGCTGGGGAGCGAGGCGGTGTACCCGCTCTCCGCGCTGCACGGCACGGGCCTGCTGGAGGCCCTGGAGGCCTCGGTCGTGCTCGTCCCGGCGCTGCGCACGGGGCCGGAGCCGGACGAGGCCGCGCCCTCCGCGCGCATCCGCGTGGCCTTCGTGGGCCGGCCCAACGTGGGCAAGTCCTCGCTCGTCAACCGCATCCTGGGCGAGCAGCGGCAGATCGTCTCGGACATTGCCGGCACCACCCGCGAGGCCGTGGAAATTCCCTTCCGCGCCTTCGATCAGGACTACCTGCTGGTGGACACCGCCGGCATCCGCCGCAAGGCGCGCACCCAGGAGGGCCTGGAGAAGCTGAGCGTCGTCAACGCCCTCACGACGCTGGAGCGGGTGGACGTGGCCGTGCTGGTGGTGGACGCCCAGGGCGGCGTGGCAGACCAGGACGCCCGCATCGCCGGCCACATCCTGGAGCGCCGCCGCGCCGTGGTGGTGGCGCTGAACAAGTGGGACCTCGTGCAGGCGGGCGAGCCCAAGCCCAAGGAGGTGGAGGACGACATCGCCTATGCGCTGCGCTTCATCGGCTACGCCGCCCGGGTGCGCGTCAGCGCCGTGGCCGGGCTGGGGCTGGAGCGGCTCTTCAAGGAAATCCGCACCGCCCACCGCGAGTTCACCCGCGAGGTGCGGACGGCCGACCTCAACCGCGTCGTGGCCCTGGCCGTGCGCCAGTCCCCGCCGCCCGCGCGGGGCAAGTCGGGCACCAAGGTCTTCTACGGCGTGCAAACGGCGACCCGCCCGCCCAGCTTCCAGTTCTTCACCAACCACGCCGAGCAGATTCAGGAGGCCTACACCCGCTACTTCGAGAACCAGTTGCGCTATCACTTTGGCTTCAAGGGCACGCCGCTGCGGGTGGAGTGGCGCGGGCGCGCGGGCGGCGAGGAGCGCGCGGAGCAGCACCCGCGGCCGCAGCCAAGGGCCCAGGCCAGGCCCAGGGTCCCGGCGGGTGCCAAGCCGCCGCCAGGGCGGTCCCAGGGCGCCAAGCCGCCGCCAGGGCGGTCCCAGGGCGCCAAGCCGCCGCACGGACGGCCGGCGTCCGCGCACCCGCGCCGCGGGGCCAAGCCCAGCAAGCCCGGCCGGGGCAAGGCGCCGCGCGGCGCGCGGGGGTAGCGGGGCGCGGTTGCGTCAGGGTGGCTAGTGTAGTGTCCCAATAATACCTTGACAATGCGTCAGGGGGATGTTACGCTTTGCACATGTCGAAGAAAGCCGAGCCATTGACGATGTCCGAAGCGCAACGCAGGACGCTGGAGACTTGGGTGC
>Ga0315281_10004657_pt1 | contig 19873 bp, 19 predicted proteins | sample YL17G07_0_MG_FD_204540 | JGI IMG/M metagenome (GOLD analysis project Ga0315281, IMG submission 204540) | Sediment microbial communities from Yellowstone Lake, YNP, Wyoming, USA - YL17G07_0 | ecosystem: Environmental > Aquatic > Freshwater > Lake > Sediment | place: USA: Wyoming | collected... | reverse complement strand
GGTCGCCTGGTACATCAACAGCCACAAGGATGCGGGCAAGCGCGCGCATGAAGCCGAGGACTTCGACAGTTTTTCGCGCCGCATGAAGGAACTGTACGCCGCGTACGACGAGCAGTGCCAGAAGGAAGGAGTGGTCGATTTCGCGGAATTGCTGCTGCGCTGTTACGAGCTCTTGTCCCGAAACGAGATCCTGCGCGACCATTACCGCACCCGCTTTCGCCATATTCTGGTCGACGAGTTTCAGGACACCAACCGCCTGCAATACCTGTGGCTGCGGCTGCTGGCCGGCAGGGACAACGCGGTCTTCGCGGTCGGCGATGACGATCAGTCGATCTATGCCTTTCGCGGGGCAACGGCCGCCAACATGCAGGACCTGCAGAAGGATTTTGCAGTCGAGACGGTAATCAAGCTCGAACAGAATTACCGCTCGCACGGCCAGATTCTTGATGCGGCCAACGCGCTGATCGGACATAACCGCAAGCGTCTCGGCAAGAATCTGTGGACCGCTGAGAGCCCGGGCGAGCCGCTGCGTGTTTATGAGGCCGGCACCGACATCGACGAAGCGGGCTTCATCGTCGAGGAGGTCAAGACGCTGCATAACGAAGGCGTGCGGTTGGCGGAAATGGCGCTGCTGTACCGCTCGAACGCGCAATCAAGGGTGCTCGAGCATGCGCTGTTCAACGCCGGCATGGCATACCGCGTTTACGGCGGTTTGCGCTTTTTTGAGCGCCAGGAAATCAAACACGCGCTCGCTTACCTGCGGCTGCTGGCAAGCGACGGGGACGACGGTGCACTGTTGCGCGTCATCAATTTCCCGACCCGCGGCATCGGCAACCGCTCGCTCGAGCAGCTGCAGGATCTGGCGCGCGCGCGCGGCGTGAGCCTGTGGACGGCGGCGGTGGATAAAACGAAAGATGCGGGGCGAGAGAAGATAGACGGAGAACCGTGGGTTGAAGAAAACACCGCGCCAGGCCCCGCCTCTCGTTTATCGCCCGGCGCCTCTCCTCACAAAGGCCTGCCGGCTTTTGTGGCGCTGATTGCCAGCATGCGCGCGGCATGCGACGGGCTGCCGTTGCCGGAAATCATCGAGCATGTGATCGAGCACAGTGGCCTCAAACCGCATTACCAAAACGAGCGCGACGGCACCGACCGGCTGGAGAACCTCGATGAGCTGATCAACGCCGCTGCCGGGTTCGTTGCCAACGAGCACCAGGAGGACGTGAGCCTTACCGCCTTCCTTGCGCATGCCGCACTCGAAGCCGGCGACAATCAGGCCGAGGCCGGTGCCGATGCGCTGCAATTGATGACGGTGCATTCGGCCAAGGGCCTCGAGTTCCACAGCGTGTTCATCAGCGGGCTCGAGGAAGGGCTGTTCCCGCATGAAAACAGCCTGTCCGAGGCCGACGGCAAGGAAGAGGAACGGCGGCTGATGTATGTGGCGCTGACGCGCGCGCGGCGGCGCCTGTATTTGTCGTTCGCGCAAAGCCGCATGCTGCACGGCCAGACGCGTTACAACATCGCGTCGAGTTTCTTTCAGGAGATACCCGAAGCGTTGATGAAGCGGGTGAATACGGGTCTAAAGTCTAAGGTTTCAGGTCTAAGGTCTGATGCGACAGGTCCAAGGTCTAAAGTTGCAAGTCTAAAGTCTGACTCTCAAAACCTTAAACCTGAACCTTTTAACTTTAGACCCGATTTTCCATGGAAAATCGGACAAAACGTTACGCATCCGAAATTCGGCGCCGGCGTGATAGTCAATGCCGAAGGACGCGGTGTCGATGCCCGCGTGCAGGTCAACTTCAATCGCGAGGGTACCAAGTGGCTCGCGCTCGAGTACGCGAAACTCAGCCCGGCCTGAGGCGGCTAGGCCGGCGCAGGTTCCTCGACGAACAAATCCCGGTAGCTGACGTAGATCGACGGCACCAGAATCGGCGCCAGCAGCCAGAGCCCGAGATCGGGCTGGCGCAGGGCGAGACTGAAAGGGGTCAGTATCACCAGCGGCACCAGCGCCGCCATGCCGTAGACCAGCAGCGGCAGAATATTCCTGAGGCATGCCCATAAACTCAAAAGCAGGGCTGCCAGCGGCCGCGCGTTGTTGAAGAACACCAACAGCGGGGCAAACCAGACCGCCATCATCAGCGGCAGCGAAACGGCGAAGCCGACGACCATCGCCGCCATCATGCGCGGCGCAGCGGCGCGCATGGCCTCTACTGTCTCCGGTGTTGCCGAGCCGGATATCATCGTCTTGGAAATGCCGGAAAAGGACTCGCCGCCAACCAGCACCATCGCCATCAGCATCACGAACTGGCCGACCAGCGACACTCCGCCGATGGTGATCAGCTGTGGCGCGTTTTTGAGAAAGCCGCTGGCGAGATAGCCGAAGCGCAGCGGCTTGCCCTGCTCAAGCGCCTGGGCGCCATGCGCCAGTCCTGCAAAAAAATTGGGCGCGACCAAAACGGCAATCACGCCGAGCAGCGGGATCGCGAACAATATGCGGCTGCCGATAAACAGCGTCGCGATCAACAGCAGCCACACGGGCGGGTTTTTGCGGAACAATGCGATGCCACCGGTAATCCACCGCCAGCCGTGCGAAGCTTCGACAATTCTGATGTTCATAATCAATGGGCCAGGAGTTCCGGCAGCCGCGCCGGATGCGCTATATGCTGCTCCAGTATGCACTGGAAATGCCGCGGGTCTTTGGCGTGCACGAGCAGGCCCGGGCGCGGCAGATGCAGGTCATACAGCCGCGAAATCCAGAACCTGAGCGCGCCGGCGCGCAGCATCACCGGCCACGCGGCGCGCTCCGTTTGGTTGAACGGGCGCACGCGGTGATAAGAGTCGAGCAGTGCGCGGGTGCGCGGCGGGTCGAGCGTAGCCTCATCGGTGATGCACCAGTCGTTGACCGCGATGGCGATATCGTAAAGCAGCACGTCGTTGCACGCGAAATAAAAATCGATAATGCCGCCGACCCGCGCGCCGTCCCACAATACGTTGTCGCGAAAATAATCGGCATGAATCACGCCGCGCGGCAGGTCCTCGTAGTGATGGCGCGATTGGAAATGCACTTCTTCCTCGAGCAGTCCAGCGGCGTGGGGATCGAGATACTGCAGCACTTTAGGCAACGCCGCATGCCACCACCCCGGCCCGCGCGGGTTGGGCATGTTGGCGCGGTAGCTGGCGCCGGCGAGGTGCATTTCGGCCAGCAACGCCCCTATCGTCGCGCAGTGTTCGACGGTTACCTGTTCGCGGTCGGCCCCGGGCACGCAGGTCATTATGCTCGCCGGCTTGCCATTGAGCCTGCCCAGATATTCGTTGTCGAGATTGGCGATCGGCTGTGGGCAGGGGATGCCGTGACGCGAGAGGTGTGCCATCAAATCAAGATAGAAGGGAAGGTCCCGGGGGGTGAGCTTTTCGAACAACGTGAGCACGTATCGACCCTGCGTCGTGGTAACGAAGTAATTGGTGTTTTCGATGCCGGCGGCGATGCCTTCGAGGTGCGTGAGGATGCCAATCGAGTAGTGCTTGAGCCACGCCGACAGTTGGTCGGGCGCAACGGTGGTGAAGACGGACATCGTTTGGCTGTCAGCAATCAGCTGTCAGCGGTCAGCCTGAACCGCAGTAGCAATTTGTATCCGAGTGTCGAATTAAGCTGAACGCTGATGGCTGAAAGCTGAACGCTCGCTTACCAGGAATGTATGACCCACATCGGCGGACGAAGGCCGCTGTCGAAGCTGTCCTGCCGCGTCATCCTGCCGTCGCCTTTTTCGTCGATAAGGAAATAAGACGCGCCATAGGCGGGAGTTACCTTGAGCATATAGAGCTTGCCGCCGACCCGATATTCTTCGACGGTGTCGGTGCCACGCTTGATGATGGTCACCTGCGGCTCGAGCGCCGGATCCAGTTCGAAGCCTGCCGGCGGCGGTGGCGGGTCGGGAACCGGCTGCAGGTTGGCCGGGCGATCAGCGGCTGCGACCGGCAACGCCGCGATTAACAGCAATATGGCAAGCAGGTTGCGCATGGTTTTTCCTGGACTCCGAAGTCCGCATTATCGGCTTTCCGGCGAAAAATATAAAGCAGGGGCGAAGCTCGTCTTACAGATTGAGCAGTATTTCGCGTTCGGCGTCGGACGGCTCGAAACCGCGCTTTTCGTAGAAGTCGAATATCGCTGTGACCACGTCCTGGGGCTGGTCGATCACCTGAACCAGGTCCGCATCCGCGGCGCTGATCGTGCCGGCAGCCACCAGCGTATTGCGCAACCAGTCGAGCATGCCGCGCCAGAACGGCTCGTGCACCAGGATGATGGGCATTTTGCGGGTTTTGCCGGTCTGCACCAGCGTCAGCGCTTCGAACAATTCGTCGAGCGTGCCAAAGCCGCCCGGCAGGCAGACGTAAGCCGTGGCAAACTTGACGAACATTACCTTGCGCGCGAAGAAGTGGTGGAAGGTCTGGCTGATGTCCTGATAGGGGTTGGCGGTTTGCTCGTGCGGCAGCAGTATGTTGAGCCCAATGCTGGGCGACTTGCCGAAAAACGCGCCTTTGTTGGCGGCCTCCATGACGCCGGGCCCGCCGCCCGAAATCACGCTGAACCCGGCGTCCGACAACAGCCGTGCAATCCGCTCGGCCAGCTTATAGTGCGGGTGATCGGCGTCGATCCGAGCACTGCCGAAGATGCTGACTGCCGGGCGGATATTGCTCAGGCGCTCCGTGGCCTCGACGAATTCTGACATAATGCCGAACATCCGCCACGACTCGCGTGCCGACCATCTCCTGTCAGGTCCGACGCGTTGGGGCAGCTTGTTGGGATGGCTCATTTTTCACTCCTCTGGCAGGTAACGCGCGATGACTAAAACGCTGTTGCTGGTTGACGGCTCGTCTTACCTTTATCGCGCTTTTCATGCAATGCCGGACCTGCGCAACCGCGCGGGCGAGCCGACCGGCGCGATTTACGGCGTGCTCAACATGCTCAAGCGGCTGCACAAGGATGTCGCAGCCGATTATAGCGCCTGCGTTTTCGATGCCAAAGGCAAGACTTTCCGCGAGGAAGCTTACCCCGAATACAAAGCCAACCGGCCGCCGATGCCCGACGACCTCGTGCGCCAGATCGAACCGCTGCACCAGGCGATCCGCGCGATGGGCTGGCCGCTGCTGATGATCGAGGGGGTCGAGGCCGACGACGTGATCGGCACCCTTGCCCGCGCGGCGCAGTTGCGTGGCATAAACACGGTGATATCGACCGGCGACAAGGACATCACGCAGCTGGTCAATCCGCATGTGATGTTGGTCAATACGATGTCGAACGAGAAGCTCGACGAAGCCGGGGTCGAAAAGAAATTCGGCGTCAGGCCCGAGCGCATTACCGATTATCTTGCGTTGGTCGGCGATACCGTCGACAACGTGCCGGGGGTGGAGAAAGTCGGCCCCAAGACTGCGGTCAAGTGGCTTACGCAGTACCACACGCTCGACAACGTCATCGCGCATGCCGGAGAAATCGGCGGCGTGGTTGGCGAGAACCTGCGCAAAGCGCTCGCCTGGCTGCCGCAAGCGCGCGAACTGCTGACGATCAAGTGCGATGTCGACCTGCCAGTCAAACTGGAAGACCTAGCGCACGACAAGCACGACGAGGCCGCGCTCGCGAGGCTTTACGACCGCTTCGAGTTCAAGACCTGGCGGCGGGAGTTAGAAGGGAAAGACGAAAGAGGAGAGACGAGAGACGAGGAAAACCCGATCCCGGAGCCGCCAGATCGGAGCGCCTACCGTCTATCACCTGGCGTCTCTCGAAACTACGAAACGATACTTGCAGAATCGCAGCTCGACACGTGGCTTGCGAAAATCACGGCCGCCCCGCTGGTGTCGGTGGATACCGAAACGACCGGTCTCGATCCGCTGCAGGCGCGGCTGGTGGGGATTTCCTTTGCGATCGAACCCGGGCACGCGGCTTACCTGCCACTTGCGCACAACTACGCCGGTGCGCCGCCGCAGCTCGATTTCGACGGCGCTTTGCGAAAGCTCAAGCCGTGGCTCGAGGACAGGCGCGCGGCGAAGCTCGGGCAGAATCTCAAGTACGACACCCACGTGTTCGCCAATCACGGCATCCGGCTGTCCGGCATCGCGCACGATACGTTGCTGCAGTCGTACGTGCTCGAAAGCCATAAACCGCACAATATGGATGACCTGGCTTCCCGCCATCTTGGCGTAAAGACCATCACTTTCGACGAGGTCGCGGGCAAAGGCGCGAGCCAGATTGGTTTTGACCAGGTGACGGTCGAACGCGCATCCGAATACGCGGCGGAGGACGCCGACATAACATTGCAACTGCATCGCGCGCTGTATCCGCAGATCGAGCGCGATGCCAAGCTCGCCAGGATCTACAGCGATATCGAGATGCCGGTAATGGGCGTGCTGCAGACCATGGAGCGTCACGGCGTGCTGCTCGATGTCGGGCTGCTCGAGGCGCAAAGCCGCGAGCTTGGCGTCAAGATGATGGAGCTCGAAGCCGCCGCGCACAAGCAGGCGGAGCAGCCGTTCAACCTCAATTCGCCAAAACAGATCCAGGAAATTTTGTTCGGCAAGCAGAAGCTGCCGGTGATCAAGAAAACACCCGGCGGCACGCCATCGACCGATGAAGACGTGCTGGCCCAGCTGGCGCTCGACTACCCGCTGCCCAAGCTGCTGCTGGAATACCGCGGCATCGCCAAGCTCAAATCGACCTACACCGACAAATTGCCGCGCATGGTCAATCCCGATACCGGCCGCGTGCATACCAATTACGCGCAGGCGGTTGCGATCACCGGCCGGCTCGCCAGCAACGAGCCCAATCTGCAGAATATCCCGGTGCGAACCGCCGAGGGCCGGCGCATACGGGAGGCGTTCATTGCGCCCGCGGGCAGCCGGATTGTTTCCGCCGACTATTCGCAGATCGAACTTCGCATCATGGCGCATATTTCGCAGGACGCGAGTCTGCTCAGAGCCTTCGACGCGGGCGAGGATATTCATCGGGCGACCGCAGCGGAAATCTTCAGCGTCGAGCCCGCGGGCGTCGACGCCGAACAGCGGCGCTACGCCAAGGTTATCAACTTCGGCTTGATTTACGGCATGTCGGCGTTTGGGCTCGCCGGCCAGCTTGGCATCGAGCGTGGGGCCGCGCAGCAATACATGGACCGCTATTTCGCGCGTTATCCGGGCGTGGCCGAATACATGCGGACCACGCGCGAAAAAGCGCGCGAACAAGGTTATGTCGAAACCGTGTTTGGGCGGCGCCTGTGGCTGCCCGAAATTCGCGGCAGCAACGGCGCGCGCCGCCAGGGTGCCGAACGCGCCGCGATCAATGCGCCGATGCAAGGCACCGCTGCCGATCTGATCAAAATGGCAATGATAGCCGTCCAGCAGTGGCTGGGAGCCGACAGGCTCGAGACCAAGCTCATCATGCAGGTGCACGACGAACTGGTGCTCGAAGTGCCGGAGCGCGAAATCGAAACGGTTAAGAAAAAACTGCCGGGGCTGATGTGCGGCGTGGCCGAGCTCGCGGTGCCGCTGGTCGTGGATTTGGGAGTGGGACCGAATTGGGACAAAGCGCACTGAATGCGCACCCGGCCCCGGTTACTCCATCCAGTTTTTCGCGTAAAACTCGCACACGACGCGTTTCTCCGCGTCGAAGGACAGGCCTTCGCCCGATTTCAGTTCCGCTGCGGTGTAGGAGTGATACTCGACGCCGAGGTGGTTAACGAGCGTTTGGAACACGTCCACGAGTCGCGCTTCAAGGGAAAAAACCCAGCAATATCGCGACAGCTGGCGCCGCTTGTTGGCCTCTTTGCCGAGTGCGAGCAGCGCGGCCTTGTAGCGCTCGACCGGTTTCGCGTCCTGTCCCGCGAAAGACAGCTCGACGCTGATCAGGAAATTGCCTTCGGCAGTGACGTTAGTCGCCTTCCAGATTTCTTTTTCGTCTACCGTGAGACCGACATAAAAGCGTGGCATGGCAGGTTGCTCCGGGTTGGTTTTTGCGCGTTGGCTCTACTATGCTTTCAGACGACGCCCGCACCGTGCGCCTGCTGGTCGGCATGATAAGACGACCTGACCAGCGGGCCGCACGCCGCATGCGCGAAACCCAGGGTTTCCGCGTGGCGTTCGAATTCCTGAAATGTTGCGGGCTCGACGTAACGCCGCACCGGCAAATGGTGGGTGCTGGGCTGCAAGTACTGGCCCAGCGTCAGCATGTCTACGTTGTGTGCGCGCAGGTCGCGCATCACCTCGAGTATTTCGCCGTCGGTTTCACCGAGGCCCAGCATCAGCCCCGATTTGGTCGGCAGGCGCGGCAGGCGCGCTTTGAAATCGCCGAGCAGCCTGAGCGAGTTGCGGTAATCAGCGCCGGGCCGGGTCTGCTTGTAGAGCCGCGGCACCGTTTCGAGGTTGTGGTTCATCACGTCGGGCGGATCGCCGGCGAGAATGTCCAGCGCGACCTCGAGCCGGCCGCGAAAATCGGGCACCAGCACTTCGATGCGCGTCGCGGGCGACAATTCGCGCACCGCGCGGATGCAATCGGCAAAATGCCGCGCGCCGCCGTCGCGCAGGTCGTCGCGATCGACGCTGGTGATTACGACGTAGCGCAATTTGAGCGCGGCGATGGTGCGGGCGAGATTAAGCGGTTCGTCGGCATCAGGCGGCTTGGGCCGTCCGTGCGCAACATCGCAAAACGGGCAGCGCCGCGTGCACAGATCGCCGAGAATCATGAACGTCGCGGTGCCCTTGCCGAAACACTCGCCGATATTGGGGCACGAGGCTTCCTCGCACACCGTATGCAGCTTGTGTTCGCGCAGGACGTTCTTGATTTCCTGGAAACGCGGGCTGCTGCCCGCCTTGACGCGGATCCAATCCGGCTTTTTCAGGCGCTCGGCCGGAGCGATTTCGATCGCGGATTTGCCGAATGCGCGCGCGGTCTTCGCGGCGCCCTTTTGTTTGTCGGTGACGGTGCTCATGTCATGGTTGGCCCGATCAGTTCATCGATAGCCGCGTCAGCAAGTGTCGTGTCAGTTTGCCGCCCAAAAGATCAGGTGAGTCGGTGATGCCCAGATTGCGCGTCTGCGTCACTTCGAGGCCCGGATAGCCGCACGGATTGATCGCGTGAAACGGACCCAGATCCATGTCGACGTTAAGCGCGAGTCCATGATAGCAGCAGCCGTTTCGGATACGCAGCCCCAGTGCGGCAATTTTCGAGTTGCCGACGTAAACGCCCGGAGCCTCGGTGCGTCCCGCGGCATTTACGTCGAAGTCTGCGAGCAAGTCTACCACCGCAAGCTCCATGATTCTAACCAGTGGCCGCACGCTCAATCCGCGCCGGCGCAAGTCGAGCAACAGGTAAATCACAAGCTGGCCGGGGCCGTGATAGGTGATTTGCCCGCCGCGGTCGACCTTGACTACGGCAATGCCATTATCGATGCGCGGCAGGTGTTCGGACTTGCCGGCGACGCCCAGCGTGTAAACCGGCGGGTGCTGCAGCAGCCACAATTCGTCGGGGGTCCCGGCGGTGCGCCGCGCGGTGAAATCCTGCATTGCGCGCCAGGTGGGCTCATAGTCCGCAAGCCCCAGCTTGCGGACGGTGAGGGGTAAGGGGTGAGGGGGCACGGGGGGCGCGTTGCGCCGCAACACCTTCGCTTTTTGCTCCTCACTCCTCACTCTTCACTCCTCACGGCTCTCACAACACCATCACCACCATCGGGTGATCGCACAGTTCCTGATACAACGCGTCGAGCTGTTCGCGCGAGGTTACATTGATAACGCAAGTGACGCTCAGGTACTTCCCGTGCTTGCTGGTTTTCATCGCCATGGTTGCGCCGTCAAAATCGGGAACGTGGCGATTGATGACCGCAAGCACTTCCTGCGCGAACCCCGCCCGGGTATGTCCCATGATCTTGAGGGGAAACTCGCACGGGTATTGGATGAGCGACGGTTCCTGCATCACTGCGTCCTGCTCAAGCGGCGGGTCACGCGGCGCGGCGCATCACCGTCTGCTTGAAATCCTGATATAACGCATAGACGCGGCGGAACACTGCGCCGGGCTTGCCGTCGCCGACCGCGGAGCCGTCGAGCCGGGTCACCGCCAGCACCTCCTTGGTCGACGAGGTGACCCAGATCTCCTGTGCCGTCCTGACCTCGTGCTCCGATACTTCGCGCATTTCCAGGGGTATTTTGTGGGAGCCCGCGAGTTCGAGCACGACATCGTAAGTAATGCCAGGCAGGATCAGGTGATTCTTGGGCGGCGCGAGCAGCATGCCGTCGCGCACGATCAGCACGTTGCTCGCCGATGCTTCGGTGAGGTAGCCGTCGCGGAACATCACAACTTCGACCACGCCGGCATCTACCGCCATTTGTTTTAGCAGGCAGTTGCCAAGCAGCGATACCGATTTGACATCGCACTTGAGCCAGCGGAAATCCGTCGTGGTGATGCAGGCTATGCCGTTCTCGACCTGCTCGGCCGGCGGGGTGACCAGCGGGCTGCTCATCATGAATACCGTCGGCTTCGTGCTCGCCGGGAATTCGTGGGCGCGCTTGGCCGCGCCGCGCGTGACCTGGAAATAAATCGACTGATCGTCCCCTGGATTGCGGGCGATGATGTCGAGCGTGAGCTTGGTCCATTCTGCGTCGGACCATGGATTTGCCAGGCGGATGCCGTCGAGGCTGTGCTGCAGGCGTCGCAGATGCTCGGCGAGCCGGAACGGATGGCGCGAATAGACAGGAATAACTTCGTACACGCCGTCGCCGAATATAAAACCGCGATCGAGCACGGGGATGCGGGCCTCCTCCAGCGGCATGAATTCGCCGTTGAGATATACGATGTCGGTTGCCATGTTCGTCCCGCTCATTTGAACAGCAGCCTGATCGAGTCCCAGCCGCGCCCGAGAATTCCGGCCATGGCCACCGTTTCCAGCGCGACCACCGGTATCTCGACGTAAGGCTTGTCGTCCAGCATCAGTTTCATCACGGCGATTTTCTGGCCGGCGCTGATCGGCGCGAACATGGGTTGCCGGCTTTCGAGGTTTGCTTTCAGCTTCTGGGCCTGACCCTTGGGCAGGCTCACGTAGAGATCGTCGAGAAAGCCGGCCTTGACGCTGTTGCCGCTGCCCTTCCATATCTGCATATTCGCCACCGGCTGGTTTTTTTCATAGAGCTTCACGCTATCATAAAACTGGAACCCGTAGTTGAGCAGCTTCTGGCTTTCGGCCGCGCGCGCCGCTTCGGAAGCGGTGCCGAGCACCACCGAGATCAGCCTGCGTTCGCCACGCCTGGCGGACGTGATGAGGCAATACCCGGCATTCTCGGTGTAACCGGTTTTCATGCCGTCGACCGCCGGATCAGACCAGAGCAGGCGATTGCGGTTGGCCTGCGTGATGTTGTTGTAGCGGTACTCCTTCATCGAATACAGCGGGTGGTATTCGGGAAAATCACGGATGACGGCGCTCGCAAGCAGTGCGAGGTCGCTGGCGGTCGAGTAATGCTGCGGGTCCGGCAGGCCGGTCGAGTTGACGAAATGGGTGTCTTTCATCCCGAGCCGCTGCGCTTCGCGGTTCATCATCTGCGCGAGCGCCTGCTCGCTGCCGGCAATCAGTTCGGCAAGTGCAATGCAGGCGTCGTTGCCCGACTGCACGATCATTCCGCGCATCAATTCCTCGACGGTCACCGGCTTGCGCGGCTCGATAAACATGCGCGAGCCCTCGGCCTTCCACGCGCGTTCCGATACCGGGACCGTCTGGGTGGTCTGAATTTGTTTTTGCCTGAGCGCTGTAAAAGTGAGATACGCCGTCATCAGCTTGGTGAGCGACGCCGGCTCCACGCGCTCGTCGGCTTTATGCGCGGCGAGGGCTTGGCGGCTGTGATAATCAAGCAGCAGATAGGAGCGGGCCGCCAAGTGCGGCGCCGGCGCAATGGACGAACCGGCGGGCTGGGCGAGTGACGCGCCAGCGATGCCGAGAGAAATCAGGAACAGAATGATGCGCATAGGTGGCCTTGAAATCGCCCGAAAAGGCGCAATCTACGGTTCTTTTGCCCGGATTACAAGGCGCGTCGTGCGCTTTTCCCCTCTTGAAATTGCGCCTGTGGTGCTCAACATAAGAAACGTAAGGCGAGAGCCCAATTCGTTTACGAAAGGAAATTCTTATGGCAAACATTGCCCGTTTCAATACGCTCGACACCGCACTGGATGAACTCATGCACGGGTTTTTCGTGCGGCCAATGAATTATGAGCCGGCCGTGCCCGCGCAGGTGCGCGTGGATGTGACGGAAAACGACGCCGGTTACGTGGTGCGCGCGGAAATTCCGGGCGTCAGGAAGGAAGACATCAACGTCGCGGTCGACGGCAACCAGGTTGAAATCAGCGCCGAAGTGAAGCACGAAAAAGAGGTCAAGGACGGCCAAAAAGTGCTGCGCTCGGAGCGCTACTACGGCAAGCTCTACCGTGCGTTTGCGCTTGGTCATGATCTCGACGAAGGCGCGATCCAGGCGAAATACTCGGACGGCATACTCGAGCTGGCGCTGCCGAAAAAAGCTTCAGCGGCCGCCAAGCGCATCACGATCCAGTAAGAGCCAAAACGGCGAATTGCCGTTGTAAATAAGGCGGCGGCCCTAACCGGCCGCCGCTCTTTTTTTGCCCGGTGCCGGGAGTGGGTGTCGTGTAAAATACGTGAACCCTCACACACCCGACGACTCATGGCCCTGACTGGCACCACCGCCGAGCTGAAAGCGAAAGTCCTCGCCGAGGCGCTGCCGTACATTCAGCGTTTTCACGGCAAAACCATAGTCATCAAATATGGCGGCAACGCGATGACCGACGAGAAGCTGAAACACAGCTTCGCGAGCGACGTCGTGCTGCTGAAATTGGTCGGGATCAATCCGGTAATCGTGCACGGCGGCGGCCCTCAGATCGACGACCAGCTCAGGAAAGTCGGCAAAGTGGGCGAATTCATCCAGGGCATGCGCGTGACCGACGCCGAAACCATGGATGTCGTCGAGATGGTGCTCGGCGGCCAGGTCAATACCGATATCGTGAATCTGATCAACCAGCACGGCGGCCGCGCGGTGGGGCTTTCCGGCACCGACGGCCCGCTCATCCGTGCGCGCAAGATGATGATGCGCGGACAAGACAACCCCAAGGAGCTGATCGATATCGGCCAGGTCGGCGAAGTCGAGTCGATCGACCCCGAGGTGGTGCAACTGCTCACGGCGCAGAAGTTCGTGCCGGTGATCGCGCCGGTCGGCGTAGGCAAGGACGGCGAGTCATACAACATCAATGCGGATCTGGTCGCCGGCAAGCTCGCCGAAATCCTCAAGGCGGAAAAGCTGGTTGTGCTCACCAATACGCCGGGCGTGCTCGACAAGAACGGCAACCTGCTGACCGGGCTCACCGCCAAGAAGATCGACGAATTGTTCGCTGACGGAACAATTTCCGGGGGCATGCTGCCGAAAATCGGCTCGGCACTCGAGGCGGTGAAAAACGGCGTCAACTCGTGCCATATCATCGACGGCCGCGTCGAGCACGCCTTGTTGCTGGAAGTCCTGACCAACGAAGGGGTTGGCACGCTGATCAAGCGGCGCTAGCTCACGGCTGCGACGGGCGCTGCTCTTGAAGTTCAACCGGGTGTGGGTGTTCGATCTCGACAATACCCTGCACAACGCGAGCCCGCATATTTTCCCGCACATCAACCGCGCCATGACGGAGTATTTGCAGCTGCATCTCGGGCTCGACGAGGCCGCGGCGGGCGAGTTGCGCCGGCATTACTGGCAGCGCTACGGCGCCACGCTGATCGGGCTTATGCGGCACCACGCGACCGATCCGCGCCATTTTCTGCGCGCCACCCACGATTTCCCCGAACTGGGGAAAAGGGTGATGGGTGAGCCGGGGCTGCGCGCGACGCTTACGCGCTTGCCCGGCCGCAAACTGGTATTTTCCAATTCGCCGGTGCATTATGCTGCTGCGGTTCTGGACGCACTCGGGATCGCCGACTTGTTTGACGACGTGTTTTCGATCGAGCATACGGACTACCGGCCGAAGCCGGACAGCTACGGTTTTCTCAAGCTGTTTCGCAAAAACCGGCTGCGCGCCACCGCGTGCATAATGGTCGAAGATTCGCTCGAGAACCTGAGGATGGCAAAAAAACTCGGCATGTCGACCGTGTGGGTGGCGCGGACGGCCAGGATCCCGGGGTATGTGGATTTCAGCATCAGGAACCTGTTGCAGCTGCCGCGCCTGGCGTGGCATTTACAATAGCCAACAACGGCATCGAGGCGAGGTGGGGGATGGCTGCTAAGCGCGGAGACCGCAAGTTACAGATCCTGCAGACGCTGGCTGAAATGCTGGAAGCGCCGGCGGCCGAAAAAATCACGACGGCGGCCCTGGCCGCCAGGATCGACGTGTCGGAAGCGGCGCTCTATCGCCATTTCGCTAGCAAAGCGCAGATGTTCGAAGGCCTGATCGAATTTATCGAGGACACGCTGTTCGGCCTGATCAACAAGATCACTGGCGAGGAGAAAAACGGCTTGAAGCAGCTTGAGGCCATTACCGCCATGCTGCTCGGATTCGCGCAGAAAAACCGCGGCATGACACGAGTGCTGATCGGCGATGCGCTGGTGCACGAGAACGAGCGGTTGCAGGTCCGCATCAACCAGCTGCACGACCGGGTCGAGGCCACGCTCAAGCAGGCGCTGCGTTTCGCCATCAGCCAGAATGAACTTGCCGCCGCGCCCGATCCTGCGGTGCGGGCGAATATGATCATGAGTTTCGTCACCGGCCGCTGGCACCAGTATGCGAAGAGCGGTTTCAAGCGCGACCCGATGCAGCACTGGGACGAGCAGTGGCGCCTGCTGCTGGCAGACTGAATTGCACCTAGACTCCCCTACATGGTGAAACACGCGGTTCACTATGTCTGGGGATCGTATCCATCGGAGGTCAAATGAACATCACCACCCAGCAACTTGCCGAGATCCTGATCGGGATTGCGCGCTCGCAGCAGGCGATCATCGAAGGAATCGAAAGCATGAAGGCCGGCTTCAAGGGCACCTATCTGGCGCCGGCGCTCGAAAGCGTGGCCAAGATCCGCTCAACGGGACGGCCGCTGGCGCTGCAGGATTTTCCCGCGCGTGTGCTGCTGCAATGTCAGGGACGGGTTGGGCCCAATGTCGAGCAGATCGTACGTGACCTCGAATTATTGCTGTCGGGCCAGGCGACGACCCCATCCGCGGTTTCTCCGGTCGCAGCACGTGCCGCCGCCGCGGCGTCAGCTCCGGCTCCAGCCCCGGCAGCAGCCCCCACTGGTGGCGCGCCAGCCGCGAAAACCGAAAACGATTTGGACATGACCTAACGCGCCAACGGCGCGATGAGACCAGGTCGGTATTTGATCAAAGACGCCTAGCGGTTTCCGCACACCGCGCACGCCGGGTCGCGCTTGAGCCGCACCGTGCGCCACTCCATCGCCAGCGCGTCGAGCAGCAACAGGCGGCCGCTCAGACTTTCACCGATGCCGGCGACGAGCTTCAGCGCTTCGGCGGCCTGCATGGCGCCGACGATGCCGACCAGGGGCGCGAATACGCCCATCACCGCGCAACGCATGTCTTCGGTCGCGCCGGGCTCGGGAAACAGGCACTGGTAGCACGGCGATTGCGGATCGCGCAGGTCAAATGTTGCGATCTGGCCGTCAAATCGCACGCCCGCGCCGGACACCAGTGGTTTGCGGTGCGCCACGCAGGCGCGGTTGATGGCGTGACGAGTGGCGAAATTGTCGCTGCAGTCGAGCACTATGTCGGAGCCGGCCACGAGCTGGTTAAGACGAGCGCCGGCAATTCGTTCGGCGAGCGCGTTTACTTTGACTTCGGGATTGATCGTTGCCAGCGTGCGCCGCGCCGACTCGGCTTTGGGCACGCCGATTGCGTCATTGCGATGCACGATCTGGCGCTGCAGGTTGGTGAGGTCGACCACGTCGTTGTCGCAGATGGTCAACGCGCCGATGCCGGCAGACGCAAGGTACAGTGCGACCGGGGATCCCAGTCCGCCGGCGCCGATAATCAGCGCGTGCGCACGGCGGAAATTTTCCTGGCCTTCGATGCCGACCTGGGGCAGCAGGATGTGCCGGCTGTAGCGCAGGAGTTGGTCGTCGTTCATGTGGAAAACAAACGCCCGGCCGGGACCGGGCGTTTTGTGCGAGGACGGAGTGCTTTAGTTGGCGCTGGCGCGCACGGCACCGCGGCTTTTGAGGAAACTGACTGCCTGCGATAGTTCGTAATCGCTCTTGGCCACCACTTCGCCCGGTTCCGGCCGGAGGTCTTTTTCGTCCACGTCCTTCGGGCGCTCCGTCGGCATAAAATTAAATGCATTGCCAATTGGCACGGCAACCGCCGGGGTTTTGTCCTCGGCGCGATCGTTCGTCAGATGCTTCGTGAGGTCGGACTCCCGCAATTTGAGGTTGGCGTCGATGCGGGTGCCGTCGTCGAGCATGATATCGGGAACGATGCCCTTGGCCTGGATCGAACGGCCGTTCGGCGTGTAGTAGCGCGCGGTGGTCAGCTTGATGGCGGTGTTGTTGCCAAGAGGCAGGATGGTCTGCACCGAACCTTTGCCGAAGGTTTGCGTGCCCATGATTACTGCGCGCTTGTGGTCCTGTAACGCGCCCGCGACGATTTCCGAAGCGGACGCCGAGCCGCCGTTGACCAGCACCACCATGGGTACGCTTTTGATATCCTGCGGCAGTTTGGAGAGAAAATCGTCTTTGGCCCTGCCGCGAACGTAGTTCTCGGGGCTTGCCGTGAGGCGCATTTTCGCGTCTTCGGTGCGCCCGTCGGTGTAAACCACCAGCGAATTTTGCGGCAGGAACGCGGCCGACACGGCTACCGCGCCGTTGAGCAGCCCGCCCGGATCGTTGCGCAGGTCGAGCACGATGCCTTTCATCGGCCCCTGGTTCTGCTTGAACAGAGTCTGGATCGCGGCAGCGAGCGTCTCTCCCGTGTGTTCCTGGAACTGGGTGACGCGGAAATAAGCGTAACCCGGCTCGAGCAGCTTCGATTTCACGCTCTGGATCTTGATTACGGCGCGCGTCAGCGTAATAAGGATGGGTTTGGTCTCGCCCTTGCGCACGATAGTAAGCACGATCTGGGTGTTGGGTTTGCCGCGCATGCGCTTGACCGCGTCGTTCAACGTCATGCCTTTGACGGACGTTTCGTTAAGCTTCACGATCAGGTCGCCGGCCTTGACGCCTGCGCGCGCTGCGGGCGAATCATCAATCGGGGAAATGACCTTGACGAATCCGTCTTCCATGCCGACCTCGATACCGAGCCCGCCAAACTCGCCTTGCGTGCCGACCTGCAATTCCCGAAACGCGTCCTGATCGAGATAGGCCGAATGCGGGTCGAGCCCGGCGAGCATGCCGGTGATCGCTTCTGTGATCAGCTTCTTGTCCTCGACCGGCTCGACGTAGTCGGCTTTAATGCGGCCGAACACTTCGGTGAACGCGCGCAGTTCCTCAACCGGCAGCGGCCCGAGCGCTTCGCGCTGCGCGACCGCCGAGAAGTTGAGCGAAATCATCACGCCCAGGCACACGCCGAGCGCTATTAATCCAAATTGTTGCACTTTGCTGCGCATTTCAAGCTCCTAATATCCCCTGCCCTGCGGGAAGTCGTTTGCGGCCAGCGGGTCGCTTCAAACTTATTTCAAGCCCATTTCAAACTCATTTCAAACTCATTTCAAACTCATTTCAAATTAACCCAGCCGAGCGGGTCGAAAGCCTTGCCCTGGTGGCGAATTTCAAAGTATAAACCGGAATCCGTGTTTCCGCCGCTGTTGCCTGCAGCAGCCACCGTTTCACCCCCCAGCGCCGGATCACCGACCCGTTTGTAGAGCGACTCGTTGTTGCCATAAAGGCTCATGTAGCCGTCGCCATGGTCGATAATCATCAGGTTGCCGAAGCCGCGCAGCCAGTCGGCGAACACCACGCGCCCGGCAGCAATCGCTTTGATTTCCTGGCCCGCGGGTGCGGCGATGAAAAGCCCCTTCCACGATAGCCCGCTGTCTTGTCTTGGGCTGCCAAAGCGGCTGCGAAGTTCCCCTCGCACCGGAAGATTGAGCTTGCCTTTGAGCCGGGCAAACGGACTGTCGTCGCCGGAGGCGTCGGGGAGCCGTTCATTGCGCAGGGCTTCCGGCCGCGAGCGCGACAGCATCCGGCTCAATTGCCCGACCAGCCTGGCCAGCCGACCTTCGTCGCGTTTCAGGGTCGAGATTTCGCGCCGCTGCTTCTCGATCTGGCGCGAGACCTTGACCAGCACGTCTTTGCGCGCGCGTTTTTTTGCCTCGAGGTGCCGGCGTTGTGCCTGCTGCTCGGCATGGATGGCGGCAAGCTCGGCGCTTTGCTTCTGTGTTGCGTGTGTGAGATCGGTCAGCCGGCCGAGATTCGCGCGCAGGCCGCGGATCAATTCGGCTCGCGCGCGTGAGAGGTGAGTGAGGTAATGCAGCTCGCGCGCGATCTGATTGGGGTCCTCGCGGTTAAGCAGCAGCTTCAGCGTATCGGGTTGCGTGCCGGTGTATTGCTGGTAAAGCAGCCGCGCGAACCGCTCCTGCTGAGTTGCGATATCGGCCGACAGGCTCCGGCTCTGGCTGCGCATCTCGCCAAGCTGCGTCTGAATTTCGCGCTGCTGCCCGGCCAATTCACGCAACGTGCGGTTGGTTTCCGAAATCGCGCGTTCGGATTCGCGCAACGCATCGGCCGCCTCGCTTTTGGTTTCCTCGGATGCGGCGAGACGTTTTTGCATCGCCTCGATGCGGCCGCGCAGCTGCTTCAACTCTTCCTTTTGCGCGCTGGAGACGGGCGCCGCGGCGCCGGCGCCTAACGCCGGCATTAGCAGGAACGCGAGTATTGAGAGCCTAAACAAAATCGATCAGCGGCTTGCCGGTCATTTCCGGCGGCTGGGGCAGGCCCATCATGCGCAACAGGGTGGGTGCGATGTCCTGCAGCGCACCACCTTCGCTGATTTTCGCCTTGCGCCCGACGTACAGCAGCGGTACCACGTTTAGCGTGTGCGCGGTGTGCGGCTGGTGGGTGCTTTCGTCGAACATGGTTTCGGCATTGCCATGATCGGCGGTAATCAGCACTTCGCCACCGGCTTCCTGCATCGTCTTGATCACGCGGCCCAGGCATTCGTCGAGCACTTCGACCGCACGCGTCGCCGCCGCGAGATTGCCGGTATGGCCGACCATGTCGCTGTTGGCATAGTTGCAGACTATGGCATCGTAGCGGCGGCTCTTGATCGCTTCGATCAGCTTGTCCGTGACCTCGAACGCGCTCATTTCGGGTTTCAGGTCGTACGTTGCCACCTTGGGCGAGGGCACCAGCACGCGGTCTTCCCCGGGATACGGCGTCTCGATGCCGCCGTTGAAGAAATAGGTGACATGCGCGTATTTTTCAGTTTCGGCGAGGCGCAGTTGCTTGAGCCCTTGCTTGGCGATGTATTCGCCGAAGCTGTTGGCGACGCTCTGCGGCGGGAACGCCGCCGGCAGCCTGAATTCCTCGCCGTAGCTCGTCAACGTGCAGTAGTAGCCGAGCTTGGGAACGTAATTGCGCTGAAATCCGCTGAAGCCCGGGTCAGTGAGCGCGCGCGTCATCTGACGTGCGCGGTCGGCGCGGAAATTCATGAACACCACTGCATCGCCATCGCGCATCATCGCGGGCGCGCCGTGCGCCGGCACGATCGCGGTCGCCGCCACGAATTCATCGTTTTCGCCGCGCGCGTAGGCCTGACTGAGCGCGGTCAACGCATCATGCGCCTGGTGCTGCGCTTTGCCTTGGGTAATCAGCTCGTAGGCTGTTTGCACGCGTTCCCAGCGTTGGTCGCGGTCCATCGCGTAGTAGCGGCC
>Ga0315281_10004656_pt1 | contig 19873 bp, 15 predicted proteins | sample YL17G07_0_MG_FD_204540 | JGI IMG/M metagenome (GOLD analysis project Ga0315281, IMG submission 204540) | Sediment microbial communities from Yellowstone Lake, YNP, Wyoming, USA - YL17G07_0 | ecosystem: Environmental > Aquatic > Freshwater > Lake > Sediment | place: USA: Wyoming | collected... | reverse complement strand
ACATGACCGCAGCCACCGACATCAACATGGCACTGTTCTGCGATTTCGAGAACGTCGCCCTCGGGGTGCGCGAATCCAAATACGACAAGTTCGACATCACCAAGGTGCTGGAGCGGCTGCTGCTCAAAGGCAGTATTGTCGTAAAAAAGGCCTATTGCGACTGGGAACGCTATCGCGAGTTCAAAGCCGGCATGCACGAAGCCGCGTTCGAACTGATCGAGATCCCACACGTGCGCCAGTCGGGCAAGAACTCGGCCGACATCCGCATGGTAGTCGACGCGCTGGACCTGTGCTACACCAAATCGCACGTCGATACCTTCGTCATCATCAGCGGTGATTCCGATTTTTCGCCGCTCGTGTCCAAGCTGCGTGAGAACAACAAGACGGTGATCGGTGTGGGAGTGAAGAACTCCACCTCCGACCTGCTGATCGCCAACTGCGACGAGTTCATCTATTACGACGATCTGGCGCGGGAAAAGGCAAAAAAGCAGTCGCGCAAAAAACCCCCGCCCAAAACTGCCGCGGGCGCGGTCGCCAAGACCCTGCCGCAGGACGAGAGCGACAAGAAACAGGAGGCCCTGGACATTGTCATGGAAACCGTCGAGGCACTCATCGCCGAGCGCGGCGAGGAGGAGAAAATCTGGGGCTCGATGGTCAAACAGACCCTGAAGCGGCGCAACCCCGGTTTCAACGAGGCTTTTTACGGTTTCCGCTCGTTTGGCAAGCTCCTGGACGAGGCCGAGGCACGCAAGCTGGTCAAGCTCGAGCATGACGAAAAATCCGGCGGCGTCATCATCCGCAGCGTCAGCACCGACTACTGAAGTGGCGCTTGCCGGTGCCTTGATTGCACCATGAGCGGAGACAACCCCTCGTACCAGTCCGGATCGGATGCCGTTTCAGACATTCTGATGCGGCATTCATTGCGGGCGCCGTTTCGGCATTGCTGCTCGCATTGATTTTGATCAAACCAGGACGGAGATGGTGATCTAAGCTTGGATGAGAGCCGTTTCGCCGGGAGCGGACGGTTTGGTTTGCGCAATATCGGCTACCCCACGATCAATTGGAAAGGAGACAACATGTTCAAACACATCCTTGTTCCGACCGATGGCTCCAAGCTTTCCGCCAAGGCAGCCAAACAGGCCGTCATGCTGGCCAAAGCGCTGGGCGCCAGGATCACCGGCTTTCACGCTGCCCCCAACTTCGGCTCGACCTACTATGGCGATGGTTACATCCTGCGTGCGCCTTCGGCCAAGTCGCAGGCTGAGTTCGCGCAGGAACAGGCGCGCAAGTGCCTGTCCACGATCGAAGTCGAAGCCGAGGTGGAGAAAGTGCCATGCGAAGTTTTCCACGTCGTCAGCGACAGCCCCTACGAGGCCATCATCGACGCGGCAAAGAAGAAGAAATGTGATCTGATCTTCATGGCCTCGCACGGCCGGCGCGGACTGTCCGGTCTTGTGCTGGGCAGTGAAACGCAGAAGGTTCTGATCCACAGCAAGGTGCCGGTGCTGGTCTGCCGCTAGACGCGGCAGTGCGTCCAGGAAATTATTTCCCCTGGAAATTTGGCTTGCGCTTCTCCATGAATGCGCGCCGGCCTTCGCGGTAGTCCTCGCTGTTGAAGCAGGCTTCGATCATGCGCGCGGCCTGTTCCAGATCACGCCCAGCTGGGTCCAACCCGGTCTGGCGAATGGCGAACTTGGCCGCGGCCATGGTAAGCGGCGCGTTTTCCGCCATCAGTTCGCAATACGCCGTCATTTCCCGATCGAGGTCGGCGACCGGCACGACGCGGTTGACAAAGCCCATGCGGAGCGCATCCGCCGCGTCGAATTTGCGCGCCGAGAAGAAAATATCCGAAGTATTGGCTGCCCCCAGAAGCTGCACGAAGCGCTTGATGCCGGTGAAATTGTAGCCCAGCCCCAGACGCGCTGCGGGCATGCGGAACACCGCGTCCGCGGCGGCGATGCGCACATCGCACGCGGCAGCGAGCCCCAGGCCTCCGCCCATGCAAATGCCGCGGATCCTGGCCACCACCGGTTTGCTGCACAGCACCGGAGCTTCGTAGGCGTCGACGACCGCGCGGTTGTAGATCGCCTGCGCTTCGGCGCTGCCGCGCGTTTTCTCGAACTGCGAAATGTCCGCGCCGGAAATGAAAGCCTTGTCGCCGTCGCCGGTAATTACGATCATGTGCACTTCGGGGTCAATATCGAATGCGGCGATCGCCTTGGGCAGCGCCATCCACATGTCGTGGCTGACTGCGTTGAGCTTGGCGGGGTTGGAGAAGATCACCCAGCCGACGGCGTTTTCCTTGCGTGTGATGAGTTCAGCCATGACGCTCCCTAATCTGTTACAAAACGAAGGGACCCGAGTGGAAGAGGAAGGGTCCCACCCTTTCCTCTGCCCCTCGCGCCCCTAAATCAGGCGCCTGACGCGATTCTGTCAGACACCCTTCCTAGATAACCTTGTTCTTGCGCAACGCCGCGATATCCGCGACGCTGTAGCCTACTTCGGCCAGCACCTCGTCGGTGTGCTGGCCAATCTCCGGGGTGGCGCTTACCATTGTTGCCGGCGTGCGCGACAGCCCGACTGCTTGGTTGACCAGACGAATTTCGCCTAACACCGGGTGCTTTACCTTCGCTGCAGCCTGAAGATGCCGCACCTGTGGATCGGCAAATACCTGATCGATACTGTAGATCGGCCCACAGGGCACACCTGCCTCGTTGAGGATAGGTATCCACTCGTCGCTGGTCTTCGCCGAAAACGCGGCGTTTAGCTCGGCGTTGAGCGTGGCACGGTTCCTGGCCCGATTGGCGGCGCCCTCGAAATCGGCGCGCGCAAGCAGGTCCGGGCGCGCCAGCGCCTGACACAGCCGCCTCCACATGCCCTCGCCGGAAGCGCCGACGTTGATGTAACCGTCGGCGGTAGCGTAAGCCGAAGTTGGCATGCTGGTCGGATGGTCGTTGCCGACCTGCGGTGGCACCTCGCCATCCATAAGATAGCGCGCCGCCTGAAAATCGAGCAGTGCGATCCCGGACATCAACAGCGACGACTGCACCCACTGGCCCTGGCCCGATGCCTCGCGCTCCAGCAGCGCGGTCAGGATGCCGAGCGCGGCGTACAACCCGGCACTGACATCCGCGATCGCGGCGCCGGTGCGCATCGGGCCCTGGCCCGGATGGCCCGTGACCGACATCAGGCCGCTCATACCCTGAGCGATCTGATCGAATCCCGGCCGCTCGCGGTAGGGTCCGTCCTGGCCGAAACCGGAGATGCTGGCGAGGATAATGCGCGGGTTGATCGCCTTCAGCGCATCATAGTCGATGCCGAGGCGGAATTTGACGTCCGGGCGATAGTTCTCGACGACCACGTCGGCCTTCTGCGCGAGCCTGGCAAAGACCTCGCGGCTCTCGGGCAGCTTGAGGTTGAGCGTCATCGCGCGCTTGTTGCGGTGCAGATTCTGAAAGTCCGGGCCGTTGCGCGGCCCGCCCATGCCTTCGTTTGCGTCCACCCCCGGCGGCGATTCGATTTTGATCACATCGGCGCCAAAATCGGCGAGTTGCTTGACGCAGGTCGGGCCGGCGCGTACGCGCGACAGATCGAGGACGCGAAAGCGCGAGAGTGCGGTTGAAGCGGGAATATGGGCCATGTCGGGGTCGGGATAGGTTTCAGGAAGAGACGGCGCGCCCCGGATTATCTCGTTCCCGTGAATGCACCGCAAGGGGTTCCGTTGATTTCAAGCAAACGGGAAGTGGTTCAACACCATTCTACAAGCAGATTCTCAGGCGCTATCCGTGACTCTGGCGCGGGCAAGCTTGACGTCGCCGCGTCTGGTCTTGCTGTCGAGGCGTTTTTTCTGCGAACTCCGAGTCGGCTTGGTCGGTTTGCGTTTCTTGGGGGACACGGCAACGCTCTTGATGAGCGCCTGCAGCCGCATCAATGCCGCTTCCTTATTCATCTCCTGACTTCGATGCTGCTGCGCCTTGATGACGATCACACCTTCCTTGGTAATGCGCTGATCCTTGAGTTTCAACAGGCGTTCTTTGTAAAAATCGGGGATCGATGAAGCACCGATATCGAAGCGCAGATGTATAGCGCTGGAGACCTTGTTTACATTCTGCCCTCCCGCTCCCTGGGCGCGAATGGCGCTGATCTCGATCTCCCTCGCCGGGATCCTTACATTATTGGAGATTTGCAACATGATGACTGCCTCGTCCGACACGCGATTACCGGACGCCGTGCCGGCGGCCGAGTGCTCGCTTGTCGCGCGGGGACAAACGCTTGATCCGGTATTCCGCCTTGGATGCAGCCGATCGATCGGGAAATTCGATGGCACCGAGCAGGCGCCGCGGCGGGTGAGAACGGGTATAACGCGCCCCCTTGCCGCTCTTGTGCATGGCGAAACGCGCAGCTACGTCGATCGCGATTCCGGTGTAGATGCTCCCGTCCTTACACTCGATAAGGTAGACAAACCAGGCCATACCAGCCTATTGAACCTGGGCGCTCAGTTCAGCCCCTTGTAGCTCGCCTCCAGCAATTTGGCCTGAGCCGCCGCCAAGCGCGCGATCGGCACGCGCGGGCCGGAGCAAGACACATAGTCGATCGCGATGCTATGGCAGAAATGGATAGAGGCCGGATCACCGCCGTGCTCGCCGCAGATGCCCACCTTGAGATCCGGCCTGGTCTGGCGGCCGCTCTCGACCGCCATTTTCATCAACTGCCCCACACCCTTCACGTCCAGCACCTCAAACGGATTGTCTTGCAGAATCCCGGTCTCGTTATATGCCGGCAGGAATTTGTTTTCCGCATCCTCGCGGCTGAACGAGAACGTGGCCTGAGTCAGATCGTTGGTGCCGAAGGAGAAGAATTCCGCGTCTTGCGCCATGCGGCCAGCGCGCAGGCAACCGCGCACGACCTCCAGCATCGAGCCAAACTTGTATTTCACGCTGATGCCATGGGTCAGTTCCACGACTTTGTGGATGCGCTGCACCTTGCTGTGGATGCGCAGGAGTTCTTCCACCGTGGCCACCTGCGGCACCATGATCTCGGGATAGATTTCGATCCCTTCCCGCGCGCACAGCGCGGCAGCTTCGAGAATCGCCTGAATCTGCATCGCGTAGATTTCCGGATAGGTGATGCCCAGCCGCACGCCACGGTGCCCCAGCATCGGATTGACTTCGGCCAGGGCGCGCACCTTTTTCAGGATCACTTCCTTCTTGTGAATGGCATCTTCCTCCAGATGCGATTCCTTGAACGTGTGCAGCCCATCCATGAGTTTGTTCAGGCCATCTGCATATTGCTGGTACAGCTTGGGATTGAGCAGTTTCAGAGTGTCGGGCAACTCCTCCAGGCCCTTGATCGTATCGCGCAGATGGTGCAGGTGGGCGATCTCCAGTTCGAGCTGCGCCCCGGTCGGAAGAAATTCGTGCATCGGAGGATCAAGCAGGCGTATGGTCACCGGCAACCCCTTCATCGCCTTGAAAATTCCAGTGAAATCAGAACGCTGGATCGGCAGCAGCCGGTCCAGCGCCGCCTGGCGTTCCTCCACCGTCTCGGCCAGGATCATTTCCTGCATGATCGGCAGGCGATCGGTGCTGTTGAACATGCGCTCGGTGCGGACCAGGCCGATGCCCATGGCCCCGAATTCCCGTGCACGAGTCGCATCCTCCGGCGTGTCGGCGTTGGCCATCACTTTCAGTTGCGCCACCTGGTCCGCCCAGGCCAGCAGAGTGGCCATTTCCTCCGAAAACTCGGCTTCCACGGTCGGCACCTCTCCGGCGTAGACATGCCCGGTACCGCCATCGATCGTGATGACATCGCCCTCGTGAAGGGTGGTTTCGCCGATGACGGCGCTGCGCGCCTTGTCGTCGATCACGATCTGCTCGCAGCCCGAGACGCAGGGCTTGCCCATACCGCGCGCCACCACCGCGGCATGAGAGGTCTTGCCGCCGCGGCTGGTGAGGATACCTTGCGCCCGGAAAAAACCGTGAATGTCGTCCGGCTTGGTCTCCTCGCGCACCAGGATAACCTTCTCGCCCGCGTTGCCGCGCGCCTCGGCGGTGTTGGCATCGAACACAATCTTGCCGGAAGCCGCACCGGGTGAAGCGGGCAGTCCCTGCGCCAGGGATTTACCGTGGAAATTAGGCGACAACTGAGGCACCAGCAGCTGCTCCAGCATCGGTGGCTCGACGCGCAGCAGCGCGCGCTCCTTCGATATCAGCCCTTCCTGGAACATCTCCACCGAACTGCGCACCATGCCACGGGCATTCATCTTCCCATTGCGGGTCTGCAGGCAGTAAAGCGTACCGCGCTCGATTGTGAATTCGAAATCCTGCACCTCGCGGTAATGCGACTCCAGCCGGTTGTGCAGCTCCATCAGCTGGCGGTAAATCTCCGGCATTTCCTGTTCCATCTCGGCGATCGGCTTGGGTGTGCGGATGCCCGCCACCACGTCCTCGCCCTGGGCATTGACCAGATATTCGCCGTAGATGACGTTCTCGCCGGTGCCGGGATTGCGGGTGAAGCCCACCCCCGTCCCGGAATCGCCGCCCATGTTGCCGAACACCATGGTACAGACGCTGACCGCGGTGCCGTTGGCCATATCCTTGGTGATCTTGAACTGCTTGCGGTAATCCACCGCGCGCTTGCCCATCCAGGAACGAAATACCGCGCCGACCGAGATTTCGAGCTGCTCGTAAGGATCCTGTGGAAACGGCTTGCCCGTATGGCGCTTGACGATCTCCAGAAATTCACCGGCAAGTTCCTTCAGGTTCTCGGCGGAGAGGTCCAGATCCAGGCGCGCATCGTTTTTGCGCTTGAGCGCGGCCATCCTGGCGTCGAAATGTTCATCATCGATGCCAAGCGCAATCTTGCCGAAAAGCTGGATGAAGCGGCGATAGGCGTCGTATGCAAAGCGCGGGTTCGCGGTCTGCTTGATCAGTCCCTGCAACGAGGTTTCATTGAGGCCGAGATTGAGTATCGTGTCCATCATCCCCGGCATGGACATCGCAGAGCCGGAGCGCACTGAAATCAGCAGCGGATTCTTGCCGCTGCCGAAGCCCTTGCCGGTTTTCTTTTCCAGCGCCGTCATGTGGCTCTTGATCTCGTCCATCAGGCCATCCGGTAGATGGTTCGAATCGAGGTATGCAAGGCACGCCTCCGTGGTTATGGTGAAACCGGGCGGCACGTTCAGGCCGATCTGCGTCATCTCGCACAGGCCGGCACCCTTGCCGCCTAACAGGATCTTGTTCTTGCCGTCGCCCTCTTCGAAGACGTAGATATATTTTTGGGTGGTCATAACGACGCCTCCGGAAATTAGCTATCCCTGAATTATCCACGAAAAAGACAGGCAAAGGACCGACGCCAGCGCAAAAACCCCGGCTCCGCATTGCCTCCTCGAACAGGCCAATTTGCAATGCCAAGCGAGGGAACTGCCAAGTCCGGCGAACGTCCCGAGAACCAGATCGCAGAAATCCCGAATATCCCGCGACGCCCAGGACGATAGCGCATGTGGAACCACGTCGCCGGCCAGCACAGGGCCGCGGGCAACGCGGCGTGATGCTTCTCGCACCAACCGTGCCGGGGGCGATCGGGGTCGGAGCGCAATCGCGCGAATTGCGGATCCGCGCCGCTTCCTAGTGCGACATCAGCACCGGCGCCGTCATCGATTCCAGGATGGTGCGGGTAGCGCCGCCCAGCACCCACTCCTTCAGCCGCGAATGACCGTAACCGCCCATGATAATGAGATCGGCGTCGAGGTCCGCGGCGCGCGATAGCAGTTCGTTGCCGACATCGATCTCGGCGCCGTGGTCCATCTTGACTTCGACGCGCACGCCGTGGCGCGCGAGATAGAGTCCGATATCGGCGCCGGCCACGGCGCCGTGTTCACCGACCTTCGGGTTCACCACCATGACATGCACCATATCGGCCAGTTGCAGGAAAGGAATCGCATCGGTCACCGCGCGCGTGGCCTCGCGGCTCGGACTCCAGGCGACGAGAATTCGCTTCCCTATAGTGGCAAAACTGCCGACGCTGGGCAAAATCAGCACCGGCCGGCCGACGGCGAGCACCAGCCGCTCCGGGAAATCCGGCGGTACATGCGAGCCGTCCGATGCATCCGTCTGGCCGATCACGACCAGATCTGCGTAGCGCGAGTGCAAGGTCATCGCTTCGACCGGATCTTCGACGGCAGTGCGCCACTCTACGTTGCGCAGGCCCGCGGCCGTTACCTGCTTGGTGAACTCGGCTTCGGTTCGCGCCATGTCGTTCGCGGCCACGGCCCGCTGGACCTCGATGATTGCGGGGCCCATCTCCGCCGCTACATAGCCGGGGAGGTCAAACGGCACCAGCGCGTGCAATGCAACCAGATGCGCATCGTGCTGGCGTGCAAGGCGGATGGCGACTTCGAGCCGCACCGAGTCGCGTTTGCCCGCGTCGATATGAACAAGGATCGTCTTGTAGCTCATTGGTACCCCTTCCATTTGCATGGCCGGCGCCAAGAGCGGCTAGTCCGCCAGGTATCCGCCGGTTGTTGCACGTCGTCTCTCGGTTCACCGGTCAGGCCAAACGCCCGTCTGACCATGGCGCTCACCGATCAGTTCCGGCGTCAGAGCCCCATATGCGCACCATAGCGTGGAATGGGGGCGGAAATGTTGATGAAAATCAACCCTGCGTCCAGTTCGGCGCCGCCCGGCAGAGTCGAGGGCAAGAAAGAAAAACGGACACTCGAATTTAGATAACCGAGTGTCCGCAAGAGCCCTTTTGCCCAGAAGGATGGGAGGAAATCAGCAAAAGGGTGTTTGAATATAACCCTGTCCCAGACCTGCAATTTGATTAAGGTCAAAGACGTTGCCGATTTTCATAAAATAAACCTTCAACCGGATGATTTAGAATCTCAAGATGGCTATTCACGACCCGCTGGTCACAATTTCCCGGCACCGGCCCCGTACAGGGTTTGCACCTGGTCTCGAATGCGTGGGCAACGGCCGGGGTGCATAATGCGAATCTCGAACGAGAGAAAGGTCCCCGATGAAAACGCGCATTCTTGCCGCAACCCTGGCAGCGGCCCTCCCACTTCCCGTGCTAGCACAAACGCAACAGATTAAACCACCGATCGCGGTCTATTGGATGAGCGTGGAGACCGCGGGCGGCATGGGCATGGGCATGGAAATGCCTCCCGGCATGGGCGGTCTCATGCCGCCCGGAATGCGCGGGGGAAAGAGGATGAAGCTGGATCTCGGCTCATCGCAGCAGGCGAGTGGCGAAGCGCATGCGGGGCACGCTATTCCCTCCGGGCTTTCTATGGGGCAGAGCCTGCCCCTCCTCTCCCCCCGCGTCGAGCGCGCGCCGGTGCGCGAGCGCGACGAAGAGCAGGAATTCGAACGACCAAAGGGCAGGATGCTGATCTACTGGGGTTGCGGCGAGACGGTGCGCCCCGGCCAGCCCGTGATCATCGACTTCGCCAGCCTCAATCCGCAGGATGCGGCGCGTGCATTTCGCAGCCGCTCGATTTCGCGTCCGCGCGGGCCGGCTCCGGGGCGCAACCGCACTTACGGCACCTGGCCTAACCAGGAAGACTCGCGTCCGATACCGCCCGCTGGATCGCTGCGAGGCGACCATACCGTCTCCGGCAACTACTCGCCAGAGATCCGGTTCGCGGTCGATGAGCGGCATGATTTCATGGATGCCGTCGCCTTCGACCCGGTGCGCAAAACTTCGGGCGGCGCATTCGCGGTGAAATGGAAAACAGTGCCTACGGCGACCGGCTATTTCGCCACGGCGATGGGTCAGGGAGATAGCCAGAACGATATGGTGACCTGGTCCTCGAGCGAAGTGCAGGAAATGGGGCAGGCGCTCATGGACTATGTCGCCCCCGCCGAAGTCGAACGCCTGATTCGCGAAAAAGTAGTGATGGCGCCACAGACCACCGATTGCCCCGTCCCCGCCGGCATATTCAAGAGCGACGCCTCGATGCTCAATTTCATTGCTTATGGCAATGAACTGAACCTGGTGCATCCGTCGCGGCCGAAGGATCCGAAGCAGGTATGGCAACAGGAGTGGGCGGTGAAACTGCGGCTCAAGTCCACCGCGATGACCATGCTCGCCGAGGGCGAAGGCGGCGGGCGCCGCGGCAGAAGCTCCTCGCCACAGCGGGGGTCGGAAGCGCCTGCGCAGCCGTCGCGGCAGGCAGATACGCCACCCGCGCAACAGGCTCCCTCGCCCGCCGATGCGGTGCAAGAAGGAATGAAGGCGTTGCGCGGGATTTTCGGCCGCTGATTGCCAATCGGAAAACGACCGGACCCTCGCCGTCTTACCACCTTGAACCAGGGACAGTTGCAGTAATTCTGAAACTGCCCCTACGAGCGCCGCTCCGGCAGCGTGACCGAGAGGCTCGTTTTGACCTCGATGAAACGGGGTCCGTCTCCGGCGAGGCCGCTTTCGATCGCGCCTGCCACATCTTCGGCGCGCTCGACGCGTTGCGCGCGCATGCCGAAGGCGCGCGCGAGCTGCTCGAAGTCCGGATTGAACAGGCGGGTGCCGACCGTGCGCCCCGGATAATGCAGTTCCTGCTGGATGCGAATCGAGGCGTAGCTGGCGTTGTTCGCGAGGATGAACAGGATCGGAAGCTTGCGCTCGACCGCGGCAATCATCTCGTTGCCGGTCATCATGAAGCCGCCGTCGCCCACCATGCAGATCACCTGCCGTCCGGGAAAACGCAGTTGCGACGCGATTGCAGCGGGCGTGCCGTAGCCCATGGTGCCGGATAAGGGGGCCATGAGCCGCTGCGGCGGCACGAAGCCGAAATGCCGATAGACCGGAGCCGCGAAAGTTCCTGCGTCGAGGCACACAATGGCGTCGGCGTTCGCCCGCTCGCGCACGGTCCGCACCACCTGCGCGAAATCGATTCCGTCATCGGCCTTGCGTTGCGGCCATGCGGCGTGGGCCTGGAAGATTTCCTTGAGCTGTCCGGCCCAGGCGACCCGAGTCTGTGACGCGTCCGGTCTCCCGGCGGGGGTTAGCGCGCGCGCGAGTTCGATCGGATCGCACACCAAACCGAAATCCGGCGCGAAGTGAAGCCCGACCATATGATCGTCGGCATAGGCATGCACGAACGTTTGCGCCGGCCGTGGCAGGTCGGGAAAACTATACCCTTGGCTGGTGATGTCGCCAAATCGGGTGCCCAGCGCGAGTATCAGGTCGCTTTGGCGGAAAGCGTCGATCTGGACTTGCGGATTCGCCAGTCCGAGTTCACCCACATAGAGCGGGTGCCGGTTGGAGAACAGGTCGTGGCGCCGGAACGACAGCGCGACAGGAATATGCCAGGCCTCGGCCAGGGCGCATAGTGCCTCCCGTCCTCCCGGTTTTTCGAAACTTCCGCCGGCGACAATCAGGGGGCGCTCCGCCGCCGCCAATTGACGCAGCAATTCGCGCAGGGTCGCGTCGTCGGGTTTGGTGCTCGCAGGTTCGCGCGCCAACCACCGCGGCTGCGTCACTTGTTGCTGCTGCAGATCTTCCGGAATCACCAGCACCACCGGACCTGGGGTGCCCGATGTCGCGACGCGAATTGCCTTGAACGCCGCTTCGGCAAGTTGACCCGGGTCTGTCGCTTCGAACACCCATTTTGCGATCGTTCCATACATGCGTCGATAGTCGATCTCCTGGAACGCCTCGCGGCGCAGATCCGCTCGCGGCACCTGCCCCACGATCAGGATCATGGGAATAGCATCCTGTTGCGCGGTGTGCACTGCAATCGACGCATTGGTCGCCCCTGGACCCCGGCTCACCAGCACGATCCCCGGCCTCCCCGTGAGCCTGCCGTCGGCCACGGCCATGAATCCCGCTCCGGACTCGTGGCGGCAGGTCACCGCATCGATGCCGGGGAAATCGTAGAGCGCGTCCAGGATGCCGAGGTAGCTTTCGCCCGGAACCAGGAACACCCGGTCGATTCCGTGGGCCTCAAAAACGGACAGCAGGGCGTGGGAAGAGTTTGGCATTTTTTATTGGATCAAGCGATAGGTGTGAATCGGTGCGGCAGTCAGACGAAGGGGTGTGCCGTTCATGATTAATAATGTACCAGCTATCGCGGACGCGCGAGAACAGAACCGCCGCCTATTCGCTGCGCAATGCCTCCAGCGGATCCAGATGTGCGGCTCGCCGCGCCGGCAGTACACCTGCGGTCAATCCTACGGCCAGCGCGACCAGTTCCGCCAGCACCGCGTAGCTCCACGGCGTATGCACCGGCAGCGCCGGCAGGCCGGCGTGCAGTGCGAGCGCGGCGCCCCAGCCCAGCAGCAGTCCGGCCGTGCCACCCAGCACCGCCAGCAGCGCCGCCTCACCCAGGAACAGCAGCATGATGCCGCGCCGCGTGGCCCCCACGGCGCGCAACAGGCCGATCTCGGATGTGCGTTCAGCGACGGCAATCGTGAGAATGGTGAGTATGCCGACGCCGCCGACCACCAGCGAGATGCCGCCGATCGCGGCGACGGCGAAAGTGATCGCGTCGAGCACGGTCCCGAACACTTCCAGCATCTTCTGTTGCGGCGTAACGGTAAAATCCTCCGCGCCGTGGCGCGCGATCAGAATGCGCTTGATGCCGGCCTCGACTTCCGCCAGCGGCGCGGTCGGCTCGTAGACCACGTGGATCTCCTGCAGACTCTCGCGATTGAACATCTCGAGTGCACGCCCGACCGGTATGTAGACGGTATCATCGAGATCGAAGCCGAGCACCTGCCCTTTCGCCTGCATCACGCCGATGACGCGATAGCGCTCGCCGCCGGCACGGATGCGGCTGCCCAGAGGATTGTCACCGCCGAACAGCTCGCGCGCCACTTTGGCGCCGAGCACTACAAACGCGCGTGCACCGTGCGGATCGTCCGGCGGCAGAAACTCGCCGCTTCCCACGCGCATCTGCAGCGAGCGTGCAAAGTCGGGACCCACGCCATAGAGCGTGACGCGGCGACTCTTGCCGCCGTGCACGACTTCGGCGTTGCCCTGCACTACGGGGTCCGACAACTGCACATAGGGCGCGCGGCGCAAGGCCAAAGCATCGTCGATGCTTAGCGGCCGCACTGTATTCACCGCGCCGAGCGACGCGCCGTGGGTCTGGACGCGTCCCGGGCTGACGGAAATGATATTGGTGCCGAACTGGGTGAATTCCGCGATGACAAAGCGGTGCAGGCCCTCGCCGATGGACGTGAGCAGGATGACCGCGGCGATGCCGACCGCAATGCCGAGCGCGGTCAGCACCGAGCGCAACCGCTGCGCCCTGAGCGAGAGATAGGTGAAGGCGACGAAATCGGCGTAACGCATGATCACCTGCGCGACAACGCCTGCACCGGATCGAGCCTCGCGGCCCGCCGCGCCGGCGCCACCGTAAACAACACCGCGGTGATCAGCGCAATCGCGGGCGCCGCCGCGAGCGCCCACCACGGCGCCTGGAACGGGATTGCCGGATACATCTGCGCGACGATGCTCCGCCCCAGTTCACCCACTGCAAGGCCGGCCGCGGCGCCGCCTGAGGCGAGCAGCATCGCCTCGGTGAAAAACGCCAGCCGAATCTGCCGCCCTGTGGCGCCGAGCGCCTTGAGCAGGCCGATTTCGCGCCGCCGCTGCGTCACTGCAATCAGCATCACGTTCATGATCAGGATACCGGCCACAGCCAGGCTGATAGCGGCGATGCTCGCCACGGTCAGGGTCAGCGCGTTCAGGATACGGTCGAAGGTGGCGAGCACGGCATCCTGGGTGATCACCGTAACATCGCGCTCCCCCTCGTGACGCAGGCGGATGATCTCCTCGACATCGGCCTTGGCATCCAGGATCTGCTCGCGACTCTTGGCCTCGACCAGGATACGAAACAGCGCCTCGGTGTTGAACAGGGCCTGGGCCGCGGCCAGCGGCACGATGACCAGTTCGTCGGTATTGGATCCGAGCGACTCGCCTTGCTTCGCCATGATGCCGATCACGCGAAAACGGCGGTCGCCGATGCGCACCCATTCTCCCAGCGCCGGGCGGGAGCCGAATAACTCGCTCGCCACCTTGGCGCCAATGACGCAAACGGGCTGGTTGTGGCGCGGATCGCCTTCGGGCAGGAACCGCCCCTGCGCCATCTCCATGTGCCGAATGTCGATCAGTTCCGCCGTGGATCCGAGCACCGGGATGTCGCGGCTGCGCGCGCCCGAGCGCACACCGCCCGCGCCAATAATCAGCGGGGCGAAGCGCCGAACGGCATGGCTGCGCTTGAGCGCGAGCGCGTCCTCGATCGTCAGATCGCGCGGCGTCTTGCCGATCAGCACGCCGGGCATGGCGCCGGCGGTTTCGCTGCGGCCGGGCAAAACGATAATAAGGTTGCTGCCAAGCGAACCGAACTGGTTCGCCACATACAGCCTCGCCCCCTCTCCCAGCGCCGTCACGATCACCACGGCGGCCACGCCTATGCCCATCGCAAGCAGGATCAGGAGGGTGCGGGGAAGCGAGCCGCGCAGAACCTGCCAGGCGAAATTGAACAGATCGGCAGGGCGCATGGTCAGTTCTTTTCGTCGGAGACGATCGCCCCGTCGAGCATGCGCAGCCGCCGGTGCGAGCGAGCGCCGATCTCCGGATCATGGGTCACGAGGACCACGGTTCCGCCGTTATGATGCACGCGCTCCAGTACGCTCAGCACCTCCTGACCGGTATGACGGTCGAGGTTGCCGGTGGGTTCGTCGGCGAGGATCACGGTCGGTCCCATCGACATCGCGCGCGCAATAGCCACCCGCTGGCACTGGCCGCCGGAAAGCTGATCGGGTCGGTGGCTGGCTCGCTCTTCCAGACCATATTCGGAGAGCAGGCGAGCCAGCCTTTGCCGCCGTTCAGCCGGGTCGATGCCCGCCAGGACCATCGGCAGTTCGATGTTCTGCGCCGCGGTCAGGCGTGGTACCAGATGAAAAAATTGGAACACGAAGCCGATTTTCTCGCGCCGCGCGCGCGCGAGTTCGTCGTCGCTGAGCGCGGTGACATTGCGAGCGTCGAGCTCGTAGGTGCCGGCATTGGGGCGATCGAGCAAGCCAATGATATTGAGCAGCGTCGATTTGCCCGATCCGGAGGGTCCCATGATGGACAGATACTCGCCGCGCGTGATCGCGAGATTCACAGCCCGCAAGGCGTGGACCTCCTCGCCGCCCACCAGGAAAGTGCGCGCTATGCCGCTCAGACGGATCATTGCGTTTTGGCCTTGGCGGACTCCTTCTTTTCCGCCACGGCCTTCTCCGCCGCGGCGCGCGCGCCGGCCTTGACACCCTCGCGCTCGAGGGAGACGACAACCCTGTCGCCCCGGCTCAGGCCTGCCTTCACTTCGGTGAACTCCCAGTTGGCCAGGCCCGCTTCGATCTTGCGCTCTTCCAGCACCTCGCCTGCGCCAAGCACCAGCACGCGGTTGCCCGGCATCAGGGCCTGAGTCGGGATTCGGACCACGTTGTCGTGGCCGGTAACGACGATTTCGATGTCGGCACTGTAGCCAACCAGCAGATGTTTTGTATCGCCAGGCCGGTCGAATTCGACCTCCACCTCCACCGTGCGCGCCTGTTTCTCCACCGCCAGCACATAGGGTGCGATGCGGCGCACCCTGCCGGCGAATTGCTGTCCGCGGTAGGCATCCAGCGTGACACGGCCGGTCATGCCGACCTTGAGCTGCGCCGCGTCCACTTCGTCAATCGGCGCTGAGACGAACAGGCACGAGTCGTCGATCAGGTCCACCGCGGGCAACGTCGGAATACCCGGCGGAGACGGCGTCAGGTATTCTCCCAACTCGCCATTCACCTCGGCGACGATGCCGGCGAACGGCGCGCGCAACACCGTGCGGTCCGTGTCTGCGTGCGATGCCTGGATGCGCGCTTCCGCCTCCGCCACCTGGGTCCCTGCCGAATCACAGCTTGCTTGTTTGGCCGACGCATCGGCGGCGGCGCGCTCCGCCGCTTCCTGCGAGATGAAGTTGCGCGCCCTCAGGTCGCGCGCCCGCCCCGCATCACGCGCCGACGCCTTCGCCAGCTCGCATACTTCACGCACGCGCGCCTTGGCGGTTTGCAGTTGCTCGCGCGACAGCCGTTCACGCGCGGCCAGGTCGTCGCTCCACAGCGTGAGCAGCACCTGACCTGCGCGCACCCGGTCGCCTTCGGTCACCTTGAGCCGCTCGATGCGCCCTCCCGCGGGCGGCGCGAGCTTGGCACGCCGGCAGGGCATGACCGAACCCGCACGCGTGTTCGCCACCGTGTTTTCCACTCGGCCGACGTCGGCCAGGGCGACCGCAACCACCACCGGCTTCGGCCGCGTGGTGTACCACACCGCTGCGGCGAGCAAGGCAACGACGATCAGCACCAGCACCAGAGGGATGGCGACACGGCCGGATTGCGCCCTGTGGTCGAATGCATGGGTTATGTTCATATGCCGCGATTGCCCGTGTGTTACCAAACCAGTTTATTACCAGACCCGCATCTTGATCTGAACCGCTAGAGCCCCATCGAAACGGTTGGCAACGGTCGGAATAAGGCTGATATTTGCGCCGAAGGTTTTGCCCTCGATAATCAGCATGGGCAGGGGGGCAACGAACCATGCGCCATTACGGTAGTTCGGATAGCCATCGAACGCGCCAACGGTGATGCCGGCACCTATATCAAAACTTGCCAATTGCCAGTGCAGGGGGCGCCACTCGTAGGCTGCATAGTGTGTCCGCGCGCGATTGCTGTTGATAAAACTGCCGCCCATCAGCGCATGGTCACGCGCCAGCAGGATTTCAGCGCCCAAACCGATGTTGTTGTTGCGCAGACCCTTGCTCGAATCGAAGTGCTGCGAGTAGATTCCGGGGTTGATCCATATCTGCGGCAAGGACTCATCGGGTGTTACGCCAGCCAGCGCGGCCGCGACAGGCAGAACGGAGCACACCAAGGCAAATGCACGCCAGCGACTTCGATAGGCGCCGACAGACTGTCGAAGAACGCCTCTCTGGAGTGATTTCCTGCATGTCCAAAGAGGCGATTTCAGAATACACGAAATGGCCTCTGATATAGGGGGGCATGGGTGGGTGTATTCCCTCATTTCGAAACGAGCTCGAAACATGTCTCTCCTCTCAACAGCCCTCTGCAAGGCACGACATATAGACTACGTCGAACGCAGGAATATGTCGAGAGCGAAGATCGCCGGCCACGTTACCCGCGCGGCGATCACACGGGCAGCGGTCCGCACAAAGTAACGAACTCCTCCACCGTGATCGGGTGGACGCCGATGGTGGCGTCAAACCGGCGCTTGCTGGCGCCCTCTTCGGTTACGCATAGTAGCGTAGAAAGGCGTGCTAGGCAGCACACGGCAGCATTGTTCTGCTACTCTAGCGGGTCTAAAGTCAAGGGAACACGAATGAATCGCCTCCACGAACGATTACGCATGCTTCCGCCCGAGGTGCTGATGGGCATCCGGCGTGGTGTTGAAAAAGAAAGTCTGCGCGTCAGGCCGAACGGAACGCTCGCCGACACGCCGCATCCGGCCGGACTCGGATCGGCGCTCACGCACCCGCTCATCACCACTGATTTCAGCGAATCCCAGCTGGAACTGAGGACCGGCGTCCACGCCGGCGTCGACGCTTGTGCCACGGAGCTCACCGAAATCCACCAGGTTGCCTACCAGCACGTGGGCGACGAATTGCTGTGGTGTACCAGCATGCCTTGCGGCCTGCCGGCTGACGACGACATTCCGCTCGGACAATACGGCGGATCCAATCTCGGCAGAGCCAAGACCGTTTACCGCAATGGCCTGGCGCATCGCTACGGCAGGCGCATGCAGACCATTTCGGGCGTGCACTACAACTTTTCCATGCCCGAGACTGCCTGGCCGATCCTGCAGCGGGCCGATGCAAGCCGCGGCACCATCACCGCCTACCGGACCGACGCGTATTTCCACCTGATCCGCAACTTCAGGCGCCATTCGTGGCTGCTGCTTTACCTCTTCGGCGCCTCGCCGACGGTATGCAGCTCCTTCGTCGCCGGCAGGACGCACCGACTGCGGGAATTGAACCCGGGCACGCTGTTCCTGCCGGAGGCCACCTCATTGCGCATGGGGCCGCTGGGCTATCAGAGCGACGCCCAGGCATCCCTGGCGGTGAGTTTCAACAGCCTGAGAAGCTACGCAGAATCGCTCAACGGCGCGCTTACCAAACCCTATCCGCCGTACCAAGCGATCGGCCTGCGTGAGGGCGACTGCTACCGCCAACTCGGCACAACGCTGCTGCAGATCGAGAACGAGTTCTACGGCACGATCCGGCCGAAGCCGCAGTTTCGTTCCGGGGAACGGCCGTTGTTCGCGCTGGGCGAACGCGGCGTCGAGTATGTCGAGGTGCGCTGCATGGACAACGACCCGTTCTGTCCCATAGGGATCACCGCCGACACAATGCGCTTTCTGGACATGTTTCTGCTGCATTGCCTGCTCAACGACAGCCCCCCGGACACGCCGGAGGAAATCGCCGCGATCTCACGCAACCAGTACGATGTCGCCGAGAGAGGCCGGAGCCCCGATCTTCGCCTGCGAAGGCGAGGCGAAGAACGCAGCCTGGCCGAATGGGGGACCGCCCTGCTCGACGAGTGCGAGCCTATCGCTAGGGCCCTCGATACTGCCCACCGGACCAGCGCATACCACCATGCCCTGTCGGTCGCCGGCACGGCCCTCCGAGATCCCTCCACAACGCCATCCGCGCGCATGCTCACGGAAATCGGGCAGACCCATGACAAGTCCTACGTGGCGTTCGCGCTGAACCAGTCGCTGCGGCATCAGCGAACCCTGCAAGACCTGCCGTTGCCGGCGAAAGTGAAGGCACGTTATGCGCGCATGGCCGAGGAGTCGCTGACAGCCCAGAAAAAAATAGAAGCCGCGGACAGTGTGCCCTTCGAAACCTACCGCCAGCAATATCTGTCGAAGGATCTGCTGAGCGGGTCCCTGCTCCGGTCAGGGGGGTAAGCCCTGGTTTCGCGTATCCTCAGACGCGCAGAGCCCCGCCGCAGGAAGAACCGTTCCCCGCGGTGCATCCGTAGCAGTGGTCCCGCACCGCGATGGCATTGCCGCCCAGATCGCGTCCGATCAAGTCAGACAGGTGCGGTCGCTGTTTTCCTCCGACGCGAAGCGGCAGCCCGAGCATCTGATTAAAATCGCAGTCATACACGTAGCCCTGCCAGTCAACCGACAGCAGGCGGCGGCACATCACGTCCTGCAGATTCTCGTCGCGGTGCGCGCCCCGGAGGAGCGCCATGTACTCGTCAAACATTCCCTTCGATACGAGCGTTGATCCGAAGCGCTGGATGGGCATGTTAGCAAGCGTATAGAGGCGCGTGAAGCGGATGCCGAAACGCTCGCCCAAGTCCCTCTTGTAGTCGGCTTCCAATCCGGCCTGCGCCGGCGGCAGCACCGCTCCCTGCGGGTTATAAACGAGATTGAGCGCCAGGCGTCTGTCGTCCAGGCCGTAGCCGAGCGCGTTGAGGTGCCGCAACGCAGCTATGCTGCGCTTGAACACGCCTTCGCCGCGCTGCCGGTCCACGTTATCTTCGAGGTAACAGGGCAGCGATGCCGTGATCTCGACCTGCTGCTGCGCCAGGAACTCCGCTAGGCCTTCCTGGCCGGGCTCCCCAAGAATCGTAAGATTGCAGCGATCCATCACCTGCACGCCGATCTCGCGGGCGCGCATCACCAGGCTGCGAAAGTGGGCGTTGAGTTCCGGCGCGCCACCGGTAAGGTCGAGGTTCCTCACCCCTGAAACCTCGAGAAAAGCGAGCACATCGGCCACCGTCTCCCGCGTCATCGTTTCGGTCCGCTGCGGGCTCGCGTTGACGTGACAGTGCACACAGCTCTGATTGCAGCGATAACCGAGGTTGACCTG
>Ga0315281_10004655_pt1 | contig 19874 bp, 45 predicted proteins | sample YL17G07_0_MG_FD_204540 | JGI IMG/M metagenome (GOLD analysis project Ga0315281, IMG submission 204540) | Sediment microbial communities from Yellowstone Lake, YNP, Wyoming, USA - YL17G07_0 | ecosystem: Environmental > Aquatic > Freshwater > Lake > Sediment | place: USA: Wyoming | collected... | reverse complement strand
TTTGGGATCGATCATTTGAGCGTCTCCAAGATCTCGCTGGCGATCTTCATGAAAACTCTCTTGACCCTCTTCTGCTCGGTGATCGTCAGCTTCCGGAGTGTCTTGCCCAGATCTAGATGGGCGTAGATCTTCTCCATGATTCGGTTCCCGATGCGCTCGGCGTTGTCCTTCACGCGATGCTTGATGGAGATGCTGACCAGAGCTTCCTTCTCCAAAGCCTTCTTATAAAAGCGCCTGGCTTCGGCTTCGGTGCCGAACAGCTTCTTGATCTGGTACTCGATCTGCCAGACCTTCTGTCCGTTTTTCATGTTAGATGTCCTGCACGATCCCGATTACGCTGTCCAACAGACAGGTGCAGAGTCCGTTGATGTCGAAGGGCCCGGGCATTGGAGGCGCGTACTGCTTCTTAACCTCCACAAGCCTCTTCACGATCCTCATCTTCTGAGCGTGAAGCTGCTGCTCCCAGCAGGCCCGGTCATGCTCGCCGCGCTCCATCCCGCAGGTCTCGCATTTCATCATCTGATCCTTTCCAAGACTGGACCGCCGACGCACTTGCAGTGAGTCCATTCGGTGGCGCACGTAGAACACTTGATGTTGTTGCACTCGTCGGCCCCGTGTTCTCCAGAGCAGCCGAAGGGGCCGCAGAGACCAGGCCAGACGAAGGCCTGGAGCTTTGACTGAGCCTCCTTCAGGTTCTTCTCGACATTTGGCTGTAGGCCTTCCTTCTCAAGGGCAGCTTCGGCCGCATACCAGAGATCTCGGGCCTCTACCCTGGTCAGGTGCCAGGGATCAAGATACTTTCTGCTCATCGATCACCTTCCGTAGATCATCCCATCGAGGACCTTCTGGGCCTCGGCCCGGGTCTTGAAGTACTCAGACTCCCTCGAGTACGGCCCGCAGTTGCACTCCGTCCCGATGTAGTAGGCGCAGGTCTGCAGCACCTTGGGGACCAGCTTGACTCCGCAGTCCTCGCAGACCTTCTTAGCGCCGTTCCCGATCGTTTCCCGAGGCAGCATAGATCCTCCATTCACGCTGAAGGGTAGCCAGGGCTCTGGCTCCTACCTTGGCCTTCGGTAGGACGATCCGCCGCCGGTTACGTGCCCCGAGAGAGCCGGACTTCTCATGGCTACCCATCAGCGTGAATCGGAACGATACGCCACTCGGAATTCTCGTCCGCCTGGGATCGATAGATCTCCGCCCACTTCAAAGCCTCTTCCTGAGTCCGGTAGATCCACCGGGCCGCATATCGGCTTCCCTCCATGTTATGCTCCGCGGGATCGCCGGCAGATTTCCCGTCTATCCACCACCAGCGGTTCTTGGTCCTCGGACTTCTGTGCTGGATTCCCCACATATCAGTCCCAGAGCTTCATGTTGTCCGCGAACTTGACGCTCTCCTCCAGCTTGGTCAGCTTCTCCGTCATCACCGCCAGAGCCCCCTCCAGGCCGTCATGCGGCGTCAGGAGCTTGGAGACGTAGACCTTGCGCGATTCGATCAGCGCCTTTGCGTCTCTGGCGATCCTGGCGAACGTGGTGCAGCGATTGCAGACGCCGTACTCTTCCTCGGTCTTGTGCTCGCAGTTCATCGTCTATCTCCTGTCCTCTTTGTGGCCCTGGCCGGAGTTACCGGCTGGCACTGCAATCTAAACCCAGGTAATTTGCGCCATGGGTACTCTCCAAGCGCAAGCGCGACTCGGTTTTCGACGATCTTGCCATCTATCCCCTGATCCACGCGCCCCAGGGCCACAAAGAGAACAGTCATTTGATCAGCAATTGTTCCAGATCGCCGGCACGAACCAAGCAACCGCATCCAGGGCGTCGGCGATCATCGCTTGCCCTCCAAGAGCCGGCCCAAGATGATCCATCAGATGCTGCTTGAAGGCGGCGATATATACCCTAGGCCCTCCGCAAGACACGATGGTCTTCGGAGTCGCCCTGAAAACCTTGTGACAGAACGGACAAGAAGGATGCACCTTCTTCCTGCCCGCCAGGTCCTTCCGCTCAAAGTGCGTCACGCCGGCCATAGGGTCCTCCTCAGATCGCTTTCTTATGAACAGGACACGGCACCCCACACACGCTAAATCCGCTGAAGTCGGTGAAGAGGCAGATGCAATCCTGCATCAGCTCGTACTCCTGCATCGCCTTCTCCTGATCGACGGCCGCCTGGCAGTCGGCGCAGATCCGGCCCCGCTCCTCGCGCAGCGCGGAGAACTCCGGACGCATCCCCTTCCCGCAGGGACAGGTACACTTCCGGTCCTTCGCCAAGCAATGGTCCATGGTCCTATCCATACAAAGTCTAGTTGAACCCTTCGATGAACTTGCGCATCTCATGCGGCGTCGACAGATGCCCGCCCATCATCAGCATCATCCCAAGCTCGATAGCCGGATGACCTGCAGTGCCGTCATGCTTCCTGAGGTCCGAAGCCATCGAAGCGTAGGCCTGGGTCAGATCGCCCTGGTCCACGAGATCCAAGGCCCGCTCCTTGCACCACGCCAGATGTTCCTCCCGACTTGCGACGTTTGTCTTCATAGATTCCCTCAAGTCTTCAGAACGTTGTCCGTGAAAATCTCAGCGATCTTCTCTTGGATGTCCCCTGGCCCGCTTCCGAGCGCAATGACAAATGCGCTGAATACCGCGGCCCGGTAGAATCCTCCGGTCTTCACCACGTTCCGGATATGCTCCCTGGTCAACCTCGTATCCTCGTTTCGGTTATGCTCGTCGATCATCAGGCGACACAGCTTGACCAGCGTCTCCCGGGCCGGAGGAATGTAGATCAGCGCGGGCCTGGACCCGCCAGACCTGCGTGCCGACCGATTCCAGCTTCCACCGCCATCTCTCTTCATCTGTCAATCCTCAGAGGTTACAAGTTGCCTTGACGAATCAATTTGGCGATCTCGGTGCAAGCCCCGCCCTGGACAGAATGGCCGGGAATCGTCATGGTCTCCGCAATCTTTGCGGCCCACTCCCGCGCCAGCGCCGCGTTCACGTTCGCCAAGGCCATGGCGCGATTCAGGATTTTGACGGGGTCAGGCTTCGACTCATAGGAAAGCCCGATGATTTCCATGCAGAGAGATTTGATTTGCTCTCTGTATTTCTCGGTAGTGTCCATGTCACTCTCCTCCAATTTACTTAGTCTCTTTGAGTGCCTTTTTGGCGGCAGCAACCGCCTTAACCTCAACCGGGAACTCTGCGTAGGCCGAGAATACGCGAATCATTTCCTTGAGGGCTTCCGCCAGCGCCTTAGTCTTCATATTTATTCCTTCACGAATCTTGCCAATCGCCTAATACTTATGGTCCAAGTAATCCCAGTGCTCCAGGCCGTACTTCTTCTCAATGGATAGCAGGACTGATTGACCCCGGGCAAGACGGTCCTGATCCCGCTGGCCATTCATGAAGTCGTGCTTCATGGTCTCCGGAAGGTTCGCCAGCGTTGAGAGATAAAGACCCTTCAACGCTCCAACCAGGTCCTCGACTTCGTTTTCCATCCCTAGTCCCTGCCTGCCTCTTTAGGCCAGACGTTCACCGAGATTCCGTACTCGCCGACCTCCGTCTCTTCGACGGAGATCCCGAACTTTGTTCCATCGTCCAGGATGAACACGGGGTCCGCCGTCCAGCGCCCGCGGCCGGTCTTGAAGGCGTTCCACTTGACCTCTACGATCTTTCGCCCCTTCAAGAGCTTCTTCTTCTCATTGAGAGTCATGATTAGGCCTTCACCGTCTCGTGCTCGGCGCAGGCGATCGCTCGTTCCAGGATCCCCATCGCCTTGTCGACCCAGGTCTTGCCCGGGGCGCTCTGGGTCTTGTGGGCCTCGAGCCAATCGGCCAGCTTGAAGACCGGGAACTCCCGGAGCTGCCAGCCGTGCATGCAGGCCTCGAGCATCGCCTCGAGTCTGTGGTAATCCGAGGGATCCGAGATCTCCTTGCCCTTGGCCTGGAGCCAGCAGTCGAAGTGAGCCCAGTGCCGGGCCGCGTACTTGAACATCCGCTGGGCCTTATGATCCTGTTTGCAGAAGCGGCAGGTGTGCATCTTAGTCCCTCACCTTCTGGTCCGCGGAGGTCACCTTCTCCCAGCCGATGGGAGCGCAGACGTAGGCGTCTGTCCCCATCACGAGGACGTCGCCGATGTGGGTCGAACGGAACCGATTGCGACCGGGGGTCTTCACCTCGACCTCGCGATTGAGAGGCCAAGAGTGATTGAGGTTCTGGGTCAGCCGGTAGGCTTCGTCCAGGGCGCGCAGGTCGATGCTCTTCGTCTCGACGGACGCAACCAGTTCGTGGTTCTCCGGGAAGTTGATCGGCGCCATGCCGTCGCCGATCTCGGACATCAGGCTCCGCTCATTCGCGGCCCTGGTGTCCTTGACGTGGTAGACGAGGATCTTGGCCATTACCGCACCACTTCCTGGACCGCGTCCCACTGGTGGCCGCAGCCTGAGCAGCAGAAGGTCAGGTACCGGAGAGCCGTCTCTCCGTTGTCCATGATCTCGGTGCCCTTGCACTCCGGGCAATCTTTTCCCGTCGCACGGTCCACCGACTTGAGCAGGGTTTTGATCCCGGCCTCGTCGCCCGCGATCGTGAGCCTCACGAACGCTTCGTCGTACGTCATTGTTCTAACCATACCGCCTCTCCTTCCTTCGATGTTTGGAGTATACACTTGAGTCTATACTCGCGTCAAGAGGTGGAAACGGAATTCTGAAAAATAAATCTGGTGGGGTTCGTGGACCTTATGCTACGGCGTGGGTTTGAGTGAAGTGCCTGTTGAAGCTCACGCCGGCGAAGGCGCCGACGCTGTGACGAGTCCAACCAGAACGCTCCTCAGAACAGTGTTGAGATTCAGCGCTGTTATCCGCACGCCGTAGCATGAGACTCACGAAATCACTTGGAGATGTCGGGCAAAGACTCCGGATGGGTGTCGCTGTAATACGAGTTGTCGTTCAGGAGATCGGCGGTCTCGTACCATTCGATTTTGGGTGCGCCGCAGTCAGAGAAGCCGGTGCGGGCTGCTTTTCGGAAGTTTGTCCGGATCTCCTTCAACTCTACCTTGGCGGAGGCCAGGGTTTCGCGTGAAGGATTTCCTTTCAGCAACTTGGACATCTTTTTAACGCCAGCTTCGATCAGCCGTACTTCTTCCGCAGAACTCCGAAGGCTCTTCTTGAGCGGGCGAATCGTGTTCTTGAGCTCGTCGACCGCTGCCCTGGTGTGCCCAACATCCGTGTGCTGCGAAATGTCGAGCTCCAAATGCAGTTCGCTCAACGCCTGGCCGATTCGTCCCAGGACGACGCCTTTCTTCAGACACGACGCCAGATAGTTCGCCATCACTACCTCACGAAGAAGGCTGCTCCGATGAGCAATAGGACGCCGGCGAAAATGGGCCACGCGGATTCCTGGGAGTAGGAGCCCTGAAGAGTCTCTTGAGCCTGAACGGGCTGGGCTTCGGGAGCCAGGGGAGGGAAATCCTCTAGCCGAGGCAACTCCATCGGAATTTCCTTTGGCCGCGGTGGCGCTTTCTCCCGCTTGATGTTTTTCATCTCCATGAGAGCCGCGCCCTCGCCTTCAAGCGGACGCCGCTTCCCGCAGGTCTTGACGACGATCTGCGAGATCGCCGTCAGATCGTTCCTTGCGCCCACCACGTCGGCTGCAACATCCTCTTTGCCGTAATGCTCAGAGTCACCTTGGTACTTTTCCAGCTTCGCCAGGAGGCTCTTTATCTGAGGACGAGCGGTCGTCTGAATCTTTTCAATCTTCTTGGCGGCTTTATAAGCGGACTGGGCCTGGGAGTAGATCGCGTACCTTAGCCCCCAGGAATCCTTGTCTGCCGCGTTACGCTCGATGGAGGTTAAGGCCGCCGCCATCCTGCCGATAAGGATACCGCTCGCCATGCAGCGCGATCCAGTGTAGATGTCCTTCTTGACTCCGAGAGCGATATTCATGCGGCCGGCACCGGTTCGTAGCCCGGCACCTTCCCCTTGACCGCCCCGATGGCCTTCACGAAGGCGTTGAAGCGCTCAGGGTCGAACTCCATGGGCTGAAGCGCGACGGCCGACTGGATATCGAAGAGAACCGTGCCGCGATCCGTGAGGAACACACGGTTCTCGCCGTCCTGGTAGATCATCTCGGCGCCGTTGCGGAGACGGTCCAGGCGGAGCTTCTTCGATTCCTCTTCGACGTACTGCTTCGTGTCGGCGTCGGCCAAGTGCTCTGGATGCTCATTGTAATAAAGCGTCCAGCAATCGGCGCACCAGTACCGGCCCTGATAGGGCCCTGAGGGGAACGGCTCACCGGCCGGAGGTAGCCGCCGCGGCGGCGCCTCGCAGATCGCGCAGCCTAACTTTGCTGCATTGACCCGGAGAATATATGTTCTGGGATTGTCGACAGGAAACGCCATTATAGACCTTCGCCCAAGATGTATCGGGGTTCTCGCTCGATCTCAGTATCGTCCGGACAGGAACGACGCTGTTTCAGGATCTCGATGTAGACGTCGGCCGCCGCCCTGGCGTCGCCCGTCGCGCGGTGGGATAGTTCGGCGGTGACCTTGAAGAAGGCGACGGCCTCCCTCAGGTTCGGGAACTTGGTCTGCCCGTTGTACCGCAATTCGAGGACGCCGGCATCTTCCATGATCTCCATGGCCGCCCGCATGATGCACTCCCCCCAGCGCTTGAGGGGGACATTCCAGGGCTCCCGGGCCAGGAACCAGCTATCGAATTCGTTGTTGAAGGCGTGGAGCGTCGCTTCAGGATGCCTGTCTATAAGCGTCTGGAAGCCTTTTGCCGCAGTTTCGGTGCCTGGGGCGTCTCTGAGGTCGTCCGCGGTCAGTTTATTCACTTCCATGGCCTTGGGCTGCGCCAGGGCCATCGCCTCAGGTCCTGGGTTGACGAGAGTACCCCAACGCTCGATCTCAGCGAAGTTCTCATCCAGAACCACTGCAGCCACTTCCACGATCCGGGAATTATACGTCCTACGCCCCGTCGTTTCAATGTCCGGAATGATGAATTTTAGCACGCATGCCCCCCGCTCTACCCATTATAACCCATTATTTCCCGTTGACTCGCGATTCGCTTGCGTTATACTAACAGTGCGATCGGGGAACATACTTTGGCGCCCTAGAGGGCCCCAAAAATCTGTTTCCCCCTCTCTCCAGGGCCAGGTCCCCGAGCAGTAAAACTCGGTGGCCTGGCTCCTTTTATTTCTAGACCATCACGGGCTTCGGAAACTCCTGGATCTGGAATTCGGTCGGCCATTCCTCGAGCTTCTTGCCTTCACGATCCTTGCAGCCCATCTCGGCCGACAGGACCCGGCCCTTCTGCTTGAAATGGTAGGCAGCACCGTTTTCCTCACACTGCCTCCGGATATCCCTGGCCCACTGTGGATCCATGCGCCGCGGAGCATTGCCGCTCTCGCCGCCCACGATGATCCAGTCGATGCCGTGGACGAAGGCGCTCGTAAGCTGGCCCGTCTCGACTTCGCGGGACCAATGTCTACTGAAGTCGATCGGTCCAAGAAGCGGCTCCGCGCTGATCCAGTAGACGACCGCCGGCACGGAGACCAGGTGAGGGATCCGTTCGTCTGCACGACGCTGGTTCTCGGCCGTCGTGCCGAGCCACACGTTCGGACGCGCCGGCTTCTCGCCGATAACCCAGTGGGCAGGCAGCATCTTGCGGTAATTCTCCGGACGCTTGGTGAGCAGCATCCAGTCGAGGTCCGGAGTGGCCTCGATCAGCTTCCAAAGACGTTCCCTCTGAGGGTTGAGGTCGTCCCGGTCCTCGCAGACGTCGGCCATGGACGCGCAAAAGACCCGGTGGCGTTCACCAGCCTTCTTAGCGGCCTTGTTCCAACGGACCGGATCATTCCAGTGCTTGTCTGGGAAAAACTTACGTGGCGCATTCTTTCCCCAGAGGCCTGGGCTGTACCGAGCCGCAACCTCACGCGCGTAGCAGTTGTCGCAGGCCGGCGACACCTCGACACACCCCCACCACGGGTTGAACGTGTGGGTGGTCCAGGAAATCTTGCTGTCCTTGCCCATAACTACTCCCTCGTCCTGCAGATCACGCCGGCACCGAGCTCGCCAAAACCGTCCAGGCCGCGAGCCGGATGCATCCCTTGTTCTCTCCATCGCCGTACTCGATCATCTCGGCCGTGTGGAGTTTGCTCAGGTCGTTCAAAAAGGTGCCGCTGACCACCTTGTCGAGTTTCTTGGCAAGCTCCTCCCGGCTGATCCATTTCGGAAAGATGTACCGACAGATCTTCATGATATCCTGTTGCGGCCTGGTGATGGCGCTTAGAACCTGGCTAAACACTCCTTCTGGGCTGACCTCCCATTGAAGTTTGGGAGCAACCTTCAAACCCTCGTTCGTGAGCAGAACAGCCCTCTCCTTGGTCGGGGTTGTATGGTACTCGATCATCCCAAGTACCTTGAGCCTCGCCAGATCATTCAGGAAAGTCCCGGTCACCTTCTTCCCAAGCCAGCCGGCTAACTGCGCCCTCGTCACGTAATCCACGTCGATCGCGTTGAACTCCCTAAGGCCCCGGAGTATCTCAAATTGAGAATTCGATAGAAGCTCGTTTTGCGGCGCCGGTTCCTGGGTGTCTGTCTGGGGTACCGGCGTGCGCGCCATCCTGCCTTCCGGAACGACCGGAGCCTTTCGGATGTTGTCCTGGGCGTCGATCGCGTCGTTGAGCTCCTTGCTCAACTGCCCGCACCAGTTGTCCATCTCCCCCTTCATCTCGAGGAGCTTGTCGAACCTCTCGGCCGCGCGTTCGATGCTCCAGACCACCTGGTGGACGGCCTTGATGGTCTTCGTGTCGACGACGGGGACTTCCACGACCTTCTCGACCGGCTTTTCAACCGTCACGGTGATCGTCTTCTCCGTTACCTTCTTCTCGGCCACGGAGAGCCTGGCCTTCAGACTGAGGATCTCCTGTTTCAGATCCCCTTCGGTCTTGAGCTTATTCTCCACCTGCTGAGGCAGATCCGCGAGCTGGGGGAGCAGCTTCTTGACCATCTCCGGTGTCGGAGGCACAGCCCCGGCGGCCGCGGTGCCAGGCTCCGGATGGGTCGTTTCAACGGGACCGACGTGGATCAGCTTCCGCTCGATCGACACTGCCTGACCGAAGACCCAGAAGCGGCCAGGCTTCATGGTCTTCAGCCCAAGGTCGAATTCCTGGCGATCGCTACGGCGAACCGACATGAGATCCGCTGCGCGGTCGACGTCGATATCTTCGAGTGTACGACCGATGAAACGATTGAGGAGCTCCGCGCTGGCGTTCTTCGAGAGTTTCCCGAGACGCTGGGTAGCGAAGACCGCTGCATAGCCTCTCTTGCGCCCGTCAGTCGCTAGGTCGATCATCGGCCCGTAGGCCTCGCTCTCGCCCATGCCTCTTTCAGGGCAATTCCCCGTAACAAAGAACTTGCCGCGCCTCCGAGCAACAAAGGCTCCAGACGGAACGGTAATATCCCAGGTCATGCCGCTATAGAAAGTTGACTTGGTCTTACGAATGTAATGACTCTTTCTTTTTGAAAGCTTGATGACCCATTGAGTATTATTAGATGCTCTATTCTTGGATGCACTTACTCCCAGTCTTGCACAGAGCTCAAGCATATCATCGGCCAACGGCTCATAATCACCTGGAGCTATATAGGCCCATCCTTTATAGCCCCATTCTAAATCTCCCGGATTGCTCCCATCTCCGATTAGGATCCCTTCCAGTAGCGCTTCTAGCTGTTGCTTAGAGCCGTTAGCGAGAATCTCTCTTGGGATACGATGAATGTCATCTTTAAACCATTGCAATAACCTTGAAGATTCTTGTACCCCTAGATAGTAGGTTTTGGTCGCCTGGTGCTTAACGATCTTGCCGTCAGTCTGCGTGTTTGTTCTTGCAGGCCTATCGTAGACTCTCGTATTCGGGCCAACGGCTGCCTCGATATAATCGGTTGTCTGGATACCAGCTTTATTGGTAGTTACGGCCTGTTCGATCGAAATGTATTTTTTTCTTGATCCACCACAGAAATTCCCATCCGTAATGATGAGCCCCATTAGCATACAGTCCTGAAGGCTAAGGTTTTTGCAGCCATTACCAAAGGGACCTTCGCCAATCGGGATATTGATATGCCTTGGGAGATCGCTTGCAGGCCGAACATACGGACCATACTTCTTCCCGTATCTCAGCATATTTCGCTGAACTGTGTTGTATACCACCCTATGATCGGGAGTTACCAAGGCATCAATCCCGTCACTCTTTAGAGAAACCATCTCTCCTTCATAGGGTCTATGAATGATGCGCTTGACCTTCTCGAAGCGAGAGGCTTTGTCCTCAAGGTTATAAGCGACAACTTCGTCCCCCACCAGAACGTCCTTCCAGCCACGCCATCCCTGTTTTGTGAGAATCTCCGTTTCCGAATCCATGCAATAGCGGTGTGCCTCATCTACGATGATCATCACCGGATGCCAGAGAGTTTTCGGTGCGTTCATCAGCGCGTCAAGGAAGTTCTTCACCCAGCTATGGCGATCCGGATCCTTTAGGCTGTACAGGTCGAAGATGCAGGAAAGACCGCTTTCCAACAGTTTCTGGCAGACGAGTTCAGCCGTCTGTGGATCCGTTGGAGTTTCGCCACCGTTCCCGACCAAGGCGTAGCCGAACTTTTCGCGAAGGCTCGGGAACTCACCTTCCTTGTCGATGATAAAGGTCTGAACCTTGCCGAAGAACTGCTCGGCCATCCTACGAAGGGTTCTACTCTTGCCACCGCCGCTGGAGGCCTGGATCAACCCACGCGTGGTAAGGAAGGTCTTGATGTCGATCTCGACCGGAGTCCCGTCCTCCGTCGTCCCGAGGATGATGTTGTTCATCCGGTTACGATCCCGTCGATGGTCCAGAAGCTGCGCTGTCCGGAGGACGTATAGCGGGCGCTGGCCTTGCGCTGCTTGCCGGCGATCTCCTGGATCTGGAAGCTGTAGCCGAAACCATAATAGGGGTAGTCTTCCCGGTTAGGTCCATCGGCCCGGATATTCCCGAGCCCACATTCCTGCGCCCACTTCTCGACGTCCTTCTTGAGGAGAGCGGGGTCTACAGGAAGAGACTGTCTTTGCTCGAACTTCGCTGCCCTCTCCTTCATGATCTCGGCCATAGGGACTGTAATTCCAATGGAAATCTGCTTTTTCTTCCGCGGCTTCCTGGTTTTAGGCTTGCAGGCGGCGCAGTAGAGCAGGGCCGCGTCAACGCTGTCGCGTATCAACGTCCCCTTGTCCGCTGTCTTCTTGCACTTGTCGCACGTTTCCGTTTCCATTTCATCCCGCAATCATGTAGAGCATCGGATTGCCGTCCGGCTTGATTCCTAGTTCCTGCATCTTACTGACGACATCCACGTCCGCCAGAGGCCCTGGACAGACGCAGTCGATGTAGTCCTGGCCTTCCGTCGCCTCCATCGTTCCCAGATGCTTGCCGACAAAGAACTTCTTCCCGTCCAGGGACATCGTGAGCGAGATCCCCAGCGCCATCGCTTCCTCGCCCTTCTGGAATAGGACGACATCTCGCTCGGACACGCCGACCTTCCAACCGTAGACCAGGTACAGGTTCTTCGGCCGTGGGGGAAAGACGAAGGGCATCATCGGAATCTTCTGGTCGGGAATCATAGGCGCCCCTGGATTGTTTCAAGTTTTTCGCGAGACCAGCAGCCGCATTCAGATCCGTGGTTCTGCAGGCAGGCCTCGAACTCCCTTTTCTGGACTGCTTCCTGGGCCTTCTTCGCCGCCTCGAGGTATTCGGCACTTGGCTTCTGGTCGACTTCCTGGCCCTTCCTGTAGTGCCTCCAAATGAGCCGGCGGAGATCCGCAGGCACTAGCGTCCAGTGGGCGTAGCACATGAAGAGCTCTGGCCTCAGCAGGCTGCCGCAATGTTTCGCATGACAGAAGTGCTGTGGTTCTATCATCGGCTAAACGAAGTCGTCCTCATCGATGTCGTCCTCGTCGTTCTTGTCGGCGTCCTCGCCGAAGTATTTCTCGTAAAGCGCCTCGAGTTTTGTCTCCTGCTTCGCGCTCAAAGGCTTTTCCTTGTTCAGGATCCCGAGCACCTTCTCCAGGAACTCTGAGTTCTCGCTCGAAAGAGCCCTCTCCATCCCCTCAAGCGCCTCGGCCATTTCCAGGTTGAGCTTCTCCTTCTCTCCTCCCGGCCCCATAGTCACCCCCTCAAACCGTCATTTCCATTTCCCAAATCCCTTTTGAAGCCGATCCCTCAGGTGCGCTGGGATAGATGCGAAAATTCCCGTCTGCACGAAACTGACTCCTTCGTGCGCCTCTGGGATAGGCCCGACCACTTTTTCCAGTTCCTTGATCGCGAGATCCACGTCCTTCAGGCCCGACATCACGTCGCCCATGATGTACGCCGCCTTCTGAAGGTCATTCATCCGCTTCCAGAGCGCCGGGACCTGCTTCCGTAGTACCGTGAGGCTCTTCGAGAACCGGACCTCCCCGAACTCCTTGAGCTGGCGGACGTCCAGGCCCAGGTCGACCACGTCTTCCCGCTTGAAGAACTCGTGATCGACGGTATAGGACAACCGATACAGCCGTTCAACCTCTTCCTTGGTCAAAGGTTTCGTCCCCGGCCCAGCATCCTTGGTCTGATTCTCATTCATGTGGAAAGTTTATCCGCTGAAAAGAAAGATGTGCCAACCTGTTTTAGCTGGACTGCTTGTTCCTTCAGCCGCACGGCCATTTCCGCGATATCCACGGCCTGCCGTTCAATGCTCTCGATATCCCGGCCGCTTTTCATGCTGCTGATCAGCTTGACGGCCTCACCCATCCGGGTGCCGTTCCACATGTCGATCTTGATGCCGCTGACCTGCTCGAAGTCCTCGAGCTCCCTCTTGAGCGCTTCGTGCTCCCTGGTAGAGATCTCAAGGTCTTGCTTGAAGCGCCTCTCCGCCTCACGCTCAGCCTCGGCCCTGGCCTTCTTTACGAACGCGTCCTTATCGATCTCCTCTACCGCACGCTTGCGCTCACGCTCCGCCATCTCATTGGCTCGGCGAAGCATGGCACCGATGAAAGTCCGGTCGGGATGAACGGCCTTCAGCTTCTTGGGCCGTTTCACGACCTCCAGCTTGTCGATCTCCTTGTTCAGGACATACAGACCCCAGTTGGTGGGGACCTCTTCTAGCTTGGCGACGTCAGGATCGTCCGTCACCAGCCACCAGAAATCGCAGAATTTCCCGACCTGTTCGGCCTTGGCCGGATTCTTCAACTCCTTGATCCAGTCTCCCCGGTCCGTCTTGATCTCGAAGCCGGAGATATCCAGGCCGCGGCTAGGAAAGAGACCCATCGCGATCGCATCCGCGTAACCGCTCATGGTCTTTCCCATTCCGCTCGCCACCTCGCAGAGGAGGGCGTAGTGCGGAAGCGGATACTGAGCCCGGAGGGCCTTCATCAGCCTGGACCCGGACTCATGATCGATTCTCGCCACGCCTCTCTCCTGATCGCTTAGATCGCGCCGCCGACGACGACCGCTTCGCCAGCCCGGTGCATGCTCGCGAGCGCCTCGTCGCGGTCTTCCGCCTTGTCGAACACGACGCTCTCCGCCACGACCTGGTGGTTCGCGGCGCGGAGCTTGAAGCCGAACTTGCCCTCGACTGGCGCCGTCTTCTCGTAGCGCTGGTCGATGTTCGCGTTCTCCTTGATGCTCCGGATGCCCTCGTAGGCCGTCTCCTTGATCGTGGTGCCTTTCGACACCGCGACGGTCTTGCCGCTGGCGTCCACGTACTTCCAGTAGATCACGGAGTTGGGGCCCAGGTACATCTCGAACTTGGCGGCGCCTTTAGCGGGTGCCTGAGGGGTTGCCATCGCGTCTTCTCCTTGAAATTAAAACCGTTTCTATCTCGGTGGTCAGTATACGGCGGTTTACGCCTGCTGTCAAGACACTGGCTTACAACCCGTCAAGGCCTCAATTACCTTGGCGTTCTCGGCGATGGCCTGGTCGTTTCTTTCGATCATCGCCTGGTTGATCGCGATGAGCTTCCCGTTCTCCTCGATCCTCTGCTTGTTGGCCGCGATCAGCCTCTCGTTTCTTTCGAGGATGTCTTTGATTCCTTCCATGTTTGACATCCTTATTTCTTCCGCGCCAGCTTCCGCTCGGCAATGACGTCGACCAACGTCGCTAGGCTGGGGATATTGATCCAGTTCGGCGTTCTCTCCGGATCAGAAACATAGAACATCTTTTCGTACCCCGACCCTTCGTCGAGGATCTCGACCTTGTGAACCACGCTGAGCTTCGAGCAAAGCTCGAGCATCGTGGACATCTCATCGTCTAGCGTGAACGTCTGCTGCGTCATCCTTTACCCCTTCAGATCTTCAGTAAAGCCGGCCGCATCCCGGTGGCCGCCCCCGCCGAACTTCTTGGCGATCGCAGACACGTCGAAACGGCCGGGAGACCGCAGGCCCCAGCAGCGTTTTCCATTGCGCTCGAAGTAATAGGCCGAGAAAGGCGCGGTCGGATACATCTGGCAGAGCTTGTCGCCCGTCTCGCTCCGAAGCACGATCGTATTCACGCAGGGGACCTGGTGCCCATCGATCTCCCTCATCGACGCCCCGGCGCAGATCTCAGCCAGCACCTGGGCCTGGTACCGGAGGATCACCCCGCCGTCCAGCTTCAGCTTCTCCATCCCCATCGTCATGAGCTGCTCCCAAACCTCGAATTTCATGGGATAGGAAGGAAGCGCAGCGCCAACCTCCCGCGAGTAGGGCATGTCGAAGCGCCACAGGTCGCGGTCCTCCAGGTAACGGATGAACTCGGGAACCTCGCCCTTATGAAAATGCACCCACGACAGGTAGGCCCCGGAATGGTTGATGTCAAAATAGGTTCCCGGCAGGTCTCCGATCTCGTCCTGGTTCGTGATATGGTGATCGAGCACGACCACGTCCTTCACTGATTCCCGGAAGGCCAGGAACTTCGCCCGCGGGAAGGCGACGTCGACCATGACGACCTTCGCGGCCTTGGGAAGCGCAGGCGCAGGGTCCGAGGGCTGTAGGCCGATGTACTCGGCGTTGGGACCAAGATCCTTCCAGGCCGCGAAGGCCGCGCCGAAGCCGTCGGGGCAGCCTTGATGGTAAATCACGTGCGTGTAGTTTCGCATATCCTCACATCGCGTAGCGCCAGGTCGTGAGATCCAGACTAAGACTCGCCTGCTGGAGCTTCTTGTCTTGGATGTCCTCCGGCTCACCAAGCAGATTGATAACCGTGACCGCTGCATTAAACATGTCGTCGGCTATCTTCCGCTTCCTGACGAGCTCCTGGAGGCACTCCTCCAGCTTATGAGGGGCCGCGGGCTGGTCGCAGTTTTCACAGATCATGGGATTTCTCCGATGGATCCTTCATGGACCACTGCCTTGGGATCCAATCCTTGTCGTAGCCCCTAAAGATCCGCTCAAAGAGGTCTATACCGAAGGTTGCGACCATATCCTCGAACCGCTTGTCATGCCAACCGTCCTCCATGAGGACATAGACATCGCAGGGCCATTCATTTCGATTCTGCTCACAAGGACGCAGCACGACTTCCTTGATCATTACGGAGCTTCTCCAATCAGCTTCCGGCAGGCCGGGCATAGAGGCAATTTAGCGATCTTCTCCAGTTCATCTAACTGGGCGACGGTCTTCTCGCCTTCGTTCAGGTTCTCCTTGAGATCCATGCCAATGGCCATCCAGTCGAGGTCCTTCGCGGCGCTCCTCGTCATGCCGGCCAGCCGCTCGTTGAAGATCTCTAGCGCGACTTCCTCTCCCATCCAGAAGAACACCATTTCGTGGACGTTGCTGTTCCAGTAAGCGCCGTGCTTCTTCATCCAGTCCTTCCGATATCCTTCAGAACACGCTGGATTATTTCCGCAGCCTTGAGGTGATCAATCGCCGACTCCAGCAGATTGATCGCGTGCCTGTATTCGCGGCATGTGATGGATTCTCCCACATAGGCTAGCAACTGGGTCGCGGCATTGGACTCTACCTCATGGTGCTTAGCCACGATGATGGCCGCATCCGTCTGCGTTTTGTTCATGTCGGCTGCCCTCCATCGGGGAATATGCGTAGCTGCTCGGGTGGATCCACGAACGGCGGCGGCGGGAGCGGCACCTCGAGGATCTGCTTGATCGTCAATTCTCCATCCCCGCCATACGGCAGCGCGTCCTTCCACTCTTCCGGGACCTGGTCCATGGAGGTGATTTCGCTTACCACACGGACGTCACCATCCTCTTCGCTCTCATAGGTCCCGGCCTCTAGTTCGGCCTCGCGCTCGTCCTCGGCCAGGACCAGGATAGTCTTCGTGACATTGACCTCGAAGATCTTCACGCCTTTTCCTCCGCTTGCGGGATCGCGTAGATGACGCCCTTCATGTGGGTCAGATCGATCGACCCCATCTCGCCCAATACCGGGACCGGCTTCGGGAGGTTGCAGATCCGGAGCAAGGTCCGTCCCGTCCGGTTGCAGTTGACGTAGATCACGCCGCGCTCGTGGTCGATGACCATCTCACCCTTAAACTGGCTGATCATCCTTGAGCTCCCTCTTCGACATCGTACACATCACGTTCGCGACGACGTAATGGGTCTTGTACTCGCCGTCCACTCGATCGACGGACTGCTCGCACTTCGGACACTTCACCTTACCTTGTTCCATGCTCTCCCCCTTTTCGATCGTAAGCTTCCTGCAGCATCGGCCGGAGGGCTTCCAGATCCTCACGGCTAGATACCGGATGCAGATTCGCACGCGCGGGCGTCATTTTGTTCCACGCCTGCATCGGCATGACGACGATGCCGCGCTGCCGATGCTCCATCCAGCGCAGGAAATGGCCGGGATAGTCGTCGACCAGAACCCGGCCGTAAACTAGGCTCTTGTCCTGGGTGACCGTCACGTCGGCCTCCGGCAGGTGTTCGGCTATCCAGGCGACCTTCTCGGACCACGCGTTCTTCGATTCCTTGGACGACTTGGTCATGATCATGATGCGGAAGCCGATCTCCTGCAATATCCGCACGATCTCGAAACCGAAGGGGATCGGCTTTAGATTCCGATACCAGCCGGCCTGCCCCCGGATCAGCCATTCGATCTCCTGGACGACGCAGGCTGGCACATTCACGTCCTGGCCGCGGCCATTCAGGACCCTAGCCACGTCACGATCGAGGGCGCCACGGAAATCGGCCAGCGTCCCGTCAATGTCGACCAGGGCTACCTTGTCGTCTTCCATCACAGTCCTTTCAATATGTCGGCTGCGCACGGCACCACGATGTCGTCGCTTCGTAAGACATGCAGCCCCATGAGGGTCTTCGGAACTCCAGCCCGGCAGTCCTCGCACAGCAATTTCTCGATCTTCTGCCGCTCGTCCTGCCGAGCCAGGCGCTCGACCTCCATCGCCAGACATCGGCAATAGGCCTCCGCATGCGGCGGGTCGCCGATGTTGTTCGTCGCCTGGTTGTAGATCGGGAGTTCGTCCATGCTACCTCGTCAGATACCCTTCGCCGTGCCGCTTCAGGATGCAGCGCCCTACGCGATCGTCCCAGCGCTCCTTGACCGGACGCACTACGAAGCCCTCGCGGACATGGTCGTTCGAGACAAGAGTCTTTCCCTCAGCCAGCTCCGCAAGGCTCATGCTCCACGGCCCGCGGTAGAGCTTCGGAACCAGCTTAAGGCCCAGGTCCGTCGCCAGTTTCTCGAACTCATCGAGGTCGAGATACTTCCGGGTATTGAGGTCCATGGCGTCGAAGAAGAGCAGCGACGCAGTGCCGCCTTTCGTGTGCCCATACTTCAAGTCCTGGACCTGACCGTAGCATTCCCCATAGAAGGCTATCCCGGGCGCCTTCTTCAAAATGGCCTCGAGGCCGGCCTCGTTAGCCGCCTTCCACCAGAGGTTGTTCGGATCCGGCTTCTTTACCCCGGTATGAGAGCCTACCCAGAGGCGGTCCTGGTGATAGACGTACCTGGCGTTCGCGCCGTGGACCTTTTCGGTGAGCTGGACTTCCTCGCCTTCCTTCAGCACCTCCGGCCAGCGCCGGAGGCCTTCAATGTCGGTGTAGACCGGGAAGTCGAAGGGGCACTTTTCGTTGTCGCCACCCATCGTGAGCGGCTCGGGCGGCTCGTATTTCGTGATCCGGAGAGTCTCTGCAACGATCTCGCCCTCCACCATGCCGGGAATGGCCTTGGTGAGGAGGCCCATCGAGAAAATTCCGCGCAAGCGAGCCGCGCGTATGCGGCAGCGTCCCTTCAGGAAGGCCCACCGAGCATCATCGGCCGGAACAAGAGAGTCCACGGGAACGTAAACGGCCAAGTCGTTCTCTTGGAACTCTCCGATGGCCGTGATGACCGGATAATCAAATACCTTGACCATTTCCAACCGGTCCGCCCCCGGGTGCTTTGTCAGGGCGCCGACCTTCACGACCTGGACTTTCCACTCACTCATCAGGCTGCTCCTAGCTGCTCACGCAGCTTTTCCTTCACCAGTTCCCCTTTCAGAATCCCGGACGCCATGGCGACGTAGAGGGGGACTCCCTTCGTCACCTCGGCGACCTTCTGGTACCAGGCATCGACGGAAACTTTCTCCTCGGCCTTGAGCCAGAGATAGACTGCAGCCTGGAGATCCTGCATCTCTTCCTTCTCTCCCGAGAACACGGTCCGGTCCTTGCAATGCATGATCCGGGTCATCACCTCGATCCTGTCATCCGTGACGGACGTCACCACCCCGCCGTAGCCAAGCTCGTACTTCAAGAGCGAGATGACGGCGTCCCCGAGCTCTTCATAGCGGCTGCTGAGCAGAATCTCAGGGCCCTGCTTCTGGCGGTAGTTCCAGATCTCGATCACCCGATATCTCCTTCTTGGCCGGAAGTATAGCAGGTAAACGGCGGTTTATGCAATAGTTGCGTTCATCCAAGGACCCATGAGGACCCCTGGATTTCCGAAGGTGACATTGGTAAAGGTTGTTTGTGCAGTGTTTGCGGTAGTCCCCACGAACCCTGCTTGCGCCTGGCCGGCGCCCAGGCCATATGCCGCACCGATGTTGTTCATGACACCCATCGCGCGGTCCGCCATGCGTTCGAAGCTGCTCGCAGGCAGCCGGTAGCGGTCCTTGGGCGGGATCCGGACCCAGTCCTTGGCCCGCTCTATCAGGGCATCTCTAAGAAGCTGCGGCCTGAAGGCTGCGGCACTCCGAACGGATTGCCTTCTCCCTTCGGCAAAGTTTGCAGCCGTGGGCAGTTCCGCCTTGAGCTTGAGCGTCTTGATCCAGTTTTCTAGTTCCCTGAATTGGAGGGCGGAGTCCTCGTTCCAGTCCAGGTGATGCGCTTGGGCCAGATGATCATTGATCGGAGGCATAGACCTGGCCGGCCCGATCTGGTTGTAGTACGGGTTCGGAAATGCCGTTCTTGGGTCCACGCTGCCGCGCCAAGGATCCTGGCTATAGTGAAACGCGTTCCCCACCTCGCGGAAATGCAGCTCCGACCCCTCGAGGAGATTTTTCATCGCGATCACATGATCGCTTTCCGGCGCGATCTGACGATCCTGGGCAAGAATGCACCAGGACGCCCTAGGCCGGCCGTCTTCCAGTTCCAACACCGTCGTCCAGCGCCGGACCAGGTAGATTCGCTTGGTGACATCCCCCATGGCCGGGAACATCCCCGACAGACAGTAGAACGAAAAACGCCTCTCATCGGACATGGAGGCCAGCAGGATCATCGCCCGCTTCTCGGCGGCGGGAACCTCGTCTGCCTGTAGCGCCGCCCAGTAGTCGAGATCCCGGCCCTTACCCCAGAGGATGCTCACTTCTTAGCCCTTTTCCTCGCTTCGCGTTCCAGGAGGATGCCGCAGCTAAAGTTTCCTCTTCGGTGGCCTCCAAGGGCCTGCCCGGTCCTAAAAGTCTTCCCGCAACCGCAGCG
>Ga0315281_10004654_pt1 | contig 19875 bp, 17 predicted proteins | sample YL17G07_0_MG_FD_204540 | JGI IMG/M metagenome (GOLD analysis project Ga0315281, IMG submission 204540) | Sediment microbial communities from Yellowstone Lake, YNP, Wyoming, USA - YL17G07_0 | ecosystem: Environmental > Aquatic > Freshwater > Lake > Sediment | place: USA: Wyoming | collected... | reverse complement strand
GATACTCATCGGGTTGAACCTCGCACGAAGCAGCATAGGGGTCAGGATGAGCAAGTTCAGCCTAGCGTTGGGCATACTTGCACTGCTAATAGGAATCGCGCGATATTATGGGCTGAAGGCGGACATAGTCCCGCTGATCATAATCCTGATCGGACTCTTCATAGTTGCAGAAGCCATCCCGAGAAAGAGAACCACATAGCCCCTGCGAGAGTGACGCGCGTTTTTCGACCGAAGTTCCTTCAAGGCTCCGTGCGACTCTGAAAAGACCAACTAAGCCAAGCCACCATCCTGTAGTCTGCTGGACCCAAGCTGCAGAGTCTTCGATGACTCCGGGTAACGGTATTGAACAAAAATCGTGGCGGGCCCGGTGGTACTTGCCCCTAACGAGAGGCAGATATCGTCCATACATTATCTCAGTCCTTTCTTACCAGACAACAGTTTCACGGGAAGTCCGCGGGTTCAGATCCCGCCCGGTCCACCATATTTAGCGCTTGCGTTTCCCGAGTTTTGGCCGCTGTTTGCCCGAATGATTCGGATCTGAGGCATAGGGCTTTTCGGGGCTGCGAGATTTCCTCGTGGGTACAAACCCGCACAATTCATCACTCAAAAAGAACATTCCTGAAGAGCTGCTGGCATATTCGCAACGGATCGTGTGGCTTTGCTTGCCGGTCGCATTCCACTATGTCGGAACTCGAGGTACATCCTTGGGTTCGAACAGGCTGAGTTGTCGCTTGTCAGGGAACTCGGAAGGATCTCGTATGATGTGAGGAAACTCGAAAGAACGCTGAGTCTAATGCCGGACAGAGCGATCGGGGGAACGATCGCGGAACTTGCACTGGTGCTACATTGGCCGTTCCTGAATGAGAATCATTTTCTCATGCGAGCGGCTTATGTTATTGTTACCTCGAGAGGTTTGCAGCATCCGGCGTTTGTATGACCCACATCAACGGCACATGCTGAGACGGCAACGACGCAGTCCGTCTCTGCACGCATCTCGACAAAGTCCCCCGCCTTTGATGCGGGGTCTTGGATGCTCATTCGCCAGTCGGGGGAGACTTGGCTGTTCTCGAAGATGTTGAACGGATCCGGCAAGTCATCCTTCATCAAGCCGTATTGTTTGAGTGAACCAGTCAGGTTTTCCATGCAACCGTAATGAGCCGGGATCTTGTACCTGTGCTCGAAGACCCAACGAGAGCAGGGCGGATAGAGAAGGTCGTGGACGCCACAAGCATCCTCCATTATCGTGAGCATCACGTTATTCCGGTTCGAGTATAGCCGATGTCCTTTTGTGATTCGGATGGTTCCGTTCTCGGAGCGTGTTCTGCTTGTGGAGAGTTTATCTCGCAAATCGTTTCGGTTAAAGGCAATGAAGTCGCCAACTTGCTGCCCCATGATGTTCGTCACTCTAACGGTCTCTCCCTTTGCGACCTCGAAGCTCACGGCGCTAGCGGATGGAATGCGGATGGTTCGTGCTTTGTCCATTCGTTCTCACAACTCTCCGGTCGTTAGCAGGCAAAGAATACGTGTGAAAAGGCGTGCAAAACCTTTTCTCCGTTGAATCGCCAGCGGATACTGTTGAGTTCAAAAATGGTGGTAGCTCAGAAGCATCTTAGATGCTTAAGAAGCGGGCTTGCTGGGCTTCTAGGCCGAGGCGACAAACCGTTGCCACCTGTTTTCGCTAAGCGCCGGCCGAAGACGACGAACACATCGGACTGCACGAACTCAAAACGTAGCTTCAGAAAGACAAGGTGGATCCAACATGTTACTACTGTCTCGCGATGACGTACAATCTGTCTTGTCGATGAAAGACGCAATCACTGCGGTAGAGGAAGCATTCAAAGAATTTGCTCGCGGCATGGTTGAGATGCCAGTCAGACTATCGATACCTGTAGAACGTTACGGGGGAGTCATGCTGACGATGCCTGCATACATTGGTGGGACATTTGATGCCTTGGGACAGAAGGTCGTGACGGTCTATCCGGAAAACCAAGAAAAGTGCAAGCTTCCGACAATCCTCGCCACTGTTCAACTCTTCGAGCCTAAGTCTGGAAACTGCATCGCGGTTCTCGACGGAACAATCATCACCGCCATGAGGACTGGTGCCGTTAGTGGAGTGGCTACTAAGTATCTGGCTCTGAATGATTCCAAAAGCGTCGCAGTGTTGGGTGCGGGAGTACAAGCTGAGACTCAACTAGAGGCAGTTGCAGAAGAAAGATCAATCGAAGTCGCTAAAGTGTATGACCCAGTCGAACAACGAAAAGCTCTGTACTGTGAAAAAATGTCAAGAAAGCTCGGAATTGTTGTGAGCGCTGCGCGCGACCCGAGGCAGGCTATTCGAGGTTCAGATATCGTCATATGTGCCTCAACCGCCCGCACTCCGGTGTTCAAAGGAGAGTGGTTGGAGTCTGGCATGCATATCAACGCAACGGGCTCTCACACTCCGGATACACGCGAACTTGACACTGCCACCATAAAGCGAAGCAAGGTCGTTGTCGATTCTCGAGAAGCGGCGCTTAAGGAGGCGGGGGACCTCCTTATCCCCATTGGAGAGAAGTCTATCTCATCGCAACACATCTGGGCCGAGCTAGGAGAAATCATCTTGGGCAAGAAGGAAGGTCGAACATCCAGCCAAGAGATAACTCTCTTCAAATCTGTGGGGCTTGCGCTTCAGGATGTGTCGACCGCAGCAGTGGCCTATAGAAAAGCGATTGAACAGCGGAAGGGAATCGAAGTAGCTCTTTGAACTCCTTATTCTGAGGAAACTATGGTGAGATGAGTTTGAGAAGTCGAAGACATCTCGGACAAGCTGGGCTAATACCGTGAGAGGACATAGTTGAAATGGTCGGGATCTTGCGGGCTCAAGAAGATTACATCAAAGAAAGGATAACCGCGAACAAGGACCCTGTACCATATGAGTTACCTATATTCACAGACAGTGGCTCAATCTATGTCTGGAAGTCACAGCCTCGGATGGTCCGCAAAGACCTTCCTTGCCGCCTCGACTCCCAGATTCGGATCAACATGTCTGCCTACCGCTCTCAACGCGGAGCCCAGGGCAAATATGGATCGCGTTACGTACATCTCGCGTGATGTCATGCTCATATGGGCGACGCGTAGGATCTTCCCCGCCGTCTCCTCAAGCCCTCCTCCGGCAACAACGCCGTACCTTCCTCTCATGAGCTCAAGGATCTCAGCGCTGTCCACACCTTCAGGGTTCACTATTCCTGTAAGAGTGTTTGAAACATAATCCTCGGAGAGAGGATACAGTTCCACGCCCATGGCCTTGCAACCTGAGCGGATCGCCTCGCCAGCCATCCTGTTCATTGCGAATCGCTTCTTCATGCCTTCTTCGATGATGAGTTTCAATGCTTCATTCAGTGCATAAGTGAGGTGAGGTGCAGGCTCTATCGGGTGTCTCCGATACCCCCAGATTTCCTTTCCGCCCTTGGATCTTGGCAACCACATCTGCCTCCATTTGAGGAGATCATAGGAAAATGTCGCTGCGGGCCTGCTTCTCTTTTCCATGACTTCCCAAGCTTTTTCGCTTACAGATACTATCGACAGCCCCGGTGGGCTGTTGATACATTTGTAGCAACCGGTGCAATTGAGATCGATACCCCATTCGTCAGATCTCACATCGTCTCCACCTAGCGATGACACGGTATCAACAAGGAATGTCGATCCGGACTTGCGCACAATCTTACCGATTTCGCGGATAGGGTTCCTCAGGCCGGTTGAGGTCTCGTTGTGCACGATCATGACCAGTTTCACGTCTCTCTCGCGATCAAGAACCTCCGCGACCTGAGATGGCGCAATGGCCTTTCGCCAGTCAGAGGTGATCTCTATAACCTGCGCACCTGCGCGTTCAGCTGTCTGTCTCATCCATTTCCCAAAGACACCATTGACAGCGGCTAGAACCTTGTCGCCGGGTTCCACCACGCTTAGTATGGCGGATTCGATCGATACCCTCCCGGAGCCAGGAAAGAAGAACACGTTACTCTTTGTCTGAAGCAGTTCCTGGAGCAATTCGGAAGTCTCATCCATCGTCTTCATAAACTCCGGATCCCCGGGTCCGACAGCAGGCTTCATCAGCGCTCGAAGCACGCGGAGAGGTATTTCCGTCGGTCCAGGAGTCGCGAGGAACTCTTCTTCGACCATAGACTGATTACACCAATTGCTCACGTCAAGCACTTGCTCAAATTTGAGGTTTTCTTCACAACGATTTGTTCGGGATCAGAGCGTGCGGCCCAAGCAAGACAAGCTGAGCATCTGAGACTTTGTTCGCCTTACTTTCCAAGCCTAGAGGAATAGTTACATGGGCTTGGTGGCAACCAAAGAGCAACGAGAATCTTCGCAGACTTGTTACTACAATTCTCTTAGAGCCTATCCAAGAAGGAGTTGTGGGGAGCGAATTGTGCAGTGCAAGATTTCGGGACTTCTTGGAATCGACTATGAGGGCAACGATCAAACGGCGTGCGTGGGCTGATGTCGCAGAGATGAGAGAATAGTCAGCGCCTTGACGTTCACCGTATTGTGACCTCGAGAGGTTTGCAGCGGCCCGCATTTGTGTGACCTACATCAACGGCACACGCTGAAACCGCGACGAGGCAATTCATGTCTGCCCGCAACTCGACAAAGTCGCCAGCCTTTGAGACAGGGTCCTTAATGCTCATTTGCCAATCTGGGGAGACTTGGCTGTTCTCGAAGATATTGAATGGATCTGGTAGATCATCCGTTGCGAGGCCGTACTGACTCAACGCGCAAGTAAGGTTCTCCAGGCATCCGTCATGTGGCGTGATCTTGTATCTGTGCTCGTAGACCCAACGGGAGCACGGGGGATAGAGAAGATCGTGGACGCCGCAAGTGTCCTCCGAGACCGCGAAGAGAACATTGTTCCGGTTTGAAAACAATCGATGTCCTTTCGTGATTCGGATGGTTCCGTTCTCGGAGCGTGTCCTGCTCGTTGATAGTCTCTCATGCAAGTCGTCTCGATTGAAGGCGATGAAGTCCGCAACTTGCTGCCCCATAATGTCTGTGACCTTCACAATCTGTCCCTTCGCGATTTGGAAGCTGACAGCACTAGCGGGCGGAATGTGAATCGTTCTTGCCTGACTCATCCACTCTAACGACTCCTGGCTGGTTTCTTGAGGTAACGGCGGTAGGACACTAACTTACCATTAAGTCAACATCACAGTGGATAGAACACACAGCCGGCCGTGTCGAAAGTGTAATATACAAGTTGTTCGACGTCAGAAAATGGAAAGACAATGTCACAACCAAAAGTCTTCGTACGACAAGCCACAGGGCTTGTTAGACAAGTAGGGCTTTGGGATGCAGTGCTTCTCAACATTGAGAGTAACACTTTCGGGCTTTCGCTTATCTACTACGAACTGGTGCTCGGACAGGTCCCAGGCGGTGATGCAGTCCTAGCTGCAGCAATCGCGGTGTTTGGATGTGTATTCGTCGCGCTTGCATACGCTTCGCTGTCAACCGCTATGCCCCGTTCTGGTGGAGACTATGTGTTCATCAGTAGAGCGCTTCACCCAGCACTGGGTGTCGCTGCGTCATTGAGCATCTCGATATGGTTCCTGTTCTGGACCGGCGCATACTCGAACTGGGCGCTTAGCGTCGGCGCAGCCACAGCGCTCCAGGCAGCAGGACTCGTCCTTAACAATGCAACGCTGCTAGGCATGTCCGCAGCCGCACTTCAGGTACCGTACATACTGCTGTTCGGATCGCTCCTGATCATAGTGGTCTGCCTCATAGCCGCCAGAAGCACACCGCTCACGTTCAAACTACTCGACGTGATGGTAATTCTCGGGTTGGTTGGCGTTTTTCTGTGGATAGTGCTCCTCGGAACAACCACTAGAGACGGGTTCATAGCTGCGTTCAACAGTTTTGCCACGAAACAAGGAATCGGCGACCCCGACTACTACCACACTGTCCTCAACATGGCCACCAAATCTGGCCTAGACCTCAACGCTCCGCCAACATGGCTGGCAACGATCAACATGATCCCATTCGCTGCATACATCTTCCCATACGTTGCCGCTCAGAGTGCCGTGGGTGGTGAGGTGAAAGAGCCCGGCAAGAATTTCTTCTACGGACTCCTACTCAACCTAGCCATAAGCGGAGTAATGGTCTGCGCTGCCATGTGGGCGCTGCTAAACGCAGCTGGATACCAGTTCATAATGTCAATCGACTACCTCTTCGTCACCGGTCAATACGGGCTGGCGACACCTCCATTCTTCACGATGTTCGCAGGCCTAGTTACTGACAACGTTGCATTGCATGCGCTGATGGCTATTGGTTTCATTTGCTGGGCCGCCGCCACCGTTCTCATCAATTGCATTCAGGTCCCACGATGGGTCTTCGCCATGTCGCTTGACAGAGTTATCATGGAGAAGTTCTCGGCTGTCAGCAGATACGGCACACCTTGGGTTGGCGTCGCCTTTATGGGCGTCGGATCCCTGGTGATGCTCTTCATCTTCACCTTCTTCGCAAGCGTCCTGGCAACCGTCAGCGCCGCCTTCGCAAACATTGCAGCCACATTCATGGTCGCCTGCATTGCCGCGGCAGTGTTCCCGTTCAGGAAACGAACAAAAGCCATCTATGAGTCGGCACCCAAGCTCGCAATCATCAAGGTTGCGGGATTTCCGTTGATGTCGCTCGCGGGCATTCTGGGAGCCCTCTTCTTGGGATGGGTCTCCTACATGTACGCTACGAACTCCATATACGCAGCAAACAGCCCAACCTCTCTCGCCGCAGTCGGAGGTATCTACGTATTTGGCCTCCTAGTCTACTTCATCGCGAAAGCGTACAGAGCAAGACAAGGAATCGACATAACACTCGCCTTCCAAGAGATACCGCCAGTCTAGAGAACCGCGAATTCCAGATATGACGAGGGCGCGCGTGCGCTCTCGAATTCCCCCTTTTCCTTTTTCCCCGCGGTACGCTGACCGCCATCCACTGCGAGGATCTTATCCTTTGAATAGCTGATCAAGTGGATGTTCCGTGCCAGTGAGGGCTTCCGCAAAAGCAGGGAGCTTCTGTTCAAAACGGGGCCTGATGCCCTGGTAACCTGCACGATCGCGAGCATCTCGGGGAACGCGGAGATCGGTTCCGTGGCTGCCCAGACTCGTTGCAACGGCCGCAAAGGCTTAAATTGGCTCGGTGCTTCCCAGGGCCATGTTCAAAGGAACAATCGGAGAATGAGTTTGAACACTAGAATATTCTTCGTGACGGATGTTCACGGGTCAGAAGTCTGCTTCAACAAGTTCCTCAGCGCCGCAACCTTCTACAAACCCGACGTGGCCATTCTTGCTGGTGACATCACGGGGAAGCTTATCGTGCCGATCGTTCAGAAGCCAGACAGCACATATTCCATATGGTGGATGGGCGGAGAGAAAACCGTCAGGACGGAACAGGAACTGGCCGAGACCGAAAAGGCGATCAGAAATTCTGGATACTACACATACAGAACCACGGCCGATGTGGTTGCGAACCTTGAGAGCGACAAGAAGAACCTCGACGTTCTGTTCACAAAGGTCATGGTTGACAACGTTGAACGTTGGGTAAAGCTCGCTGAAGAGAAATTGAAGGGCACAAAGGTCAGAGTCTTCATTTCTCCAGGAAATGATGATAGGTGGGAGATTGACGAGGCTCTAAAGAAGTCAAATCTCATTGTGAATCCAGAATTGAAAGTTGTCAACGTTGACGATCATCACGAAATGATAACGATGGGTTTCACGAATCACACACCATGGAACAGCCCAAGAGAATTCGATGAGAAGTATTTGGGTGAGAAGATCGACAGCATGGCCTCGCAGATCAAGGACATGAGCAAAGCCATCTTCAATCTCCATTGCCCGCCGATCGATACCGGCATAGACTCCGCACCAAAATTAGATGAAACTCTGAAGCCTGTTTCCATGGCGGGCCAGGTCTTCATGGCGCCAGCGGGAAGCAGCGCCGTGAAAGAAGCCATAATGAAGCATCAGCCGCTGGTTGGTCTGCACGGGCACATACACGAGTCAAGGGGAACCATCCCACTGGGCAAAACGAAATGCTTCAACCCAGGCAGCGAGTACGGGCTCGGCGTCCTAAGAGGCTTGATCCTGAACCTGTCAGAGAAAGGAATCAAGAGCTACATGTTCACTTCAGGTTGAGAATTGGGACTCGCACCTGAATCATCTGATGCGCTCTTTAGAGTGAGATATCCTACTGTTTGAAATCCTTCTGGAAGTCCTCGACTTCAGTGTACCATTTCCTACGTGTTCCTATCTTTGCTCTCGCACGCCATTTCATGCTCTTCGGTTCATCCTCTATCCGCTTGAGCAGAGTGCCGATCTTGGAGCTGATGTCCTGCCGGTCCTCTTGCGTGAGGGCTTCGTACTTGTCGAGGAAGTTCTTCACGTTGTTTAGGTTCGTTGTCGCGGTGTAGTAGAAGCCCCAATCGTTCGCGAGCACCTTTGATACGTAGCTTGCATTCACAGATTCCTCCTCGTTGTCTCGCACCGGATGTTCGCGCAGCATTATGATCGTGTCTCTGATATCCTTCTCATTGATCTTGACGATCTGCATCTTCTCAAGTAATATGTCCGTCAGCGTGATCGTCGGGCTGTCAAGCTCAAGCCTGCCGTTGAAGAGTACGGGGTGACAGAAGTTGAGCTTGTCAAAGAATATGTCGACGACTCTGGCGTTCACATCGTCGAAGTATCTGTGTCTTTCCTGACCGAAGTAGTAGGAAGTCCTCCTGTCCGACCTGTATCCGAGGTTGACGAAGAACTTCTCAAGCTTGCCCCTGAACTTGCTGTATGTGGCAAAGTCGAGGTCTGTGAGGCTTCGACCGAAACTCTTGAAGAGGTACCCGTACTTTGGGCAGTGGACCATTATTGCTGTCGCGCCCAGGAGTCTGAGCAATATCTCAGTCTTCTCTCCTTCGTTCACTACGCGGAGGGCTTCCTGGCCAAAATCGGGCAAGATCTGACTTGATGCTGGCAAGCCTTTTTCCTCGGAGCAGATTGAAGCGCCAGATAATCCCTTCCAGCGCTTAAAACTATCTTGCTGACAGCCATGAAGGAAGCCCAGGCGATGCCGCCAAATCACCCACAGGACAGATCCTGCATTGTTGTGCCTTTGTCCGGGGCCGGGCTCTATCAGTCACCACAAGGCCTTTTAGTGCTGATCGGGAGACGGCTCACCTAGGGCTTGACATTCATATGGCGACTGTTGATCTCGTTGTGAGACACGCTAGAGTCTACACGCCGGGTGGGCTTGCCGCGGGAGGATTGGCCATCAAAGACGGCAAGATCTCAGCAATTGCGAACGACTACAGTCTCCCCGACGGCGATGAGACAATCGATGCAGGAGGGAACTTGGTGATTCCTGGTTTCGTAGACGAGCACGTCCACATGGGTGATCCATACGAAGGGCCTGGCAGCGAAGTCGCAACCATGCGTGAAGACTTCGCGTACGGAACCATGGCCGCCGCTGCCGGTGGCGTCACGACCGTCATAGAGATGCCGGATTCCCTTCCGCTCGTCACGACGCTCGAAGCAACCAAGTCGAAGCTTGAGATATGCAAACGCAAAGCCTACGTGGACTACGGGCTGCACGGCGGCTTCATCCCGGGGACAGACTACGCGAAGGAGATGAAGCAGATGTATGACGTTGGGCTGACGGGGTTCAAGACTTACACGTGCTTTTCGATACCTGAGTGGCCACCTTGCTATGACGGCGACCTCTATGATGCGTTGAAAGTTATTCGCAAACTGAGTGCGGTTGCGCTTCTCCACGCCGAAAACGACTTCATCCTTTCAGCCAACGAGAAGCGCCTCAAAAGTGAGGGTCGCAAAGATATGAAAGCCCACCTGGAATGGAGACCACCGATCGCCGAGATCGAATCCGTCCGACGGATGGTCTTCTTCCTGAAGGAAACACGAGCCAAAGGCTTGATCGTTCACACGACCGTTCCCGAAGGCGTGTTGGAAGTCAGAGACGCGAAACAGCAGGGCTACGACATCTTCGTCGAAACCTGCCCACACTTCCTCTTCCTCACGGATCAGGATGCAATCAAGAAAGGACCATGGGCCAAATGCGCTCCTCCACTACGCGATAGGGCAACGGTCGCAAAGATGTGGGAATTACTGAACGCTGGATGCATAGATACGCTCGGATCCGACCACTCACCTTACACCAAAGATGAGAAGAAAGCAGGCTTAGAGAACATCTGGGACGCCGGAAACGGCGCCTCAACCATTGAGGCTTCACTACCGCTTATGTTGGACGCCGTCAACAAGGGCAAGACCACGCTCCAGAGAACCATACAGATAGCCTGCGAGAACCCAGCCAGACTCTTCGGTCTCTACCCACGTAAGGGTACGTTGCAGATCGGCTCGGACGCAGACTTCGTGATCGTCGACATGAAATCGAAGCATAAGCTATCCAACTCGAAAACGAAATCCAAGTGCGGCTGGATAGTCTACGACGGCACCGTCACGCGAGGCGAGCCGAAGGCCACTTTCGTTCGTGGCACAATGATTATGCAAGATGGCGAGATCGTTGGCACGCAGGGCTATGGCCAATTCGTCTCGAGAGGGGTGCCCCGGTAAGTCCTCGGAACCGAAGGGTCGCGGTTTGCGTATCAAGATCATCAATCCAAACACGACGAAGGAGATGACTGAGGGCATAGACGCCGCGGCGAAGAAGTATAAACGGCCCGAAACAGAAATCGTAACGGTGTCACCCGACTACGGCCCTGCAACAATAGACAACTTCTACGATGAAGCTCTCTCAGCGGTTGGCGTATTAGAGGAAGTGAAGAAAGGGCTAGCCGAAGGTTTTGACGGTTTCGTCATCGCCTGTTTCAGTGACCCAGGCCTCCAAGCGAGCCGAGAGATATCCAACGTTCCCGTCGTTGGAATCGCCGAGGCATCGATGCTGTTCGCATGTACAGTCGCCTACAGGTTCTCGATCCTATCGATGCCTAAGAGAAGCCTCGCCTCGACGCACGAACTGCTCAGACGCTACGGGCTAGAATCTAGGTGCGCGTCAATTCGCATGATTGACGTGCCGGTGCTGGAGATGGAGCGCGGCCTCAGCGAGATGAAGAAAGACCTCCTGAAGGAGGCCCGCAAGGCCGTGAAAGAGGACGACGCTGAAGCGATACTACTCGGATGCGCCGGTCTCGCAGGTCTCGACAAAGAATTCGAGAACAAACTCGGAGTTCCGGTCATTGATGGGGTCGTCGCCGCAGTGAAGCTCCTCGAGGCACTTCACGAATACGGCCTCAAGACGAGCAAGGCGCTCACATATCTGCCTCCAGAGAAGAAGACGATCACGGGTTTTTCGAAGATCCTTAGAGAATAGAGAGGAACCCGCACCGTGGAACACATGGCTCCCGCGAAGATCAACGCGGCCCGTCTGCTGCAAACGATCGACGAACTGTCGAGAGTTGGTCGACAGCCAGACGGAGGAATATCCCGCTTCACGTTCGATCAGGCCGATCTCCGAGCTAGAAGATACGTTATCGAGCTGATGGAGGAATCAGGCCTCAGAGTCCGTCTAGATCCGTTCGCTAACATTGTCGGACGGCTGGACGCCTCGTTGGGCGAATCACCGGTCATAGTGTGTGGATCCCACATCGACACCGTGCCGCATGGAGGCCCTCTTGACGGCGCTTATGGCGTACTGTCAGGGATCGAGGCTCTCAGATGTGTGCGCGAGCAGCATCTCAAGACAAAGGCGCCGCTGGAAGTCGTGGTCTTCACGGAGGAGGAAGGCGTCAGATTTCCAAGCTTCATTGGAAGCATGGGACTGACTGGGCTCATACGGAAAGAAGAGGTGCAAGCGTTCAAGGACCAGAACGACATCACCTTCGAACAGGCATTGAAGCACGCGGGTCTGAAACCCCCAACGCTCTCACGAGTTCACCAAGACCCTCGCGAGGTCCGAGCCTACATTGAACTCCACATCGAACAGGGCCCGATCCTTGAGCAGGAGCAGATTCCAATCGGTGTCGTCACTTCCATCATCGGACTTGCAGAGCTGACGGTTGTGTTGGACGGGAGAGTGGGCCATGCAGGCACGGTTCCCATGTCAATGAGACGCGACCCAATGCTTTCGGCGGCTCAAATCGTGCTAGGCGTGAATGAGATAGCGCGACGATCCAAGAGCGGTTCCGTTGCCACCGTCGGACATCTGGACGTGTCCCCGAACGCAACTAATGTCGTACCAGGAACCGTGACGCTCACAATAGACTATAGGGACCCAACAACCGAGGGGTTACAATCCCTCAAAGGAGAGATAATCTCGCTCGTGAATCGCTCCGCATCGGAAAACCAAGTGAAGGTCAGAATTGAGGAGAAGAGTTTCACGAAAGCAGCATTGATGTCTCAGCGAGTCGTGGAAGTTATCGCGAGGTCGGCTCAGTCACTCGGCCTCAAGTACAGACTGATGAACAGCGGAGCCGGCCACGACTGTCTCAACATGGCACAGATCACCGAGACAGGAATGATCTTCGTGCCAAGCCGTGAAGGAACAAGCCACAACCCGCGGGAATCAACAGACTCCCGACATCTCGCGGCCGGGGCAAACGTTCTCTTTAATGCACTGATGCAACTCGCCAATGAATAGGTGCCTCACGAGCGGAACCGCGGGATTCGGGCCCCAGACCCGAAAAGTCTGATTGTGGACGAACCGTAAACATTCTGCAGACATGTCAGCTGTAGTCAGCGCCAGTGTCCGAACGCGTGAAAAAGGAGATGGAGAAACTGAAGGACGTAGACTGTCCGGCCTCGCTTAGGCCCACGATAGAGGAGGGCTTGAGCCGAGAGAGGCTGAGAACACTGTGGGAAGACGCTGACCGGTTCAGAACCAAGATTCTTCATGGCGGCAAAGCGCTCAAGGTGGGATTGAGGGCTGGACTGATACGACTCGTTCATCTCACTCTTAACTGAGCTCGCCGGAAGGCGATGGATTGATGATCTATTTTTCGCCGGTTACGATGCCTGCATCGTTGTTATACCTCGACTTGTCACACTGTCTGGAAGTTGACACCAAAGTCCTCTAGCCTTTTTCTGACTTTCCTGTAGATCTGCAAATACTCCTCGCAGGGCGTTACAGCTACAAGATCATAGCATTCTTGAAATGTGCGACCGAGCGGTGGGTTACCAAGCTTCCCTTCGTACTCTAGCAGAAGTTGTCTTACAAGTTCATTTGCATCATTTCTAGTTATGCCCGCAACTCCATGTCCAACTTCACATCCGAGTCTACATTCCATCCCTGTGTTACGATCCAAATACTGGCTCTTGGCTGCTGATGCGTTGTTTATGTTGATCCCCGAAGCAGCACCGACCGTTGACATCGCCGCAACCTCGTATAGAACCATGTCAGTACATGGCCCAGCAGCGGTTATGGCTTCACAGGCTGTAAGCAGATGCGTATTTCTGCTAAGGGCTTGGCCCACAACGCTTGCAACCCAGAGGGTTTCTCTTGCTGTGCTGCATGAGTATCTCAAATGGAATGGTGGAAAATCGGAGTAGTCTGCTTGGTGAACAAGTAGGCCCTGAAGGTGATGTGCGACAGTCACAATCGCCGTTCCCTCGGGACCTCCAGCATATCCCCCCATTAGAGGCACGTAGATATTACCAAGACGATTGCCAAACTGCAAGAAATACGTCACTTTGTTCAAGGTGTTGTAGTCTGTCTTAATCTCGCCCAGTGAGGCGACAGCTACACCGTCGCCCGGTCGCACACCAAATTCAGGTCTGTATGCAGCTATGAACGAAGCGTCAGTTAGCCCAGTTCCGTGTATGACATGAAAACCTATTCCTGGTCTACCAGCTTTCCTTGCCGCTTCCTTTGCCAGAATGAGATTCCATATCGACGCCAGTATCTCCACCGGAGAATTCGCCTTTGGCTTGATACCATAGATTGTATCTAAACCAAGCCCACCACTGGCAGTGTCAGCCAATGGATTTTGCACTAGGCTTTGTATTACTTTGACATACACATCCTCAGATACCGAGCATCCTCCTGATGTGAAGCAAAATGGAGGAGATTTGTCGCCTATGCGTCTGTTTGTCATTACACGCATGTCTTTGCCCTCTCCAAAAGTTATCTTGCTGGGCGCGTCCCTTAGCGCCTCTCTAATCTCACTTCCCTCAAACATTATTCGACGTCGGGTGTCAAGGCAGAGAGTTCCAGTTTCCAAGTACAGATCTAGGGCAGCATTGAAAATATCGTCTGCTAGGCTGTCGTCTGCAGGGATCGGATTTTCGGGATTGTATTTGATGTCATATTCTCCTATGAGCCCTTTGATCTTGAGTGCCAATATCTTCAGATCGAAATTTTTTTCTTCGCAAATGGGACCGGTTTCAGCCTTTCTTAGAACGTCAAGCATTCTACTCAGGGACAAAATCATTTCAACTCCACGGCTATGATAATCCCCTTTTGTTTTGCATGAGCTTCTCAGCTAGTCTAACAGCCGCTTCAGCTGTTTCAGCCCATCCATCCGCGCCAATTTCTTCGGCCCACTCATTTGTTGTAGGCGCACCTCCAACAAGAACTATGTGCCTATTTCCCAACTTCATTTCGGTCAGAAATTCTATGACTTCTTTCTGTGCAGGTTTGGTGGTTGTCATCAGAGCGGACAGCGCTATCATATCCGCTTGCGCCTTTGTTGCCTCATCAATGAACTTCATAGAGTCCACATCTTTTCCCAAATCATATACATCGAATCCGTTTGCTTCAAGTAGCACGGCCAATATGTTCTTTCCAATGTCATGAATGTCGCCTGAAACAGTTCCAATGACTACCTTTCCCGCCCGCAACTTCTCTCTGTCCTCTTTCTTTATTCCGGCCGTTAGAGCGTATGTTGCAGCCCTCATGGCAGTGGCGGAAGTCATGAGATCAGTTAGGAAATATTCTCCCTTCTCGTATTTTTCGCCTACAGACTTCATGGCTGGAGAAAGATATCTCTCAATTACTTCCAATGGGTCAACACCCGTCTTCAAGATTTGATGTGCAATTTCCTCAGCAGTATCTTGCTGACCCTCTATAACAAACCTCTTTAGTTTCTCACTCAAGGTTTGAGAGCTCAATTGTATCTCCAACGGAGACTTGCTGCCGAATGGTAATAGCATTTTCTCTGAGGCCACTTTTTCTATACACTGCGATTTTTCGCTTTCGCAATCGGCTGCGCTATCGAACAGGTCCAGTCCTTGAGCAAGAGCAAGTTCCAATTGGAGTTGTCACATCAATCGTTGGGATGGCGGAGCTGACGGTTGTGTTGGAGGGGAGCGTGGGACACGCAGGCACGATTCCGATGTCGCTGGGACGCGACCCTATGTTGACTGCTTCACGAATCGTATTAGGGGTCAATCAGATAGCGTGCGGATCGAGAAGTGGCTCGGTCGCCACTGTCGGATCGAGATTCCTGACCGCTCACTGATCGAATTGTAGTCGTATCCTTCTAGTCCTGAATGGCAAGGGCAGCAGCTTCCAACGAACTTGAATTGATTCCGACAATCCTCAGGATCGAGCTTCGTCTGACGGCGATAGAACATAAGCATAAATACAAAGTTGTATGAGACGTTTTCGAAGTGACTAGGATGACCGATGCCCTCATTGACAGGCTCTGGCAGTCCTCTCTAATGGAGGCCATTAGTCGAAGACGTTCATTCAGGTTCGGCCAAGGGTTCGAGATGACATTCGGCCCATGGGCCGGTTACAAATCCACGGAACCGCCTGTCCCACTCACCGAGCTAGAGACCGCAATACTATGCGCCGTCGCCAGCGGAACGACGGGAGTCATCAGCGGAGACAACATACCGCTCCCAACTTACCCAACCTACGCCGGAAGAACGGTTCCGGCTCCATGCAACATGTGGTCATACGCACTCTTCTTCGTCAATGAGCAAGGAGTCTTCTACTACCCGCCGCCGGAACCAACCAAGCAATGGGAATTCGAGAGCCGTGAGGACAGAGACAAGATACTCCAGTGGTTCAGGCAGAATACGGTGAAGGTGGCCGACAAGTTCGACGTGCCACTGTCTTATCCAGCGCTGCAGAGCTCAAACAGATGGGACGCCTTCCGTCCAGGTTCAACCGTTTTCATGATAGTTGCAGAGAACATTAGCGAACTCATCAACGGCATCTTACTGTTCTCAACCTATGAGGACAGATTCAAGGTAATAGACGATCGAACTGGGAAGCCGGCCGGATGCGAGAAGTGGATCAAGAGCGGTTGGTTGACCGGCCCCGAGGCTCCTCTCTCAACAATCGAGATCATGCTATGCATAGGCAATGGTGCAGTAGCCGGCGCGATGGCGCAGAACATGTTGTTGGCAATGTCGGCTATGGGTCTCGGTGGGTACCCATTCGACGGTTTCACTCCTATCTTCGTTTTGGGCGGCACCCCTCTGGCTCGAGGTTTAGGTTTCCGCTTCACAGCAGACAAGCACGGCGTGCCGAATCCCGTCGGCAAGGACGGTGTCTTCGAAGCATTATGCCCACCATACAAGCGAATGGACGAAGCAGTCGACTACGTCTTCGAACAAAAATACGGACCTGAAGGCTCTTTGAGTGAGGAGAAAAGGAAGATAGGACCCTACAAGAACTTCAGCGAAATCAGATCGAAGCTTGAGACTATTCCTAAGGAAGCGATCGAATGCACGAAAGCGATCGTGAACTACTGCTACGACACATACGGCCGTTTCCCGGTCAATTATGACACGGTCATGATTCCTATGGCAGTCCAAGCTCACCACCCTGACTTCGAATTCTATGACAAGCACATGAGCCTGCCGCTGCCATCAGCAATGCATGACCACATGAAGGTCTGGCACGAAGAACAATGAAACGGAGTTCATTTTCAATCGCTGACCCGGAAGTGAAATGATGCGCGTCGCATCAGCCGCTGGAGAATTCGACATCACCATCGCGAAGATCGTGAACGAAGACCGGAACGTGGTCATGGTCGGAAAGATGGGTCTCTGGGAAGCAAAGCTCACTCTAACCCCAGAGGAAGCCGTCAGCCTCGCAAAAGGCATGATACTGCCCCTACTCAGAGCGCTCCTGAAGTAACGAAGGCAAGGATGAATCTGCGGTCATCAGGTCTCCGCCACGCGACGGGCCTCGACATCAGCAGATTACAATCCAACCTCAGCACACTCAGCACCTTATACTTGGGCGCTTGATGGGCTCCCAGGGCTGGGTTACTAGTCTCAATCTCAACTACGGTGTATCGACTGATTAGCTTGTGTATCGACTTGCTGCCCTGACAGCTATTGTGTCTCGTGCTCTGCACTCCTGTAGCCTCGGAAGTAGACTTGGCCTTTCTTCTCGTATCTCCGCAGGTTCACCGCCACATCGAAAATCCGGATTCCACTCTCCTTCAGCCTCTCGGCGATCTCGCTTGTGTAGAAAGCTTTGTCAGGATTCTCTCGCAGAAATTTGAGAACGATTTGCGCCTTGTTTGGTTTTACAGTCTTCGGCGTCTTCGAATAAGAGAAGAACCGCATTTCCTCAGTGATTGCCTCTTCGTCACCGTTGCCGAGAAGATACAGGTAGAAGGTACGGTTGTTGTATGATGTACCCGCCCTGCCGGCGAATACCCTGTTCGACTCGTGCAGCGCCTTCTCAGACCTCAGTAGGGGTCCGGCTCTCCAGTAGCGGCGCAGACGGACTCAGCGGCTCTAGCCGTCACGCCAAGCCGTTCACTAACCTCTCTCATGCTCCTAGGCTTTCCATCACTCATTAGACTCAGAAGCTCATTCCTAGTAGCGTAAGGCCGGCTCATCTCTTATCCTCGTCGCGTGCGCCCCACTATTATCCTGTGAACCCGACTCAACCCCGACCTAACCACGGAGGCCTCGGGCGGGGGCTCTCGCGCGCCGACAAAGATAGCCCGGTCCACCACTAACTTCGAGCGGGCCTTTTTCCAATGCACTCCTTCGGCCTCGGTCTAGTCACAGTGAGGCCCGTCACGACCGTTGGCCCGGTCCTCCTCCTGAAGTACATCATCCATCCCGCGAGTTCGAATCCGCAGGAACACGAACTGTTTGTGTTTAGGATGGTTCCTCGCTCATCCGTCAAGGTTGCCTGACAAAATCTCTTGTGGACATCTATGCGGAAAGCTGACCAAGCACCACAGTGGATTGATGCAATGAATGCCTTAGTCTAGCCTGGAAGGGTGGAGGGAGATTAATGTTAAGACAACTCATCGGGCCTGACCTCATTCATTTCGGATCTACATAGGCTATTATCCTATGTGTCAGCACGAAATCGACCATAGAACAGTTGGAATTAGAAAGTTAATATCTGATCCAGAGCTCAACGAGGGCTGATCCGCGATCGTTGCGTATTCGACCAACGAGCAATGGTGAGAAAATGAGCTTCATAGCAGACAGGGCCGGAGTCAAACCTTCAGCAACATTACAGATCCTAGATCGAGTGAAGACATTGAAGCGGGCCGGAGAGGATGTGATAAGTCTCTCCGCTGGCGAGCCGGACTTCGCGACTCCGGAACATATCCGAGAATATGCAAAACAGGCACTCGATGAGGGCTACACCTTCTACCCGGATGCAGCGGGACTCTGGGAGCTTCGAGAAGCAATTGCGGACAAGCTTGAACGCGACAATAGCATAGATGCAGATCCAGCCTCTGAGATCGTAGTTACAGTAGGCGCCAAGGAAGCCATCTTTGCCGTCATGATGGCGACCATTGATCCCGGAGACGAGGTAATAGTGCCTGATCCATGTTGGGTAAGCTACGCTCCATGCATCGAACTCGCTGGAGGCAAGCCAGTGTATCTCCCTCTGCACGAGTCGGAGGGATTCCGAATATCGCCAGATCGTCTTGAGAGAATCGTCAACAGGAAGACAAAGATGCTGGTAGTCAACTCCCCAAACAACCCTGTCGGTAGCGTCATGAGCAAATCTGATCTTGAGGCCGTCGCAGAACTCGCAAAACGTGAAAAGTTCCTGGTCCTGTCGGACGAGATCTATGAGAAAATCATCTTTGATGGTGAAACGCACCTCAGCATCGCGTCATTTCCTGGAATGGATGAATTCTCAGTCACGGTCAATGGTTTCTCAAAGTCCATGGCAATGACCGGTTGGCGCTTGGGTTACCTAGTTGCCCCTAGTAGCATTGCGAAATGTGTGACCGCAATCCACGGCCACCTGGTCACTGGAGCATGTTCCTTCGCACAGCGTGCTGCGGCACTTGCGTTGCGAGACGAAAGGACTGATGAGACTGTCAAAGGTATGGTCGAGGAGTATCAAGTGCGACGCGACATGGTTGTGGGTGAACTGGCGAAGGTTGACGGGATCTCATGCTTCTCCCCAAAGGGTACGTTCTACGCTTTTCCAAACATCGCATCCATCGGGTTGAAGTCCCAAGAGCTTGCCATGAAACTGTTGGACAGATCCAAGGTTGCAGTCGTACCAGGTGATGCCTTTGGCAAATGTGGTGAGGGCTTCATCAGACTGTCATTTGCCACATCTAGAGACAGACTGAAGATCGCGTTGGAACGCATACGAGATGCCGTATCTGAACTTCGATGAGGCCTGTGAAGAGCGATGCAAAGGCAGGAAAAGAAAACACAACGACTGCCACTATCCTGCAACGAAGAGCATCTCATAAGGGTGCCTTCAAGGTCGCTTCGACATCATCTTCGGTCGTGGCTCCTGAGACGTTGGAGAAATGACTCGGCGCAAAGTAGACTCCTCGATTGAGAAGACCGAAATCCAGAACGCTCAGGAGCCAGCAGTCCGCAGTTTGTGAGCTCTCCTCTCTACCTCTTTGTCTGTGAAGGATGCATGGAACAGCGAACCGGCGGCCGTAACTTGAAAACTCGCGCCTGAGGT
>Ga0315281_10004653_pt1 | contig 19876 bp, 19 predicted proteins | sample YL17G07_0_MG_FD_204540 | JGI IMG/M metagenome (GOLD analysis project Ga0315281, IMG submission 204540) | Sediment microbial communities from Yellowstone Lake, YNP, Wyoming, USA - YL17G07_0 | ecosystem: Environmental > Aquatic > Freshwater > Lake > Sediment | place: USA: Wyoming | collected... | reverse complement strand
GATTTGTCCAACCAGATCGATATCGGCCTCGACCCGTTTCCCTACAACGGCACCACCACCACCTGCGAGGCACTATGGATGGGCGTGCCGGTGCTGACCCTGGCGGGCGACCGGCATGCCGGTCGGGTGGGGGACAGCCTGCTCGGCGCGGTGGGGCTGGAGGAGTTGGTCGCACCAGACCAGCAGGCCTACGTGGACAAGGCCGTGGCCCTGGCCGGCGACCTGGAGAGGTTGGCCGCATTGCGCGCCGGCCTCAGGCCGCGCATGCAGCAATCGCCGCTGTGCGATGAGACCGGCTACACGCGGGAGCTGGAAGCCGCGTACCGCGCAATGTGGGAGCGCTATGCCAACAGGAGCTCGACATGAAACCCGGACGCAATGATTCCTGCCCATGCGGCAGCGGCAGGAAATACAAGCAATGCTGCGCGGCGGCCGGCGTGGCCGTGCAGGCGCCGCGCATCGACGTGCCGCAGACGCTGAACGCCGCGCTCGCCGCGCATCGCACAGGGCAGTTGCAGCAGGCCGCCATGCTGTACCAGCAGGTGCTGCAAGTGCAGCCGCGGCATTCCGGCGCGCTGCACATGCTGGGCGTGGCGGCGCACCAGGGCGGGCAGCTGGATGCCGCCGTCGAACTCATCGGCCGCGCCCTTGCGGTGAGGCCGTCGGTGGCCCAGGCGCACCTCGATCTGGCCAATGTGCTGAAAGACCAGGGCCGGCTGCAGGAAGCGGCGGCCAGCTACCGGCGCGCGCTCGCACTCGAACCGGAACTGGCCGACGCGCACACCGGGCTGGGCAACGTCCTGATGGCGCAGGGGGATTTCGGCGAGGCGGCCGAAAGCTACCGGCGCGCGCTGAAACCGGGCCCGCACAGCGCCGACGCGCACTACAATCTGGGCAACGCCAGCGCCGCACAAGGCCGCCTGGACGAAGCCGCCGCGCTCTACCGGCAGGCGCTGGCACTCCAGCCCGGGCATCCCGGTTCTCTAAACAACCTGGGCAACACGCTGGCGGAGCAGGGCAGGCCCGGCGAGGCTGCGGGCATCTATGGGCAGCTGCTTGCCGTGTGGCCGGATTTTGCCGGAGCGCACAACAATCTTGGCAGGGCGCTGTCGGCGCTGGGCCGGTTGCAGGAGGCCGCAAGCGCTTTCCGCCGCGGGCTGGCAATCAACCCGCAGGACGCCGAAGCCCACAGCAACCTGCTCTATCTGTTGAGCTACGACGCCGAGTGGGACGCCGCGGCGCTGTTCGCCGAGCATCTCGAATGGGCGCGGCAGCACGCCGAAGCGCCCGGCACGGGGGTGCCGCCCCACGCCAACGACCCCGATCCCGCGCGGCGCATCAAAGTGGGCTATGTCTCGCCGGATCTGCGCGACCATGCCGTCGCCTACTTCATCGAGCCGGTGCTGGCGTGCCACGAGCGCAGCCGCTTCGAGATCACCTGCTACAGCAACAACTACGTGGTGGATGCCACCACCCTGCGCCTGCAAAAACACGTCGACCGCTGGCGCAACATCGCGGGGTTGTCAGACGAGGCTGCGGACGCGCTCATCCGCACGGACGCAATCGACATCCTGATCGACCTCTCCGGCCACACGGCGCACAACCGCCTCACCCTGTTCGCGCGCAAACCGGCACCCATCCAGGCCACCTGGATAGGCTACTCCAGCACCACCGGCATGACCGCGATGGACTACCGGCTCACCGACGCCAACCTCGACCCTATCGGCATGACCGAGCGCTACCAGAGCGAGCAACTCGTGCGCCTGCCGGTGTTCGCCTGCTTCCAGCCGGCGCAGCAGAGTCCCGATGTCAATGCGCTCCCGGCGCTCGCGGCGGGACACATCACCTTCGCCTGCCTGAACAACTTCATCAAGGTCACGCCGCCGGCGATCGAATGCTGGGCCAGGGTGCTTGAGGCCGTGCCCGGATCGCGCCTCATGCTGCTGCTCGGCGACGCCGAAAATCCGGCCGCGCGGCAGCAGGTCGAACAGGCCTTCGCACGCCACGGCATAGCCCCGGAGCGTCTGGAACTGGTGGGCAAACGCCCGCTGGCGGAATATCTCGCCCTGCACCACCACGTCGACATCGCCCTCGACCCTTTTCCCTACAACGGCTACACCACCAGCGTGCACTCGCTGTGGATGGGCGTGCCGGTGGTGACGCTGGCGGGCAACACTGCGGTATCGCGGGTGGGGGTGACCATACTCGCCAACGCCGGGCTGGCGGAGCTGATTGCGCAAAGCGTGGACGAATACGTGGAAATCGCCCGCAGCCTTGCGCAGGACACGGCGCGGCTGGGCAGGATGCGCGCCGGACTGCGCGCGCAGATGCAGGCCTCGCCGCTGATCGACGCGCAAGCGCTCACGCGCGGGCTGGAGGATGCGTACCGCGCAATGTGGCAAAAATGGTGCGTGCAGCAGCGGCAAAGAACCTGAAAAACCCGGTTGAACCACAGCGGCACAGAGTTGAACCCAGACTATCCATTAGCGGATGTCGCTACGATCCGAGGCGAAAAGCCCACATCGGTGCGGTGGGAGCGCGGCCATCCTGGCCGCATGCGGGCTGGAAGCCCGCGTTCCAGCGCAAGCGCTCACCCGCGCGCTGGAGGATGCCTGGCGCAACATGTGGGAAACCTGGTGCGCGAACAAGAGAAATGATAGGCTAGCCGAATGCCCGACACCCTGAAGAAGACCCTGTTCAACATCGCCTGCCCCGCGTGCGGCTTCCACGCGGCGGTGCCGTTCTACGACGGCGGCGCGCAGCCGCTGGCCACGCTGGCGTGGCCGCAGAGCAGCGCCGAGGCCCGCGCCATGGAGCGCCTGCCGCTCGCCTTCAAGCGCTGCGTGGATTGCGGCCATGTCTTCAACTCGGAATTCGAATACAGCCGCATTCCCTATTCCGACAAGCCCAACCTGATGTTCAACCGCGGCGGCATCTGGGCCGAGCACCTGCGCCTGGTGCGCGACCGCGTACTGGAACGCCTGCCGGAGAACCCCACCGTGCTGGAAATCGGCTGCGGCGACGGCCACCTGCTGCAGGCATTGGCCGAGGCGCGGCCCGGCGGGCGCTACGTCGGCTTCGACCCGAACGCCTATATCGCGGCCGGCTACGATCAGGTGGAAGCCCGCCATGTCCTGTTCGACCCGGCCGTGCATCTCGCCGAATATCGCCCGCACATGCTGATCAGCCGGCATGTCATGGAGCATCTGGAAAATCCGCTGGGCTTTTTGCAGCCGCTGGCCTTTGCGGCTTCGTGGTATGGCATCGAATGCCATCTGCTGCTGGAGGTGCCGTGCATCGACCGCGTGTTCGAAAGCGGGCGCACCACGGATTTCTTCTACGAGCACAACTCGCACTTCACCGAAAAGTCTTTCACCCGCATGCTGGAACGCACCGGTGCCGCGATCGATACGGTCGAACTGGGCTACGACGGCGAGGTGGTCTACGGTTTCGCCCGCATCGGCGGCAAGACAGGGCAGGCGGCGCTGGCGCGCGAGGCCAGCGCCTTCCACGCGCATGCGCAAGAGGCGCGCGCCAACGTCCGCGCAACCCTGCAAACGCTGTTCGACGCGGGGGTCCGTGTTGCCGTGTGGGGCGGCACCGGCAAGTCCGCGGCCTTCATCAACCAGTTCGGGCTGGACGCCGAAAGGTTCCCGCTGGTGGTGGATTCCGACCCCGCCAAGGTCGGCACTTTCGTGCCCGGCGCGGGGCAGGAAATCCGTTTCCGCGACGAGCTGGCCGCGCATCCGGTGCACACCATCGTCATCACCACGCAGTGGCGCGCCCGCGACATCGTCCAGGAAATCCAGCGCCACGGCATCCCCTATGGCCAGATACTGCTGGAGCACGGCGGGCATTTGATGGACTATTTTTCCGGCGCCCATCCGTACAAATGAAGGCAAACCCATGAACCCGACCACACTGGTCACCGGCGGCGCCGGCTTCGTCGGCTCGCACCTGTGCGACCGCCTGATCGCGCGCGGCGAAGAAGTCATCTGCCTGGACAACTTCTACAGCGGCGCCAAGGACAACATCCGCCACCTGCTCGCGCACGACAATTTCGAGCTGGTGCGCCACGACATCTGGCTGCCGCTCTACCTCGAAGTCAACCGCATCTTCAACCTGGCCTGCCCGGCCAGCCCGATCCACTACCAGCGCGACCCCGTCGCCACGGTGAAAACCTCCGTGCTGGGGGCGATCAACATGCTCGGGCTGGCCAAGCGCAGGAGGGCACGCATCCTGCAGGCGTCCACCTCCGAAGTCTACGGCGACCCCGAAATCCATCCGCAGACCGAGGACTACTGGGGCAACACCAACCCCATCGGCGTGCGCGCCTGCTACGACGAGGGCAAGCGCTGCGCCGAGACGCTGTTCTTCGACTACCACCGACAGCATGGCGTCGACATCCGCGTGGTGCGCATTTTCAACACCTACGGCCCGCGCATGCATCCCAACGACGGCCGCGTCGTCTCCAACTTCATCGTGCAGGCGCTCTCCGGCCGCGACATCACCATCTACGGCGACGGCACGCAGACGCGCTCGTTCTGCTATATCGACGACCTGCTCGACGGCATGCTGGCGATGATGGACCAGGACAACCTGGTCGGCCCGGTCAACCTCGGCAATCCGGCGGAAATCTCCATCCTGGAATTCGCCGAAACCATATTGCGGCTGTCCGGCTCCAGCTCCAGGCTGGTGTTCAAGCCCCTGCCCGCAGACGACCCGCGCCAGCGCCAGCCGGACATCAAGGTCGCGCGGGAGGCGCTGGGATGGCAGCCGAAGGTGTCGCTGCAAGACGGCCTGGGGGAGACCATCCGCTATTTCCGCAAAACACTGAAACTGTGACGATGGATATGGACGAATTCGACTACACCATGAGGCTGCAGGGCTGGGCGCTGTTCGAGGGCGTAGTGGCCGCGGACTCGATACCCCGCCTCAAGGCCGACATCCGCGCCAAGCAGGAGGAGTGCCGCGGCTATCAGGTAAAAAGCGGCATTGCCGCCAACATGGAAGGCACCGCCCACCACGTCATCGGCAGCGGCAACAGCCTGGACGAATTCCTCACCCGCCTCCACCTCGACGCGCACATCCGCCAGTATTTCGACGGTCCCTACATCCTCAATTCCTTCGGCGCCGCCATCAACCAGCCGGCAGGCCTGGGCTCCTACGTCCACAACGTGCACCGGGATGTGAGGACCTACTCGCACCCGTTCCGGCTGCTGCTCAACATGCTGGTCATGCTCGACGATTTCACTCTGGCGAACGGCGCCACCCGCGTTCTCCCGGGATCGCACCAGCTCAGGGAAAAGCCCGCCGACGCGTTTTTCGACAGCAACGCCGTCTCGCTTACCGGCCGGGCCGGCAGCATCGTCCTGTTCGACTCCAACCTGTGGCACGCCGCCGGCCACAACACCACCGACCAGGTACGCGCCGGCCTCACCCTCACCTTCAGCCGCCCGTTCTTCAAGCAGCAGCTGGACTATCCGCGCTTCCTCAGCCGCGAATACGAGCAGTCCCTGTCGCCGCAAATGCGCCAGCTGCTGGGCTACGACGCCCGCGTGCCGTCGAGCTACGACGAATGGTACCAACCGCCGGAAAAGCGCATGTACAAACCGGGGCAGGGATAAGGGCTCAATTAGGAATCGAGCAAGAATAAGTTGAACACGGAGTCACTCTCCATAGATTACGCAGTGAATCCAGGTTGGGTTAGCGGCTTTATCGCGTAACCCAACAAACCCAAACATTCAACACCGGCATTGAATGAATAACTTGGACGGGCGCCCATGAGAGATTACGACCGCGAACACCAGGACAGCGCCGAAAGAAAATACGCCTACGATTTCGACCACATCCTGCGCCGCTTCATGATGAGGTCCTTCGGGCCGCTGTTGCCGCAGGGCAGGGCGCTGGAACTCGGCTGCTACCAGGGGGAATTCACGCAACTCCTGACCGGGAGATATGACGACCTGACCGTCGTCGAGGCTTCCGCCGAACTGGTCGAATTCACCCGCAACCGCGTCGGACAGAAAGTGCGCTTCATCAACTCGACTTTCGAAACCGCAACGCTCGCTGAAAAGTACGACGCCATTTTCCTGGTGCACACCCTGGAGCATCTGGACGACCCGGCGGCGGTATTGGACAGGATCAATTCCTGGCTATCCGAAAGCGGCAGGCTGTTCCTCGCGGTGCCCAACGCCAACGCGCCATCGCGGCAGATCGCCGTGAAAATGGGTCTCATCCCCCACAACAGCGCCGTGACGGAAGGCGAGAAACAGCACGGCCACCGCAAGACCTACACCTTCGACACGCTGGAGCGCGACGCCCGCGACGGCGGCCTCAACATCGTCTCGCGCGGCGGGGTGTTCTTCAAGGCGCTCGCCAACTACCAGTTCGACAAGCTGCTCCCCACCGGCATCATCTCCGAAGGCTACCTGGAAGGCTGCTACCAGCTCGGCATGCAGTATCCCGACTTGTGCGCGAGCATCTATCTGGTGTGCACGAAAGGGGGCGGTGCAAGATAAACCCGGCCTTATTCCAATTCCCGATAAAAACAACAATATTGATTTGGGTAGGTCGGGCTTTAGCCCGACCCGTCGGGTTGAAACCCGACCTACAAAAGCGCACTTTTTAACCGGAAATGGAATTACTCCCTCTCCCGCAGGGCGGGAGAAGGTTGGGGAGAGGGTGGGCGGCGAATTACTTCATCTCGATCAACAGCCGCTTCCCCTCTTCGTCCGGCAGGCGCCGTATCACATCCAGCTTGTTGAACACCTGGTCCAGCAGATACACCCTGTTGGTTTCATCCACTGCCACGCCGCCCATCAGCGCATACACGCCTTTTTCGTCGTTGTCGCCGATGTTGCCCATGGGCAGCAGCAACTGCCCCTGAGCGTTGAAAACCTGCACGTTGCCGAAAGCCGCATCGGTCACGTACACGTTGCCATCCATGTCCACTGCGATGCCCCGCGGGCGCGCCAAGTCGCCCGCGCCGTTACCGGGCTTGCCCCATTTGCGCAGAAACTTGCCGTCGGCGTCGAAGGCCTGCACGCGGAAGTTGCCGGCATCCAGCACGTACAGCGTGCCGTCCGGCCCGACCGCCGCGAGTGACGGCAGATTGAACTGCCCGTTGCCGGTTCCGCGCTCGCCTATGGTAAAGAGCTTGTGCCCTTCCTTGTTGTACACCATCACACGGTGCAGCGCGGTGTCGATGCCGCCCGAGTCGACCACGTAGACGCGCGTCCCCGCACTGTTGACCGCCACCCCGGTCGGTCGCACCAGTTCCCCGTTGTCGCCCAACTCCCGCAGATACAGGCCCAGGCTGTCGTATATGAAGATCTTCCTGGCTTTGACATCCGCCACATAGACGTTGCCTTCCCCATCCAGCGCGATGCCGATGGGCTTGCCCAGCGTCCCCGGCGGACGCAGGCCCATGCGAAAAAATCTGCGCCGCGCTACGTCGAACACATGCACCATGCTGCTCTTGGTGTCGGTGACGTAAATCCTGCCCTGCCCCGCGGCAACGCCGTAGGGCTTGTTGAAGGCGGGGCCGGGTTTGGACGACTCGCCCATCAGGGTTTCCTGGAGCTTCGCTATCTCGCCCCTGGGCATGACATCGTCGGGCGAGCGCAGCGTCGCCTCCAGCATGAAGCGCGGCTGGTCAGGCGGCTCCGGCCACACCACTGGCCGCGTGGACGGCTTGGGCTTGTCGGGCTGCTCGGCCACCGGGGCGCACGAGGCCAGCAGCATGGCGGCGAACAGGGTAACGGTATTTCGTGCAAAGTTGGAAAGGTGTGACAAGGGCATAGTTTCAGGATTCATTCGGTATGGCGTCTGGCGTTGACAATACGGTGATTGGTATTATACTACCAGTCATGCTGCTGTGATGGCGGGACAAGGGGGACGTTATGAAAAATCAGTTCAGGATGCTGTTGGCCGTGGTCGTTGGAGCGGGCATGCTGGTTGTCGGTATTGGAGCGTTCGCTGGCGGAGAGGTTCCGACCAAGGCTACAAACTTGAACATTACCAATAGCCGTCATAACTTGACCCAGAGTTTCCTGCCTCCGGCTGGGAGAGATCTGATGGATCTTACCCGCAACCAATACGGCGAAGTGTGCGTGTATTGCCATACGCCGCACGGCGCAAATACAACCATCGCCGCGCCGCTGTGGAACCGCACGATCAAGAACAACACCTACAAGACCTACAACGAGTTGGGCACAGTCACCCTGACGCAGCCGGTCGGCCAGCCCGGTGCCAACTCGCGGACCTGCTTGTCCTGTCATGACGGCACCACGGCGATCGATTCGATCATCAACATGCCCGGCTCCGGTGGGTACAAGCAGGCTCAGGAAACTATTGACGACAGGACGGGCTTCCTCAGTACCTGGATAAATGCTTCTGGAAACCAGGCGAGTCACGCACCGATGGGTGCCCCGGGTATAGGGTGCATGGTATGCCATCGAGGCGGAACTGAGGGCGAAACATTTATACTCGCTGCAGACCTGAGCGTTGTCTACATCGGCACCGACCTGACCAACGATCACCCCATCGGCATCCGCTTCCCGCTGGACGCTTTCGCGGTGGACAATCCCGACTTCAACGTGCCGGCCAAGGTGGGCAACCTCGTCTTCTTCGACAGTGACGGCAACGGTCGCATGGATCCGAAGAATGTTCGCCTCTATCAAACGAACGGGGTCTACCGCGTCGAGTGCGCCTCCTGCCACGATCCGCACGGCGTCCCGTCCAACGGCCCCGGCACGGTATTCAATCCCACCTTCCTGCGCGTTGCCAACAACGTGCCAGGCGCCCCCAGCGCCCTGTGCCTGACCTGCCACACAAAGTAGTCCCGTCCCACTCTTGACTCCTCGATAAGCCCTCTCCCGCACGGGAGAGGGTGGGGAGACAAAGAATATAATCCAAGCGCACCGGCCGTTCTGCCTTGGGTTGCTCAGCTTCCGGCACTCGCACACATCAACCCGCCAAACCCAATACATCTGAATTCAAGGGACCACAAAGGCATCCAGAGAGCAACGGCTTGTCTTTGCAGAGAAAAAGAAAGCCATTGAAATAAGTAGGACTGGGTGCGACGATATCGCATGTCTGAACGAACGCAAACCTCGCCACGAGTTTTCAAGACCTCATGGTTTGCCAAGGCGGCCAAGAAAGCCAGTATCCGCGATACCGGGCTTTGCACGGCTATTAGGCATGTGATGCAGGGCAAAGCCGATGATTTGGGCGGTGGCGTATTTAAGAAACGACTGAACGATAACATGCACCGCTCCATCATCCTTGCCAAAGGTAGGCACTATTGGGTGTACGAGTACCTGTTCGCCAAGAAGGATCGAGGCAACATCGAAGATGATGAACTATCAGCCTTTCGTGATTTGGCTAAGAACTACGCGAGACTCACGGACGAACACATTGCCAGGCTCGTGCAGAGCCGGCAGTTTGAGGAGATATGCAATGACGACAAAACGCAAATTCAAGAGTGATGCTTTTGAGGCCATCCATACCTCGGCCAATGCCTTGCTGGAAGTCGGCGCAATCGACAAGACTACGATGCGCAAGTTTGATGATGCGTGCCTACTCGTGCCTCATCTATTTGAACCGGAGCAGATCAAGCATCTTCGGGAAATCAACCGGGTCAGCCAGCCCGTGTTCGCTCGGTATCTGAATACCAGCGAATCGACGGTGCAAAAATGGGAGGCTGGTACGAAGCGCCCCAGCGGCATGGCTCTCAAGTTACTCGTTGTAATCGAAAAGCATGGTTTAAAGGTGCTCGCCTGATCGTTGGCATGTAGGTCGGTTCAAGCTAAGCGGAACCGACAAACCAAACACGCCGAATGTCGGTTCCGGCCTGCGGCCTTGAACCGACCTACATGCTGTGAGCATCGGCCTGTCTAAGCGCCCCCGTTTTTCCCAAAGGCGGGAAAGCCCTCAGAGATACCGCCAATACACATAAACACTGCTGATGGCGATGCTCACCAGCATCAGCGGGAACGCAACCAGCAGGAACGGCACGAAGCGGATGGGGTGGCCCGCCCGTTCGGCATACCCCGCCACCACCAGGTTGGCGGAGGCGCCGATGAGGGTGCCGTTGCCGCCGAGGCACGCGCCTAGGGCGAGCGACCACCACAGCGGTGTGAGCTGTTCCGGGCCGCCGAATGCGGGCGCCATCGACTTGATGAGGGGGATCATGGTGGCGACGAAGGGGATGTTGTCCACCACCCCGGACAATAGCGCCGAGCCCCACAGGATCGCCATTGCGGTGAGCGTCAGGTCGCCGCGGGTGGCGGTGACGAGTTGGTCTGCCATAAGCTCGATCAATCCGGCTTGTTCGATGCCGTAGACCACGATGAACAGGCCGACGAAGAAGAAGATCGTGACCCACTCCACATCGGCGAACGCGCCATGCACGTTGCCGGATTGCTGTTCGGCGTGGTGCGGCAGGTTCTCCAGCAGGAGCAGCAGTGCCGCCCCGAACAGGGCGATGGTGGCCGGCTCCAGGTGCAGGGGCCGGGCGAACACGAACCCCAGGATGACCAGTGCCAGCACCGCCAGCGACTGCCGGAGCAGGCGCGCGTCGCTGATTGCCTCGCGCTCGTTGAAGCTCAACACCCGCTGCCTGGCCGCGTCGCTGGCCGTAAACTCGTTGCGCCAGATGAGATAAATGGGCGCCATCGTGGCTGCGAAAATCAGCGGGATGATAGGCGCGAGGTTGAACACGAAATCGTTGAAGCTGAGATTGGCGGCCGATCCGATCATGATGTTGGGCGGGTCGCCAATGAGCGTGGCGGTGCCGCCGATGTTGGCGGCAAAGACGATGCTGAAAAGATAGGGATAGGGTTTGACCTCGAGTTCTTCGGTGATGAGCAGCGTCACCGGCACGATCAGCAGCACCGTGGTGACATTGTCGAGCAGCGCCGAAAGTACGGCGGTGACCGCCGACAGCATGAGCAGTATGCCCCAGGGCCGGGCGTCGGCCTTCTTCGCCGCCCAGATCGCCAGGTACTGGAACACGCCGGATTTGCGCGTGATCGCCACGATCACCATCATGCCGATCAACAGTCCCAGGGTGTTGAAGTCGATGCCGCGGACCGCGGCTTGCTGATCGAGTACGCCCAGCAGAATCATGAGGCCCGCGCCGAGCAGGGCGGCGATGGCGCGGTTCACCTTCTCGCTCATGATCACCGCATAGGTTGCGCCGAACAACGCCGTGGCGACCCACAGTGCGTCCCAGCCGAAAATGGCTGCGGAGGCCTGTGCGCCGTGCATCTAGGCTTGTCCCCGCTGGCTGAGCCCTGCCACGACATCCCACGGCGAAATGACTCCGGCGAGCGCGCCGCTGGTCTTGTCCACCACCGCCAGGCTTTCGCCATGGCGGTACAGGTGCAGCAGCGTTTCCGTCAGGTGTGCATCCGGCTCGACGCAGGCTGGCGTGTCGTCGAGGTGATCGGCGATTTTTTCACCGCCGATCTGTTGCAGCCGTTGGCGCAGATGCTCCGGTGCATCCGCGACGAAGCTGAGATCGACAAGTCCCTCGTCCAGGGTCGCGGCGCGCGGCAGCAGCAGCCGCATCAGGCCGCGCATGCTGAACTGGCCGAGAAAGTGCTTGCCGGCATCCACCACCGGCACATTCGAGAGGCGGTGTTCGAGCATGACGCCGATGGCGTGCGCGACCGTATCGCCGGCCTGCAGCGCGACCGGGTGGGCATTCATGATGGTTGCAGCGGTCATGTGCTTCTCCTGAGTGGGTCTGGAAAAGGGCTGGAAGTGCAGAGGGCGTGGAGACGTCCGGATGTTGGCACTTCACGTGCGTCCCGTCAGTCCTTCAACGGATGGAATGCCCGCGAAACGTATGCGATCACCGATTGAATCTCGTCCTCGCTCAACACCGACTTCCACGCAGGCATCGACGTCCCCGGCAGCCCTTCGCGTATCACGCCCCGCAAGCGGCTCCTGGTCATGTTCTCCATGGCTGTGCTGCTCACCAGGTTGCGCGGGTGCGGTTGCAGAAAGCTGCCGATCCAGTTGGCGCCGGTGCCGTCGGCGGCGTGGCAGAACGCGCAATTCTGCTGAAAGAGTGTCTCACCGTGCCGCTCCTGCGCGCTCAAGCCGGCAATCTGCGGCGGTCGGTCGTGAATCGCGTAGGGGCTGGCCGATGCCATTGCATCGATTTTGGGCGCTGCCGGCGAATAGTTGTTGCGCGGGTAGGACAGTGGCCGCTTGTCCCAGATCAGGCCCTCGTCGTTGACCCGGGCGCGGTCGTGGCAGCTCACGCAGGCCGACAGGAACAGGCGTTTCCCCGCCTGCTGTTGTGCGGTGAGCTTCTCCCACGGCGTGTCCAGGGGGATCGTTCCAAGGGCGAAGGGAAACGCCACGGTATATTTTTCGTGCTGCGGCCAGCCGTTTTCGGTGGTGTGATAGCGCGTGTTTTCCGCCTTGTTGACCATGAACTCGCGGCGCACGAAGTCCACCACAGCCTCCATCTCGGCGGGCTTGAGCACAGCGGCGAAGCTGTTCATCGCCGTGCCGCGGCGGCCGGACTTCAGCGCATCCAGCATCCTTTCGCGCGACAGTTGCGCCGGCGAGGTTGTTGTGAAGTCGCGCGGTTTGGGATCGATGAAGCTCGCGGCCAGAGTGCGGGCGTTGCCCGAATAGCCATGGCAGAAATAGCAGCGGAAGTTGTAGATCTTGCGCCCGAGTTCGTGGTGAGCGTCGGGCTGGCCGGCGGCCATGGCGGGTGCAACGCACATCAGCGTCACCAGCGCCGCCCCCAGGCGCGGAATCAGCTTGGGCATGTGAACGGGGACGCCCTCCTACTTCCTGCCGGCTGCCGGCTTGGCGCTGATGAACTGGCGGAATACGTGTTCCCCCACGTCGGCGATTTCCTGATCGCTCAGCACCTTGCTCCATGCCGGCATGACGGTTCCCGGTTTGCCGTTGGAGATCGAGCGGAACAGCGCCGGGCGGTTGAACAGTGTGTGCGATTCCGGCGTCAGGAAATTGCGCGGCTTGGGATAGTTGAAGAATGCGCGCGGGCCTTCGCCGTTGCCCTTGACGCCGTGGCAGGTGGCGCAGTTTTTGTCAAAGAACCGTTTGCCCTTGGCCGCGTCGCCGACCAGATTGTTGGGGAAGGGCAGCGACATATCCGCCACGGTCTCGACCGGCTGTTTCGATTTGGCAGCCCCGGGCGGTACAGCGCCCGGCAACTGGCTGGCCATGTCGGCCGGAGCATGGGTGGCCTGTCCGCCCGGCATGAAAGCCGTGCGGACATAGTCCACCACCGTTTCGATCTCCGCCTTCGACAGCCGCGTCTTCCATGGCATCATCGCCGTGCCGGGACGGCCGTTGGTGACCGAAAGGATCATGCGCTCGCGGGTCAGTTGCGCCGTTTCCTCGGGGGACGTGAAGTTGCGCGGCGGCGGATTCAGGCTATTGCGCGCGCGGCTTTGGCCATCGCCCTTCTCACCATGGCACACCGCGCAATTGCGCACGAACAGGTTGCGGCCTGGTTCGCTGGCAGCCGCCGGCTTCGATTCGACGCCCGCCGGCTTTGCCTCTGGCGCTGGAACCGCAGCCCTGGCCTCCACCAGCGTCCCCGCCGGTTTCATGAAAGTGTTGCGGACGTAATCGACCAGCGCCTCGATTTCCTGCTCGCTGAAACGCGTCTTCCAAGGCATCATGGCAGTACCCGGGCGGCCGTTGGTGACCGAATGGATCATGCGCTCGCGGGTCAGTTGCGCCGTTTCTTCCGGCGAGGTGAAGTTGCGCGGGGGCGGATTCAGGCCGTTGCGCGCCCGGCTTTGGCCGTCGCCCTTCTCGCCGTGGCAGACCGAGCAACTGTTGCGGTAGATTTGTTCAGCGTTGAACTTGCCCCCGCGCGCCACGGGCTCCGCGCCCCAGGCAGTTGCCGCCATCGACATCGCGCACAGGCCAGCCAGCCACGTCAACGCGCCGGTTCGGCGCGCGCGTACAGCACCGTTCCGGGAGTCGGCGCGCGAACACCACCGCGATTTCATCTGTAGAGTTGCTAATGCCATGATTTAAAGTCTGCCCAGAAGTTTGGAGTTTTTAATGCGATGATGATACTATATTTTCCATTTCGAGTAACACCGATTTTGGCGCAAAGCGCCGGTTTCTCTGGGTTTGCGCTGAAACGCGCGGTTCCGAATTCTGGATTCATCAAGGTTGGATGTGCATGAAAAAACTCGCTCATTGCTTGGCTGAACGGACCTTCAAGCCGGCACTCTATGTTCTCCTGTTAGCTGCGCTGGCAGCCTGCGCTCCGATCCCGGAGGCCCCCGAGGGTGTCAGCCAGGACCAGGCAAACGAAATGGTGTTTCCCCCTCCGCCTGAAGAAGCGCGCTTCCACCTTGAACGGGTATTGATGTCCAGCGCCGACGTAGTGGAGGAGGCAGAAGAATCCTCTTTCAGGAGGACGCTTACCGGCGCCGCCCGAAGCGGCGAGGGCCTGACCAAGCCATACGGCGTTGCCGTGTTCCAGGGCCGCGTTTTCGTGAGCGATTCCGGGTCCCGCAGCATCAAGGTGTTCGATTTGCCCGGCCGACGTTTTTACAGGATTGGAGAAGGGGACGACCTTGACCGTGAAGGGTTGTCGCTCCCGCTCGGCCTCGACATCGATCGTTTTGGCAACGTGTATGTCGTCGATGCCGCCGCCAAGGTGGTCAAGGTATATACCAAGGATGGAAAGTTCCTGCGCAAACTGGGCGGACCGGAATGGTTCAACAGACCTGCCAGCGTGACCGTGGACAAGGGTGGCGACCGCATCTACGTAGTGGATATTGGCGGCACCAGCAGCAACGAGCATCACCGCATCCGCGTGTTCGATGCCCGCACTGGCGTGCATCTGCGGGACATCAGCAAGCGCGGCAGCGCGGATGGCGAGGTCAACCTTCCCCGGGACGCGCAGATCAGCCCCAAGGATGGTCTGTTGTATGTGATGGATTCGGGTAACTTCAGGGTCCAGGCGTTCGATCTCGATGGCAAGTTCGTGCGCGCATTCGGTAGCATAGGCTTGCAGATGGGTCAGTTTTCACGCCCCAAGGAGTTGGCTATCGATGCTGCCGGCAACATCTATGTGGTGGACGCCGCATTCGGCAACGTCCAGATATTTACCGCGGAGGGGCAGTTGCTGTTGCCGCTTGGGAGCCGCTCCCCCTACAATCGCGGCGGCAAATACATGCTGCCATCGGGCGTCGCGGTGGACGAGGACGGCAGAGTCTATGTAGTCGACCAGTACTTCCGCAGAGTCGACGTGTATCGCCCCGCCGCTCTGGCGCCGGACACCGGGTTTGCCGTGCTCGGAGGGGTGAAGCCCGCCGCCCCCAAGTGACGCAGCTTGCGCTGATAACACATTAATCATTCAGGCCGGGTTAGCGAAGCGCCACCCAGCCAAAATATCTTCTGGTGTAGTGCTTCATTCTGTTTGGAGCATATCGCCGCGCGGCATCGGGTGTCGTAGGTCGGTCTTCAGACCGACATGTCGGGCTAAAGCCCGACCTACAAGGCTCAGCGAATTAAGTGCCAATAATTCAAAAGCACTACAGCTAGCATCTCCCCGGGTCAATTTGGCGAGACAGTTGCGGAACAGGGGCCAAGGGTCCTGTCTTCAAGTGCCTGACGAATTGCAGAAGCTGAGGCTCGTCCGTCACCGTTTTTTGTGTTTCTGCCTATTCCCGAAAACGAACAACGCTGCCCCCTCCACCGACCCGATCTTCGTCTGCACATTTGAGGCCCTCGCCCCGTTGACTGCTATTGAGCACGCATAGCGACGCGGCGCACTTGCCATTCATGCCTAATTCAAAAGTGCAGTATTGCTCTCCCGCAGGGCGGGAGAGGGTTGGGAAGAGGGCGGCAGCGTAATGAACACCAACATCATCACATCATCCAGTCTTCGGATTCGTGGCTTTCGCTAGCGGGTTCCCATTAACGGGAAATGTTATCCAACAATTTCCCGAACGCGGGAAATGCTTTCCTATATTTTCTTAAAATTTATCCCCGCTGACGCCAACATTTTGAAGTTATTGCACCAAGAACCGGGGGCCGCAGGCACCATCATTCTTCTCAGGATTCCCGGCAATTCACTTTGCTGCCCCAATTGGCTACTGATTGATAAGGAATTTGTTACGGAATGGATTTTGCCCTCCCGATTGTGCGTTGCGCGCATGCGCGGTCATGCCATGAGTTGGCACGGATAGTGCTTTCACAACCCGCGTAGGATTCTTCTCGATGTTGGTTCAGCAGGTAAAGAGGTCGGGCAAGCTCTCAAGCAACACCCGGCTATAAAACTTAAACTAAGGAGTTTTTAACTATGACGACAAATGGATTCGCAAGGAAGTCGCTGTTCTCGCTCTCGACCTTCGCAGCGGTAGCTGGCGGCGCTGGCCTGATGCTCTCCGCCGGAATTGCTGGTGCCGGCATCGCCGACACCAAGCACAACCTGTCGAGTGGGTCGCTGACCGGCACCAACAAGTTCAGCGCCGTTGGCGAAATCTGCGTTTTCTGCCACACCCCGCACGGTGCGGATACGGCGGCTCCGGTTCCCCTGTGGAACAGGAAGCTGACTCCCGGCGGCCAATACATGACCTATGACCAGCTTGGCACGTCTACTCTGGATGCGACGGTGCTTAGCGTTGGTTCGGTTTCGCTGGCCTGCCTTTCCTGCCATGACGGCACCCAGGCCATGAACACCATGCTCAACCAGCCTGGCTCCGGCGGCTATTTCTCGACCGGTTCCACCATGACGGGCACTTGGACCGGCCCGGCATCGGGCGGCATCCCGACTGGATCCCTGAACTACGGCAGCATCGTCAATATCGGCACCGATCTGAAGAACGACCACCCGGTCGGGATGCAGTTCTGCGGAGGCGGTATTACGGCAGTTGGCGCAGTGATTAGCGGCGGTTGCGCTGACGATTCGTTCTACGCCACCACTATCAGCCCGCCCCCTCACTTGAGCGTCAAGTCGGTTAACGGCAACCCGGTCTTCTGGGTGGACTCCGAGGGCTCCCTGACGGGCGGTTCTGGGCCAGGTACCAAGCCCGCCGTGGGCAGCGGTGTTCGCAACAAGACCGACCTGATGCTCTATACGCGCCCGTTGACAGTTGGTGGCGCCATGAACCAGCCGTTCGTAGAGTGCGCAACCTGCCATGACCCGCACAGCAGCAACGTGACCTTCCTGCGCGTGCCTAACAACACGCAATCGGGCTTGGTCTCCGTCGGCAGTGCTCTGTGCCTGACCTGCCATTCGAAGTAACCAGCGTGATCGCGTCGCATTAAGCGCGTCGCGTTGAAATAGCCAGGCAAGCTCGCTTGCTTGGTTTTTTTTTGCTCGAACGATTCTCTTGACGATGTATCCAGGCGCGTTCCAAGGCTGTCTGGGCTTCAGTGCTCCTTGTCGGTTGGGGGCTGGCGGTATGCATCCATGCCGTTTCGGGCTTCCCGTTCCATCAGTCGGCTTATCCTTGTGAGGCAGCCCAACTATGCGTGCATGCAGGCCATGGAAGGGCAGCGTGTGATTCCGCAGCATCGTCCCGGCTTTGTGCAGGGCAAGCCACAAGCCGATGCTCGCGAAAGCCCGGGCCGCATGTGTCCGGCAATGGCCAAAATCTCGTCAATCGCGTTGAAAGATTGGCCGGTTTGCGATTTGTCCGGTTTGCCGTGCTACGGGAAGTAGCCTGGTTCCGCTCCCCATGGGGGAGATTAGCTTAGGCACGGATGGTGCTGAGTAATCTATTCCGGGTTTCCAGAACGATTTGTCAGCCATGGAGGATGAATGATCCTAAACACCGCAATTCGGCCACAGAGATCACAGAGGACACAGAGGACACAGAGATGAAGCGGGTTTCGCATGTTTTTCCAGTGCGCCTGATGGGTGAAGCCAATGTCTACGGCAACCTATTGTTTTTACTCGGCGGTTTTCCGACAGTAAAGAGCTTGCAATTCAGATTGCGCGGAGTTATATTAACGTATAATTTATCAGTGGAGGTGCATCATGCACACAACCAATCTGCGCAAGGTGGGCGGCTCGATCATGTTGGCCGTTCCACCAGCGTTCCTCGACCAACTGCACCTGCAAGCGGGAGCGACCGTTGGTGTGACCGTCTCCGGTGGCCACCTGGTGATTGATCCCAAGCCAAGGCCGCGTTACACGCTCACGGAATTGCTGGCTGCCTCGGACTATTCACAACCACAACCGGCTGAAGAACGCGAATGGGTCGATGCGCCTGCCGTGGGTGGTGAGTTGATATGAAGCGAGGCGACATTTACCTGGTCTCGCTTGATCCGACCGAAGGGCATGAACAGCGCGGGAGCCGTCCTGTTCTGGTCGTATCCCCGGCCGAGTTCAACGAAGCAACCAAATTGCCGGTGATCTGCCCGATCACGAGCGGCGGCGACTTCGTCCGCCGCATTGGGTTCGCTGTTCCCGTGACCGGCATCAAGACAACCGGCGTTGTTCGCTGCGATCAGCCCCGCGTGCTCGATCTTGGCGCGCGCAATGCGCGCAAGGTGGACACCATGCCAGCATCGGTCATGGAAGAAGTGCTTGCGAAACTTGCCCCAATTTTCGAGTGAGCAGAAACAAGGAGCGCAACTCTATGGCAACCAGCATCACCGATGAAGAATGGAATGAGCTGTCTCCCGAGAATTTTGAGACGGCTGCGTTGCTGCGTGCGGTTGATGCCGTTGACGAATTACGCGGCGACTTGAATGACAACGAAGGCTGTACCCGGAAAGCCTGTCCTACGCCAGTCTGGACGACTCATGATCGGCTGGTGGATCGCCATTGTCGCACGGACGCCCGAAGAAAGGGATGCGGCTATCGACCGGAAGGCGGCCATTTTGGCGAACTGGGAAACCAGTCTTGGCGGGATCGACTGGGTGACAAAGCTCACCAAGGAAGGCAAGGCCACCCAGCTATCCAGCGGGGGTTATCCGAACCGCTACACGGCCAAGGCTGGCGACGTGCTGCCTCTTCTTGCCAAGGGCATCCCCGACCATAGCGATACTTGATTAGCCCCCAAGCTCAGCCGCATGAACCCAGATTATCCATTGGAATGCTCGCGCATGTAGGAGCCGCCCCCGGCGCGAATGCGGCCGCAAATCGCGGCGAGGGCGCCGCTCCTACAGTGTCGTTTCGGCTCTAATGAATAATCCGGGATGAATATACCGTCATTCCGGGGCTGCCCAAAGGGCAGAACCCGGAATCCAGGTGCGCTGCCTGGAGATACCGCTGGATTCCGGGTTCCGCTGCGCGGCCCCGGAATGGCGAGCTGAACTTGGGGGTTAATCAGGTAGCGATATGACGATCATCGGTGATGGCTACGTAATGCCCGCTGGCTGGAAGGGCAACATCGTTATGCACCAAGACAAAATCGACGCTTGTCCGCCTGACCAAGTGCTGACTATTGAAGTCTGGGATCAGTCCTGAAAACTGAGCTTTGGTGAACTGGACAAATTCCGCCGGTTTTGGCTTACAACACCTACTTGATATCCGCCCCCGGCCTTCATCGTTTACTCGTAAAAATCAACCGTTACGTTGTCTGAACTGATAGGAGTGTGATCAGGTAATTTGATGGCTTGATGCTCACGTTCGGCGATGGTTGTTTTGGCAAAGAATTTCAAATGAAGCGGCGTCAGGTTATCTACTGACGCCGTTTATCGTAGGCTGTTTTCGTAAATCATGTTGTTAATCCACCCCGCCGAGAGCCATGGCGAGCCAATGAGCGGGTTTCTGGCTATCAGCCGGTTCCCGGTCCATCGCGCGGAACCAGCCCAGGTAGTTCTCCAAGTAGCACGTGGCCACGCCGCGAAACTTATGAATCCAGGATTTGAGTCTGCTGTGGTATGCATT
>Ga0315281_10004652_pt1 | contig 19876 bp, 18 predicted proteins | sample YL17G07_0_MG_FD_204540 | JGI IMG/M metagenome (GOLD analysis project Ga0315281, IMG submission 204540) | Sediment microbial communities from Yellowstone Lake, YNP, Wyoming, USA - YL17G07_0 | ecosystem: Environmental > Aquatic > Freshwater > Lake > Sediment | place: USA: Wyoming | collected... | reverse complement strand
CCACCAAGCTGGAAGAAGCCGAGTCGCAGACTACGGCGCTGCGCGAGCAACTGGCCGCCGCCAAAATGCAACTGGCCAACGCCGCGCGCAGTGTGGGCAAAACCCGCGTGATCGCGCCTGTCAACGGGCGCGTGGAACAACGCATGATTTCGCCGGGCGATTTTGCTACTGCCGGCAAGCCCTTGTTCCAGATTGTCACCTCAGCCAAACTAAGGGTACGCCTGCCTTTCCCGGAAACTGCGGCAAGCCGCGTGCACGCCGGGTTGTCGGTCATCCTTTCCACTCCCACCGCCCCAGGCAAAACGGTGCAGGGCAAGGTAGAAGAAATCAAACCCCTGATCGGCACCGCCAACCGCGCTTTTGAGGCCATTATCGAAGTCGCCAACCCTGGCGACTGGCAGCCGGGCGCCAGCGTCAACGGTGCCATCATCATCGAAGAGCGCGCGAATGCCGTGACCGTGCCGGAAACCAGCGTGGTAGCCAGACCAGCGGGCAAGGTGGTGTATGTCATCAAGGATCAGCATGCCCAACAGACGCTGGTGCAGACCGGCACCAGGCAGGATGGTTTTGTGGAAATATTGTCCGGGCTCAGCGCGGGTGAAACAGTGGCCGTAGATGGCGCGGGCTTCCTCACCGACAAGGCCGCAGTCAAGGTGCAGGAAGCCGCCAAACCGGCCGAGGGCGGCAAATGACGCTGCCCGAATTATCGATCAAGCGCCATGTGCTGGCGTACATGCTCAGCGGCGTGCTGGTGCTGTTCGGCATCATCAGTTACCAGCGCCTGGGGATAGATCGTTTCCCCTACATTGAATTTCCGGTGATTTCGATCACCACCACCCAGCTTGGCGCCAACCCGGACATCATCGACGCCAGCATCACCAACATCATCGAAACCACGGTCAACAGCGTCCCCGGCATCGATCACATTCAATCTTCGTCCTCGCCCGGCGTGTCGGTGGTGGCCATTACGTTCAATCTGGATAAACACATCGACGTCGCTTTCAACGAGGTGCAGTCCAAGGTCAATCAGGTGCTGAAACTACTGCCCAAGGATGCCGATGCGCCGGTGGTAGCCAAGGTGGAAACCAACGCCCAGCCCATCATGTGGCTGGCGCTGCAGGGCGACCGCACGCAGGCACAGCTCAACCAGTACGCGACCAATGTCATCAAGAAGAAACTCGAAACCATCGACGGTGTGGGTGAAGTGCGCCTGGGCGGCAAGCGTGACCGGGTGATCCGGGTCAGCCTCAATCCCGCCAATATGGCCGCATTCGGCATCACGGCCAAAGATATTTACGAAGCTTTTCCCAAGGAGCATGTGCAGTTGCCGGGCGGATTTTTGGTGGGCAGCAAGAGTGAATACCTGATCAAGCTCGACCTGGAATTTCACAGTCTGGACGAGCTGGCCAACATGGTGTTGGCGCATCGAGAAGGGGCGCCGATCCGGCTCAAGGACATCGCCACAGTCGAGGATAGTTTGGCCGACTACCGCCAGCTCGCGCGTTTTAATGGCACCCCGACCATTGGCCTGGGCATCGTCAAGATCGCCAACACCAACACCGTGGCCATCGTGGAGTCGGTGAAGAAACGCCTGGAACAGGATATCCTGCCGGCGCTCCCGCCCGGCATGACCATCCAGGTCGCCTCCAACGATGCCACTTTCATCAAAGAGATGGTGAGTGCGCTGAAAGAGCATCTGGTCACCGGCACATTGCTGGCCTCGCTGGTGGTGCTGATTTTTCTGCGCAGCATACGTTCCACGCTGATCATCGCCGTGGCCATCCCGGTGTCGCTGCTCGGCGCGATTGCGGTGATGTATTTCGCCGGCTTCACCTTCAACGTGCTTACCCTGCTCGCCTTGCTGCTGCTGATCGGCGTGGTGGTGGACGATTCCATCGTCGTGCTGGAGAACATCTTCCGCCACCGTGAAAAAATCGATCCCGATCCGGTGAGCTCAGCCATCAACGGCAGCCGCGAAGTGGTGTTCGCAGTGCTGGCGGCCACCCTGTCGCTGGTGGCGATTTTTGCGCCGGTGATGTTTCTGGGTGGCATCGTGGGCAAGTTTTTCAAATCGTTCGCGGTGGTGGTGACCTTCGGCGTGCTGGTGTCGTTGTTTGTGTCGCTCACGCTCACCCCCATGTTGTGCTCGCGCTACCTCAAGGTGCAACAGCAACACGGCGCCCTGTACCGGGTGCTGGAGCGCTTCTTTACCGGCATGGACAACCTGTATCGTCACGTGCTGGCCTTATCGCTGCGGCATCGCTGGAAAGTCGTCATGGCCACGATTCTGGTGGTGCTTTCAAGCGGCTATTTCTTTTCCAGCATAGGCAAAGGCTTTGTGCCGGAAGAAGATGAAGGACGCTTTCTGGTGTTCTTCAAAACCCCGCTCGGCTCCAGCATCGATTACACCAACGAACGTCTGCGCGAGGTAGAAAAAGTACTGGCCTCGCATAAGGAAATTGCCACTTATTTCTCCGCCATCGGTTTGGGGCAAGCGGGGCAAGTGAATCAGGGTCTGGCATTTGTGCGCATGGTGGACCCGGATCAGCGCAAGCTCAAACAATACGAGTTGTTGCCGATGTTGCGCAAGGAACTGGCGCTGATTCCCGGCGTGCGGGCGTTTGCGGCGCCGGTGCCTATTGTCGGTGGCCAACGTGGCGAGCCGCTGCAGTTTGTGGTGCGCGGCCCGAACCTGGCGGAAGTGTCCAATATCAGCCAGCAGTTACAGAAGAGACTGGCAAACGAACCCGGCCTGGGTCGGCTCGATCTGGATTTGCAGCTCGACTTGCCGCAACTCAGCATGAGCATCGACCGCTCCCGTGCCGCCAGTCTGGGGCTGACCGCGAAAGATATTTCCGATGCGGTGAATCTGATGACCGGCGGGTCCAACATCGCCAAATACAACGACGAACCGGGCGACGGCGAGCGCTACGATATCCGCTTCAAGGCCATGGATGGGGCTTACAAACAGCCCGCCGACCTGAGCCAGATTTACCTGCGTGGGCGCGAAGGGCAGTTGGTGCGTATCGACACCGTGGCGCACTTCACTGAAAAGCTGGGCGCAGCGGTGATTGGCCGGCTCGACCTGCAATATGGGGGTAATTTCTACGGTACGCCCAGCATCCCGTTGGGCGACGCTGTGAACAAAGTCCGCCAGGCTGGCGCCGAATTACTGCCGCTGGGGTACAGCATCCAGATGGTCGGTCAGGCTGAAGAGTTCCAGAAGACCGCCAAGAACATGGCGTTCGCCTTTGTTCTGGCGATGGTGTTGCTATACATGGTGCTGGCCAGTCAGTTCAATTCCTTCCTGCAACCCATCATCATCATGGTCGCCCAGCCCCTGGCGATCATCGGCGGCGTGATGGGATTGTGGCTGATGGGTAATGTGTTCGGCAATCAGTCCATGACCCTCAACATCTATTCCATGATTGGCTTGGTGTTGCTGATCGGCCTGGTGGCGAAGAACTCCATTCTGCTGGTGGACCTCACCAACCAGCGCCGCACTGAGGGCATGGACATCGACGCCGCGCTGCAGGACGCCTGCCCGATCCGCATGCGCCCGGTGGTGATGACTTCACTCACCGTGATTCTGGCCTTGCTGCCGGCGGCGATCGGATTAGGCGCCGGCGCGGAAACCAACGGCCCGTTGTCGGTGGCGGTGATCGGCGGCATGATTACCTCGACCCTGTTGACACTGGTGGTCGTGCCTTCTGTGTATTCGCTGATTGAGAATGGCGTGCTGCGGTTACAGCGGGGTAAGACCACGTAATTCAGCGAGGTCACCCCCCTGCCTTGCCGGGGGACTAAGCAAGGTTTGACCGTGTGATACGGTCGCTCTTCTTTGTTCCCTCCCCTTCAAGGGGAGGGTTAGGGTGGGGATGGGTTTTGGTGGCGGAGCAGATGAGTGCACCCCCCCCCACCCCCATCCCGACCTTCCCCCTGAAGGGGAAGGAGAAAATCTCAGCCGCCTTCATGCCGCTTAAGGGGCTTTGTCGCAACCACCAAGCGATACCCCAGCAACACCGCCAGCACCGCTGCGTAAATCGCCGGTTGCGTAATATCCTTCTTCACCAGCCACCAGTAGTGCACCACGGCGCCCACGCCGATGCCGTACACCAGCCGGTGCAACTGCTGCCAGCGCTTGCTGCCCAGGCGCTTTACCATGTTGTTGCTCGAAGTCAGTGCCAGCGGCAACAGCGCCAAGAAACAGGCGAACCCCATGGTGATGAAAGGCCGCTTCAGGATGTCTTTGTATATCTCGTGCCAATCGAAAAACTGGTCCACCCAGATGTAAGTAGTGAAGTGCAGTACTGCGTAGAAAAATACGTACAACCCCAACATACGGCGCAGCTTGATCAGTCCGTTCCAGCCGGTGAGCCGGCGCAGCGGCGTGACGCTCAATGTAATAAGCAAAAAGGTAAGGGCCCAGGTGCCGAAGGAGCGAATGATGAACTCGATCGGATTGGCGCCGAGCTTGTGTGCATAGGCGAACCAGCCGAGCCGAGCCAGCGGATACAGGCAGGCTATGAAAGCCACCGCTTTGAGCCAGGCAAAATGTTTCAAGGAATAATCCTAGAAATACTTCTTCAAATCCATGCCGGCGTAGAGGTGCGCTACCTGGTCGCCATAGCCGTTGAACTTCAGGCTCTCACGCTTGCGGAACTCACCGATGCGACGTTCTTTGGCTTGACTCCAGCGCGGGTGATCGACATCGGGATTGACGTTGGAGTAAAAGCCATACTCGCTGGGCGCGGCTTTCATCCAGGCACTTACCGGCATTTTTTCCACCAAGCGGATTTTGACAATTGACTTGATGCTCTTGAAGCCGTATTTCCAGGGCACCACCAGGCGGATCGGCGCACCGTTCTGGTTGGGCATCACTTCGCCATATAAACCCACGGCGAGGATGGCGAGCGGGTGGAGCGCTTCATCCAGGCGCAGCCCTTCCACATAGGGCCATTGCAGAATTGGAGAACGTTGCCCCGGCATTTGTTTCGGGTCCTGCAATGTGGTGAATTCAACATACTTGGCGTTGCCTGTCGGCTCGGCGCGCTTGATGATCTCGGATAACGGAAATCCCACCCACGGGATCACCATCGACCAGCCTTCCACGCAGCGTAGACGGTAGATGCGCTCCTCCAGCGGGGCGAGCTTGAGCAGTTCGTCCAGGTCGTAGGTTTTGGGGTGCTTTACATCTCCCTCCACCGTCACTGTCCACGGTCGGGGCCGCAGGGTGTGTGCAGCGGGTGCCGGGTCTTCCTTGCCGGTGCCAAATTCATAGAAATTGTTGTAGGTGGTGATGTCTTGATAAGGTGTGAGCGCTTCATTGATGCTGTAAGCGCTCTTGCGCACGCCGTTCAACTTTACTCCGGCGTGTGCCTCGTTTCCCCACAGGCCGGCGGCGGTGGCTATGCCGGTAAGGGCAGCTGCCTGGATAAATTCCCTGCGGCTCATATACACCTGCCGATCGGTGATTTCGGAAGGCTGAATATCGTGCGGCTTTTTGATCAACATCTTGCGGCTCCTGGTTTGACTATGCCAACGTTGGTCGTGCGCCGTTGGTAATCCTTACATCTTCTTCCGGTCAGGGATTAAATTCTTGATACACCACATTAGCGACTTTAAGCAGCGAAGCTTTATCCGCCTCGCCGGACAGCGCATAACCCATGCCGCCATCGATCCAGTAGAACACACCCACCTTGCCCTCCTGCGCATAACGGAATGCGGTCTCGCGATTGGTGTCTTCGTTGTGGCGCACGTACAAAGTCAGACGTTGGCCGCGCGTGTCCTGGTACATGAACTGGGCAGCCGGGCCTTTGTCTCCCGGCAGCAGGCGCCCGCCTACCAGCTCGTAACCGGCGTTGCCCAGATGCGGTGGTTTGAGCTCGGTGCCGAGGCGTTTGGATAGCCACTTCACTAAATGCGCTTCCTGATCCGCGCCCACTTCCACCGGATGCAGCACCTCCGGGGTGTAGACCACATGCGCTATCGCAGCTTGATGGGCAAATGCCATGGCGGGTAACGGTTTGGCTGCGTCCTGAGTGTGCAGCATCCAACCCACCGTGCCACCCACGGCCATCCAGGCCGCTGCAGCGGCGACCCGCAACAGCGGCATAAAGCGCTTGCGGTTCGCAGGTGGCTGGATGGGAAACGGCACCGCTTCATCCAGAGCGGAATCGAACAGGGCGTGCAGCATGTCGTTCTGCTTGCCGTAGGCCTGCACCCGTTCCAGTTCGGCGGGGTTTGCCACCAAGTAAGCCTCGACCTCCGCTTTTCGCGCGGCGTCCAGATGCCCGTCAATATAGGCGTGCAAATCTTCCTCGCGCACCTCGTTCGCTTCGTCGTTCATTTCACCCTCCGTAGCGCCGACACGCCGCCTGCCGCCATCAGCGCGCGCAACCGCTCACGTCCGCGCGAAAGACGCGACATCACGGTGCCAATAGGAATGTCCAGCACTTCGGCTACTTCCTCGTAACGCATTTGTTCCAATCCCACTAACAAAATCACCTCGCGAAACTCAGCCGGTAACCGGCCGATGCTCGCGGCCAAATCGCGCATGGCCAAACCGTCTTCCTGCGTTGCGCGCACGGGGATTTCCAGCGCTTCGTCTTCCAGCGGCAGGGTGGCATAACTGATTTGTCCCTGCCGAATCTGATTCACAAAAACATTGTGCATGATACTGAACATCCAGGCGCGCAGGTCGCTGCCGCGCTGCCACAGATGCCGCTTTTCCCAGGCGCGCTCCAGGGTGTCCTGCACCAGATCGTCGGCACGTGCCGACTCCCCCGTCAGCGCCCGGGCGTAGCGGCGCAGACGGGGAACCTGTTCAACGATGAGATCGTTCATGGGTGCGTTATTCCATTGTTCATTCTAATTAATTGATATTTTCTTGAATCCTGAACCCACTTTCCCTCACCCTCAGTCCCTCTCCGGAGGGAGAGGGGCTGAGGGTGAGGGCGCTCTTGTTAGTAGCTCATCATCAATTTCGGGTCGATTTGCCAGACTTCATTGACCAGTTTGCCATCACGATACACCAGCACATAACGCACCTTGATCATGTTCTTGCCCTTGAATTCGACATTGGCGGTCACTGTGGTGCCTTTGGCATTGGTGCTTTCTTCCAGCTTGTTCACAGTCAGTTCCAGCGGCGCGTTGCCCTTGGCGAACTTGCCCCAGACTTCAGCCAGTTTGTCGTGGCCCATGTAAGCGCCATCCAGCGGCCCGCCTACCCATTGCAGCGCGGCGGTGTCGGCATAACCTTGCATAATCTGTTCAACATTGCCTGCGGCAATTGCCTTCAAGTGATTGTTGGCGTCATCAGCCGGGCCGGCCCAGGCGGCAGCGGACAGGGATAGCAGTACAGCGGCTTGGGTCAGGGTACGAATCATCATGTTAAAACTCCTTTCAAGTTGGGGAAAAATTAGGTGTTACATCTGCGCTAACAGCGGCAGCTAGCGTTTTATTCCCGAACCTGAAAATTATTTCCCCTCTGCAAATCCATTCTGGCGCCAGGCTTCATACACTACTACGGCAACTGCGTTGGATAAATTCAGGCTGCGGCTGTGGGGCAGCATCGGCAGGCGGATGCGCCTGTCAGCGGTGAAACTCTCCAGTATCGGTGGCGGCAGGCCGCGCGTTTCCTGGCCGAACAGAAAAACATCATCCGGTTGATATTGAATCTCGCTGTAACGAGTGGCGCCGTGCGTGGTCATGGCAAACAGGCGCCGTCCGGCGAACGCGCTCAGGCAAGTTTCCCAGTCCGCATGTAGCGTAAGTGAGGCATACTCGTGATAATCCAGGCCGGCTCTTTGTAGTCGGCGGTCGTCCAGGGTAAAGCCGAGCGGCTCCACCAGATGCAGCCGGACGCCAGTATTGGCGCAGAGCCGGATGATGTTGCCGGTGTTGGGCGGAATCTCGGGTTGGAATAGAATAACGTCGAACATTGGATTTGAAGGCTATATCTGGTACATTTTTTGTGTGGTGTGTCGTAATATAAACGTTACTTGATAGAGCGGGGATAAAAATGCCAAGACCGGTGAAAATCCGTCTCGGTGACATTCTGGTGCAACAGAAGCTCATTTCCCAGGAGCAGTTGACGCTCGCACTGGAACAGCAGAAAACCAGCGGACGGAAACTGGGGCGGGTGTTTATCGAAAGCGGCTTCATCAGTGAAGACGATGTTGCCGAAGCGCTCGCCAAGCAACTGGCCATTCCCTGCATCGACCTCAAATATTACAACGTTGATCCGGATGCGGTGCGTCTGCTACCGGAAGGACAGGCGCGCCGCTTTCGTGCGCTGGTTATGGAGGATCGGGGCGCTACACTGCTGGTTGGTATGGCTGACCCCTCCGACCTGATTGCCTACGATGAGCTGGTTCGGTTACTCAAGCGCGAAATCGAATTGGCGGTGGTCAACGAAGGCTTGCTGCTAAAGGTGATTGACCGGATTTACCGCCGCACCGAAGAAATCACCGGCCTGGCGCGGGAACTGCAGGAGGAGCTGGGCGATACCTTTATCGACTTCGGCGAACTGGGCGGAACCCCGGGGCTGGAAGAAGCGCCGGTGGTCAAACTGTTGCAGTCGGTGTTCGAAGACGCCGTGCAAGCCCGTGCTTCTGACATCCACATTGAGCCCCAGGAAAAATATTTGCAGATCCGCTTCCGTGTGGACGGCGTACTGCATCTGCAAACCGAAGCGGACAGCCGTATCGCAGCCTCTCTGGCGCTACGCCTCAAGCTGATGTCCGGGCTGGATATCTCGGAAAAGCGCTTGCCGCAGGACGGGCGTTTCTCCGTTACCGCCAAGCACCAGCAGATCGACGTGCGTATTTCCACCATGCCCACCCAGTACGGCGAGTCCGTCGTGATGCGTCTGCTCAACCAGAGCGGCGGCGTGCTCGGCCTGGAAAAACTGGGCATGCCGCCGGACATGCTGGAACGCTACCGCAACATCATCAAAAGCCCGAGCGGGCTGGTGCTGGTCACCGGGCCTACCGGCAGCGGCAAGACCACCACCCTGTACGGCACCCTGTCGGAGTTGAATTCGCTTGAATCCAAACTGATCACCGTTGAAGACCCGGTGGAATATCGTTTACCCGGCGTCAATCAAGTGCAGGTCAACGACAAGATCGACCTCACCTTCGCCCGCGTGCTGCGCACCGCCCTGCGCCAGGACCCGGATATCGTCCTGGTAGGCGAGATGCGCGATCAGGAAACCGCACAAATCGGCATGCGGGCCGCCATGACCGGCCATCTGGTGCTATCCACCCTGCACACCAACGACGCCATCAGCACCCCGGTGCGCTTGCTGGATATGGGTGTGCCGCGTTTCATGGTGGCCAGCTCGCTCAAGGTCGTGCTGGCGCAGCGTCTGGTGCGCGTGATATGCGGGACCTGCCCCGAGCCTTACCATCTCCCGGTAAACGAGCGCGAATGGCTGAAATATGAACTGGGCGACCGCTTTGACGAACACAAAATATTTCACGGGCGTGGCTGCACCCATTGCAATGGTACCGGCTACATGGGCCGCATGGGCGTATACGAAATGCTGGAAATGACCGAACCGGTAGTGGAAGCTGCCGCCCACCACGATCTGGCCAACTTCATAAAAGTGGCGCATCACCAAATGGACGGGCACACCCTGCGCCGACATGCGGTTTCCATGGTGATGCAAGGCAAAACCACGGTGTCGGAAGCGATGCGCATCAGCAGCCAGCTGGAGGATTAGTTGGGCCTTTTTGCATATACCGGAAGAAACACCAGCGGCGAACTGGTCAAGGGCGATCTGGACAGTTCCGACAGTTCGCGCGTGGCCGACCAGCTCGTCAACATCGGCGTCACACCCATCAATATTGTGGAAAACCGGCCTGTCATGCCGTTTCTCAATACGGGTCGGATCGCGCAATTGCTTGAACCGAAAATTCGTCCGCTCGACATACAGATGTTCAGCCGCCAGATGTATACCCTGCTCAAAGCCGGGGTGCCCATTATGCGTGCCTTGGCCGGCCTGCAGGAGTCCGCCATCACCAAGTCCCTGACGCGCTTGCTGCAAGATCTGCGTACCAGCCTAGATGCGGGGCGCGAGCTTTCCCAGTCCATGCAGGGGCACCCCCGAATTTTTTCCAACTTCTACCTCAGCATGATACGAGTGGGTGAGATGACTGGCAGGATCGACCAGATTTTCCTGCGCCTGTTCGATCACATGGAATTCGAGCGCGAGATGAGCGGCCGGGTGCGCGCCGCCCTGCGTTACCCCCTGTTCGTGATCATCGCGATGGGGATCGCGATCGTCGTCATCAATATCTTTGTGATTCCGGCTTTTGCCAAGGTGTACTCAGGAATGAAGGCGGAACTGCCGCTCATGACCCAGATCCTGATCGGATTTTCCAACTTTACCGTACGCTTCTGGCCGGTGCTGCTGGCAATATTGTTTGGCTCGATATTCGCATTCCGCTTCTACATACGTACCAAAAAAGGCAGATTCGTCTGGGACAAATTCAAGCTGGGCCTCCCCGTGGCAGGCAAGATCATCCACAAGGCAACGCTGGCGCGTTTTGCCCGCAGCTTTGCGCTGGCATCCAAAAGCGGCATCCCGGTGGTGCAGGGCTTGATTGTGGTGTCGCAGGTGGTGGACAACAGCTACATCGCCAGCCGCATCGACTTGATGCGCGAAGGTGTGGAGCGCGGCGAAACCCTGTTCCGCACCGCAATTTCCACCGGCATCTTCACCCCCGTGGTGATCCAGATGATTGCAGTGGGCGAAGAGTCAGGCGAGGTGGACAGCCTGATGCAGGAAATCGCCGACATGTACGAGCGCGAAGTGGAATACGAACTCAAAACCCTGAGCGCCCAGATCGAGCCGATCTTGATCATCGGCTTGGGCGGTTTAGTGTTGGTTCTGGCGCTGGGCGTATTTCTGCCGATCTGGGATCTGGGCAAAGTAGCGTTGCACAAGTAATCTCACGCCAATTCAATAGCACTTTTCCCCTGTATCAAACGTAGCATGCGGTTGAGCGTAGCGATACCCATCGCTTGAATGTGCAACGATGGGAATCGGCGTTGTTTCAACCCAGCCATACTAAGCACTGTCATTGACTATGATCTCAAAATGAGATATTTTGTCTTATGCGTGTTATCAGCAACAAGGCCCTGAGAGATTTCGCCAAGCGCCATCCTGATGCCGGTTTCTTGCTTCAGGGCTGGCGGAGTCTTATGGAAAAATCCGCGCCAAGAACCTTTGCGGAGCTTAAAAAATTGTCGAATAGCGTGGATCGTGTTGGATCCTTCTACGTTTTCGATGTGGGTGGCAACAAGTATCGGATCGTTTCGGCCATTCATTTCGATAGGGAAATGTTGTTTGTGCGACATGTTTTTACCCATGCTGAATATGATCAATGGAGGCCATGATGGGCGCCCGTGAAATGATGAAAATCCGCAAACATTGCGAGGCATTGTATGCTGCGCTCCCGCTCAGTTCCATCCGCAATGAGCAGGGATATGCAAAAGCCGTGGATCATTTAAATGAATTACTGGATGCAGGTGGGGCGGATGAAAGCAACCCGCTGGCCGTGGTTGTGCATCAGCTTGGTGAAACCATCGCGGTTTACGAAACCAAGCACCACCCATTACCCGACCTTGCTCCATGCGAAATGCTGCGTTATCTGATGCTGGAACACGGCATCACCCAGAGCGGGTTGCCGGAGGTTGGCAGCCAGGGTGTGGTGTCAGAAATTCTCTCCGGTAAGCGGCAACTAAACACCCGCCAGATCGCGCATTTATCGAAACATTTTGGAGTCCCTGAGGGTGTGTTTTTTTCTGGGCAATGAATCTTGGGGGTATCGGTGATGCCTCGGTCCATTCAAGACCTTTCCTCGTGTGGGAACGCGGCATGCATCGTCTTTGGGCTTTTTACCCAAATCGTCACTGCAATCTTAATTCCTGCCCCTGATTTCCCATAGGTACAAGAGGCCTTTTACCTCCGGTAGAAAATGCCCCGGATTTCTGGCAGCCTTGAGGACTCCCCATCAGGCAACTCGCCTCAAAATCCTTCCTGGCGGCAACCAAATTGCCGAGGGCCTCATACACCAGTCCCCTGCCCAGATATGATCGTGAGGCCTGCGGGCTGAGTGTGATGGCTTTGTTTAAATCGGCCAGAGCCTGAGGGTATTGTTTGAGTTCCATATAAGTCCAGCCCCGGTTATTGTAGGCGCGGCTATATTCTGGATTGATTGCGATCGATTTGTTGTAGTCTTCAATGGCTTCCGTGAAATGCATCAGATGAGTCCACGCAACCCCACGGTTATTGTAAATGCGTTCCACACCGGGCCGCGCCTCCTTGCCCTCTATCAGGTGAGCAGCATCGTCCCAAAGTAGCAGCGGGTGAGAAAAGGTTTTTAGCCGGGCCCAACTCAGCGGAATCATGATGAGCGCAAAGATTGTTAGTAGTATTGCTGCGCGTTTTGCGGGCATTCGTTGGAACAGGAACGGCATGGCGGCAAAAGCACCGACCATCCAGAGATAGCTCCTGTAAAGGACAAACGATTCCTGGATTCTGACTGTCGAGAGTTCGGTGGCAAACAATAGCCAGGGGCAAAGCATGGCAAAACCGAGCAGGCCATTGACCCCACGCCGAAGCAGAAGGCGAACGGCAATGATGGGATAAACAACAAAGCCGACCAGACCCGCCACATGGGGCCATGACCACAAGCGCATGGCAAAATCTTCATACATATCCACCGACATCCACGCCGGGCTGGGTATGATCCAGACCAGCAGATATTTGAAGAACAGAAAAGATTGCGTCAATATCGAAAGTGGGTAGGCTAGGCTTCGATCGAATCCTGGGTCCATCTCGGAAAGTCTGGATAGCATGTCCAAGCCTAATGGCTCATAGGCCAGCCCGAGAATATGCCCAGACTGGCGCTGATACATCACGAATGCCCCACATAACCCATACAACAAAAAGGTGGGAAAAACCTGAACCAACAATTGGCGGTTAGGTTTGCATACCAGAAAAAATATTATTGCCGCCACAGCAGGCGCCATGATGGCGTGCTCTTTCGACAGCACGGCAAAGAAATAAGCCACGGCGGAAGCCACCAACCAAAACGGTTTACGTTGAACCAAACCTTTCAGGAAAAGACTCCACATCACCAGGGTAAAAAATGTCGCCATCAAGGTAGAGCGTTGGATCAGATAGGCCACCGCATACACTGCGGCGGGATGCAAAGCGAAGATCAGTGCCCCGAAGACAGCCAGCCATAATGGGGAAAGCGTGTTTGCCGAGCTTGAGTAGTCGGCGGGCAGGACAACTTCAAATAACCTGCGCAGGAACAGAAACAGCAATATGATGTTGGCAACGTGTAGTGCCAGGTTGCCCAGATGAACCCAGATCAGATCAGTGCCAAGTAGCGCGCGAGTCCACTCGAACGTCGCATAAGGAAGCCAGCGCAAACTCAAATCAAAAACTTTACCCAGATACTGGCCATGAATCGACCCGTCGAAAAAAGGACCATCGTCAAAAACAATCGGATTCCACAGGAACTGGCCGTAAAGCAGAATGACTGGCAGAACCAGCAGCAAAATCTGTAACAGTGAAGGGTGACTGAGATTTGTCAGCGGGTTTTTCGACTTGGCTGAGGTGGGCATGCGTGGAGTTCCCGTGACTGATAATGCAGCTGGAGGCAACGAAAAAATTTCCTCGCAAGCAGAGGCTACGCACCGTTAAGGAAGTGTGGGAAACCAAAATAAATCTAGCGAAGTATCCAAGACGTCGGTGCCGCTGTCAAACGCCCATTTTCCCCTTTAACTTGACCTTATGCGGCAGTCGTGTTCCAGGTTGTTGCTATGAGCGCGGCGCTTTTTATCCCCCCTTTGCAAAAGGGGGGCGAGGGGGGATTTGCGGACGCTGATGTGCGAATCCGGCGTTTTCAAATCCCCCTCGGCCCCCTCGCAAGCTCTCCCCCCTTGCCTGCAGGAGGGTCGCTGCGTAGCAGCGGGACACCCACCGGCGTACCCCTTGCGGGTAAAAAGGGGGAGGCGAAGATTGCAGCCGTCTTGGGGGGGGGCGGCTCATGGTTTTACCGGCGCCTTTGAGGCGCTCACCCAATAAGCCCACGGCTTTGCCGGTGGTAATTTAACTCAGCAGGTTGGGTGACCAGCAGAAACCCCTTAAGTTTTCCCAAACCTGCCCGATAGTGAAACTAATTGCCGTAAATCGTCACTCGGTTTATGCTTAAACTTGGCCTTACAAACAGCAGTTACAGTGAGCAACGCGCCTGTTGGCGTGTGAATGCAAGATAACCAACTCGCAAAACAGGTTGTGGTACGAAACTTGCGAGGTTAGGGATTCAGTACCACTTTTAGAGGAGTAAATGAAATGCGTGCATTACAAAAAGGTTTTACCCTGATCGAACTGGTTGTGGTGATCGTGATTCTCGGCATTCTTGCCGCGACGGCACTGCCGCGGTTTATGGACATGAAGGCGGATGCCAGATTGGCCGCTGTTCAAGGCGCACTGGGTTCGGTCCGGAGCGCGGCTGCTATCGCCCATGCGGGCGCCTTGGTGCAAAACGTGACGGGGAGCGTCACAATGGAAGGGAAAACCGTGAATTTGGTTAACCAATACCCGGATGTGGGAGTAACTGCTTCTGCTGCAGTTAGTGGCATTTTAATTGCCGCCGGCTTGTCTGATGGTACTTCTGTATCAGACCAGTTCGTGGTTTCCACCAATGCTGGCGGAACGGAGGCGACTGTGCAAGCAACAGGCGTAGGCAACACCACTGACTGTCTGTTTACTTATACAGAGGCTGCCGCAAACAGTGCGCCTGCGATCAGTACCGTGCAATTGACTCGCACACTCTGCGCGAATTGATTAGACGCTTCAACCGTCATATTGGCATGACCCGAGGCGCTTGGTATTCCAGGGCGCCTCGGTTGCGTGTCAACTGATTCGGCTGGCATCGACGAAACACATAACAATTGATCCGTGCGGGGCAACATGAATCACAGCCACACAGGCACCCCACGCACCGACCCCGGCTGTAGCGACTTTCCTGCGGTATTGCAGAGGGACCGGTCAGCGTCCATACGACATGCGCGCCACGACGCGCATGCTTTGCCGCATGCTTATTTCCGCGCTATCAGCAGCGGCTTCTCACTCATCGAATTAGTTGTGGTCATCGTCATCATCGGCATATTGGCTGCCGTGGCGATCCCGCGTTTTATGGATCGCGGGGCATTCGACCTGGCAGGCTTTGCGGACCAAACCCGTTCCGCACTGCGGTTTGCGCAAAAATCGGCCGTGGCCAAACGCCGTAATGTTTGTGTCACTTTGACATCTGCAATCAGAGTCGATTTTAGTTTTGCCAGCGTCGCAGGTGTCGGGGCGGCATGCGATACAGCCAATCTTGCCGACCCTGCTGGCGAGGCAGATTTATTCGTTTCCCCACCCACCACTTCGCAGGCGACCATAGCTATTGGTTTCCCTGTTCCCCCTGTCCCCCTCCCCAATAATTTCACTTTTCTGGGTTCGGGACAGGCCATCCCAGGTGCGCCAGTGGCTGTGCCTGTGTCTGGGCCTGTGGATTTTACTGTGAGCGCATCAGGGAAAACCCAGGTTATCAGGGTAGAAGGGGAAACTGGCTATGTTCGGTTATGTTCTACAACAGTACCATGCCCATAAACGTAACCAATTCCCTTGATATGGCAGGGGCAACGGGGAAAGGCAGGCCGCGCTCCGCCCATCAGCGCGGCGCCTCCCTGGTGGAGCTGGTCATGTTTATCATGATCGTGGGTATCGCATTGGCCGGCACTTTGCTGGTCATGAACCGAACTACGAGCCAAAGCGGCGACCCGATGCTCCGCAAGCAGGCGCTGGCGATTGCGGAATCGCTGCTGGAAGAAATAGAGCTCAAGGGGTTTACCTATTGCGACCCGGACGACACAGTGAAGTTTGCTACATCAACGGGGCCGACGGATTGTTCTGTTGCCGGTTACCAAGAAGATGGCAACCTTGGCCCGACCACAGTAGGCGGCACAGAAACCCGTCCCTATGGTGCGTTGTCCTTTGACCACGTGAATGACTATGCCGGGTATACCATGGCGGCGGGTATCACGGACTATACCGGCAACCCCACCGCCATCAGCGGGTTGGAGCATTACTCGGCAGCGGTTCTGGTTCAACCGGTAGCGGGTAACTTCAGTACCAGTACCAATACCGTTCCCAACCCTGAGTGGCTGTTTATTACCGTCCTGGTCACTGCCCCGGATGGCACTAGTGTGACGTTGAACGGCTACCGTACCCGATTTGCGCCGAATGGTTGAGCGTAGGCAAACAGTATGATGATAGACGATTTCTTGAGCACACAGACCATGGCGGCCCGCCCCGGACCGACCCTGGCCCATGCTTGCGCCGGCTTCACGCTGATCGAGATGGTGATGGTGATGGTGATCACCGCGATACTCGCAATTGGTACCGTCAAGTTCATCGACGGCCCGGTGCAGGGTTATGTACAGACGAATGTGCGCGCGGAGTTGACCGACATCGCTGACACCGCCCTGCGCCGCATTGGCCGGGACGTGCGCGCCGCCCTGCCGAACAGCGTGCGACTCTTCACCAACGGGAACGGGACTTTTGTGGAATACCTGAACACCAAAACAGGCGCCATGTATCAGACCAATGACGCCTGTTTTACCACCGCCGGTTGCAATACGGTTACCTCACTCGGTAGTGTGGTGCCCGAGGCTTCGCTCGCGGTTACGGACTTTGTTGTGATCAATAACTTCTCCAACAATTCCGATGGCCTTTGCGGCAACTGCAGTGCTTATTGCGCTGCGGCCACTGCGCTCAACAAAGCGCAAATAACCAATCCACTCCCCGGCACCGGAGGGGGTGTCGAGGAAGATACCATTACGTTTACGAAAACCTCTTTTTGCCCATCCGCTGTAGAAAATTCGCGCCGCTTTCAAATTGTCGACGGGCCAGTGACTTACGTCTGTCACCCAACCGCCAATGGCGGTGATGGCACCCTGAGGCGGTATTCAGGGTATGCGATCCAGGCAGCTCAACCTGTGAGCGAGGCAGCCGCGCCCCTATTAAACCGTGCCTTCTCCATCCTGGCCACGAATGTAACCACCTGCAACTTTTTCCTTTACCCGAACAGTGGCTTGCTGGCCCTGCAACTGTCCCTGACACATACCACTACGCCGTTCGAATCGGTGAGCCTCTATCATGAAATTCACATCAGCACTTCACCTTAACCGGCAGCGTGGCTTTAGCCTCGTGACGGCGATTTTTTTGCTGGTGGTCCTGTCTGGGCTGGCGGCGGTCATGATGACGGTTACCACCACCCAGCACACGTCCTCCGCACTCGACGTGCAAGGGGCGCGCGCCTATCAGGCAGCTCGCGCAGGCATCGAGTGGGGGGCTTACCGGGCCACCCGCAATGCATCCTGTGTCACACCGGGAGTCACAATTTCTCCGTTGTATGGAGCTTTGATGGCCGGTTTTAAAGTCGTTGTTACCTGTACCCCCGAAGCCGCCGGCGCAGCGCATGTGGCTGACAAGAAAATCTCGTACCGGCTGGTCTCAACTGCCAGCTTTGGCGCCTTTGCCAACATGGACTACGTGGAACGGGAATTGCAAGCGACTATTGTCGTTGATAAGCCTTAGATAATAATAAGGGAATAAAAAATGGAACAGAAATCCAGAAAAACGAACCCTCCGCGCAACTCGTCCGCCAAGGCTTTTCTGGCATTGGCCATGCTCGCTACGGTAATCGGCATTGTGGATACCGGGGGAAGGTTTTCCCCCATTTCTTCCGCATGGGCCGGAATGGGCACCGGCATGGTCATGATGAACGGCGGTGTCACGACTGGCTTCAATGCGGTGGATACAGGCGGCGTTTTCAATGGGATCATCGGGACAAAATTGGCCGGGACTGCCTTCAAGCTCGATATTCTGGCGCTTAAGTTAAACAATACCACCATCGATACGAATTTCACGGGCAGTGTGGCCATCCAATTGCTTGATTCCAGCGACAACACCACCGGTACTGCTGTGGATGGGGGCACCGGGTGCAGGGCAAGTTGGATTAATATCAGCGGCGCCAATGCCACTGTGACGTTTGCCGGTGCAGACAAAGGCCGCAAGGAAGTTTCCTTCACAGTAGCCAATGCCTACCGGGACGTCAGGGTGATGATGGACTACACGTATACTTACATGAACATGTCGGGTCAAACGATTACTGCGCACCTCACCAGTTGTTCCAGCGATAACTTCTCTATCCGCCCTACTGATTTCACGGTCACTTCCAACAATGCGACTAACGAAACCGCTAGTGGTAATTACGCTGCCAAAGTCGGAACCAATTTCAACCTGACGGCTGCCGCAATGAACAGTGCGGGCAATCTTACCAGTGGTTACGATGGCACCCCCGCCATTAATATCAATAGCAACGCCTGGGTCGAGGCACATGTAGGTGCCCTCACGAAAGGCTATGTTGACGGATCATTCGGGCAAGCCAGTAGTGGAGTGGCGACTGGGAATAGCTTCACCTACAGCGAGGTGGGCAATTTCCGGATTTTGCCAAACGGCGTCTACGATAGGACCTTTACCCAAGTAGACAGTAACAAGAATGAATGCACAACTGATTACTCCAATTCGCTCAACAACAATCAGTACGGTTGTTATTTCGGCAACCAGGCTAACCAGCCCAACCAGCCGACCTACAAATATTTCGGGCGATTTTTCCCTGACCGTTTTGCCGTGACCGCGGTCAGCCTTGTTAACCGTAGTGATCTGCAAACCGCCGCTATTTACCCATTTACTTACATGGGGGAACCCATGACTCTGTACTTTACTATTGCGCCCCAAAATGGCAGTGGGGGGCAGTTGAATAACTACACTGGGAATTACGCCAAGTTGGATCTCACCAATTCCAGTTCCTTTGATTTCGCCGCCAGGGATACCACCTTGACCGATGGCAAAGTGGCGGGTACTACCGACACCTACCTGACAAATCGCCTGATTGTGGGGGTCCCATCGACGGCAGTCTGGTCTGGGCCATCTGCGAATGTTGTTGCAACTGTGACTGTTATCCGTAATGCCACTCCAGACGGACCATATGACTGGTTCAGGCTGGGCATTAATCCGGTCGATAGCGATGGGGTCACGCTGCTGACCACCAACCCCCCGCTGGATCTGGATGCTGATGCTGTTGTCGGTAATGACCACCAGCAGGTTGGGCTTACTAGAATCCGCTTTGGCAAGATGGCAATCTCCAGCGCCTATGGGCCGGAAAGAAACAGCTTGCCGATGCCGATGGAGGTGCAATACTGCCAGAGCGGGTGCTTGTCTGCTGCTCCGGTGTTTGTGAAGAATGACTTGGATAGTCTGACCCCGCTCGTAGCAGGCTTGGCGATAGAGCAAGCAGGTGTCCCGGTTCTGGTTTTGGCAGGAAAATTTCGCCTGAACAATCAGACTGGTTCTTTGGGAACCTATCCCGCGACTAAGACGTTGGTTCTCAATGGAACCGGCTTGTTTACCGCCGGTGCACAGAGTATGCTCCTGCCGGCTCCGAATGCGGCCGGTAGTCTGGACGTAACCTACGACCTTACAACGGCGGTGCCAGCCATGACTTACCTGCAAACTGGTACAAACTACGCTCAAAACCCCACCGCCCGCGCCACCTTCGGCGTTTACCGGAACCCCAGCCAGTTAATTTATATGCGGGAGAATTTCTGATTCGGGTGGTTTGTTAACCTGGCCCAAATATTTCGTCGCTCCCGCCTTTGCGGGAAGGACGGCAGCAGGGAATGTGACGACCATGCTATTGTTGATGTTTCCTTAAATCCTGACATGCACTTTCCCTCATCC
>Ga0315281_10004650_pt1 | contig 19879 bp, 18 predicted proteins | sample YL17G07_0_MG_FD_204540 | JGI IMG/M metagenome (GOLD analysis project Ga0315281, IMG submission 204540) | Sediment microbial communities from Yellowstone Lake, YNP, Wyoming, USA - YL17G07_0 | ecosystem: Environmental > Aquatic > Freshwater > Lake > Sediment | place: USA: Wyoming | collected... | reverse complement strand
GAGTGTCGAAGTTTTTCAATAGCTCTTTGAGGCGGGCCACCGATGCATCGTTGCCGTGAAACATGAAGGATTTTGAGGGCTCGATCCATTTCATCGTCTGGATCGTTTCGATCAGATCCCCTTCTGTTTTTTTGTTTAGATTGTCGGAGATTTGTTTGAGATAGCCTTCAGTTTTTTCGCGGGATGCGTACTGGGGGTGATAAAGGAAAAACGTTTTTTCGGCGGGGGGCTTCGGTTGGTCCTGTTTTTCTTCCGGAGTGTCGAAGTTTTTCAATAGCTCTTTGAGGCGGGCCACCGATGCATCGTTGCCGTGAAACATGAAGGATTTTGAGGGCTCGATCCATTTCATCGTCTGGATCGTTTCGATCAGATCCCCTTCTGTCTTTTTGTTTAGATTGTCGGCGATTTGTTTGAGATAGCCTTCAGTTTTTTCGCGGGATGCGTACTGGGTGTGATAGAGGAAAAACGTTTTTTCGGCGGGGGGCTTCGGTCCTCCAGGGACATCGAGGGTGGTAATCAAGTCCTCCAATCTTTTGATCGAAGTGGAGTCTCCGGTGAACAGGAGGGAATTGTTTGCCTTCACCCACTTCATGCTTTCGAGGGTCTGGAGAAAAGCGGGGTCGGCGAAGTTGTCCGATTTGAGGTTTTCGGTCACCTCCTTCAGCGAAGTAGAGAGTTGTTCTCCTTTGTGATGTTTTGGTTTGTAGATGAAGAACTGGTTGCTCGGGGAAATCGCTTTCGAAACTTTTCCGCTCGACGTATCCATCAATGCCAGGAGGTCCTTCACTTTCGGGAACGTCCTCTCTTCGCCAGAGAAGACCAACGTATTCACAGATGGCGTGATCTTGACGCTGTGCATGGTATCTATCAGCTCTTCATCGGCCCCCTTGGTTGCCTTTAAGTTGGAGGCCATTTCGAGGATCGCCTTTTCCAATTCCTGAGCGCTCCGGTTGTGCGGCTGGTAGACGAAAAATGAGACTCTTGTTTGGGCCGATCCAACTCCAATCGTGTCGAGGGAAGAGAGAAATTCCTTGATCTTGGTCAGAGATCCGGTTGACCCGAAAAAGATGAGCGAGTTCGTATCTGGGATATAGCGCGCTGTCTCGATTGTCTCGATCAAATCCCCCTCGGGGATGCCCGATTTGGCCATGTTGTCCGCAATATCGTTGAGCCCACTCAGAATCTCATTGCCCGGCCGGTTCATCACTTTGTAGACGAAGATATTTTCCGACTTCAGTTTGCGCTGACTCAAGATGGTTTTTTTTGGAGGCGAATCCAAAGTGGATAAAATCCCTTCTGCTCGAGCGATGAGATCCGGTGTCGATACGATGAAGATCGCATTGGCCAGCGGCTGCGAGACCAAAATGAACGGATCGCCCTTAGCGATGGGTGCCATGAGTTGACTGGCCATATCGATCAGAAACTCAGGACTGTTATGCAGAATCTCGTAGCTCTTAATCTCGAGAGGAGCGTGCGGAGAGTCGAGAATTTCGATCAAAGAGGCCACTTTGTCGACGTTTGCGGTGACATCGGTCAAAATCAGCACCCGCGATTCCAGAGAGGTCTCGAGGAGCGCCGCAGTGGAGATCATCGGGCGGATCACCGCAGCGATCGACTCGACGGGGACGCTTTTGATCCGGAAGACCCGCGTGACAATCGGCGCTTTTCCTTCGCTCTTCCCGCTTGTGACGAGGGTGGCGATTTGCTTTACATCGTCCGATTTGTGGATAACTAAGTTGTTGTCTTGCTCGAGGATCCTCATCCCGTTGATGCGCAAAACCTGGATGAGGGTTGCCATCACGTTTTCCGGGGTGATCGGAGCGTCAGAGACGACAGAGACGGTGAAGTTGAGATCTGATTCGTTATAGATAAAATTCGCATTGCAGATTTTGCTTGCGAACTTGATGTATTGGATGATCGAAACGGTGTTGTAATTGATCGTGTAGCCGTTTTCCGATTGAGGAGCGGGAGCGGTGTCCACTTTCGCATCATCTGCGCATAGAGGACTTGCCAGTAAGAACACAAAGAAGAGGAGACGGGTTTTCGCCCAATCCAAATTCATTTAGCGCGGCACCCCAGATATCGACTTGTCGACCTCCTCCGAATTGTAATTTCCCCTGCATATTATTGCAACATATCTAGGAGGGAAATAAATCCTTTAAAAACGGAAGATTTATCCGATTTCGAGAATTCTCACTCCTAAAGCCTCTCCCAAATAAACGAGCTCACCCTTGCCCACTTTTTGCCCGTGGATCGTCAGGGTCACTCCTTGATCGGGGTGGATGGGCAGCTCTAGCATATTGCCGGGGTTGAGGCTCATCAGCTTGTCGAGCGTGATTTTCAAACGGGCGAGCTCAACCGTGACGTAGATCGGAAGATCTTTGATGGCCATGGCTTCTTCTTCGGCGGCCTCGAGTCTTTGAGGAGATGGCTCTTGAGGTGCGGACTTTTGTTCTTGCATTGTGTCCTCGTAAATGAAAGCATAATCGAGAAGTTCGATTTTATTCTGCTTGATTTTGACTTGAAAAAGAGGCGTCAGCCCCAGCGTCAGAGTCGCCATCCCTTGCCCTTTGCGCGCATCATAGCTGCCGGTGTCGAGCAGGAGGAAGTCCCCCATACCGAGTTCGCTCCACTCTTTCTGACTCATGAGGATCGAACCGGTCTTGATCCCAATGACCATTTCCAATTTCCTCGATAACTGGCTCGGCGCATATTCGGAGGGAAAGGCGGAGAAATGGTGCACCCATGCCTTGCGGAATTCGGGAGTCAGAATTAGGCGCCCCCAGCAAGCCTTATCGTCGAAGGAGAGTTCGAGGTCGATGCAAAAAGCGTCCTCAAAGGGAAGAGGCGCTTCCTCGCCGAGCTGGAGGGTCATTTGCTGAATCGGAGCGAGAGATTGCACCGCTTCCAGCACCTCGAGCAATAAAAAGCGGTAGTAGCCCTCTTGCAAGATGTCGGACTCAAACGCCCGCCCTTTGGCCTGGCCATTCAACATCCATGAAGTGAACTTTTCCCGATCGTTTTTCCCCATCGCCCAAAAGAGCGGGGGAGCGAGAGGGGAGAGAGTCAAGGGGATCACCAAAGTGTTGGATCCGAGGCCAGCTCCGATTTCATCAAAGGCGCGCCACAATTGTCCTTTCGTCCGGAGCGCGAGGCTCTGAAGGCCGAAGCGCGCAGAGAGAAGGGAAGAAAGTTCGTTTAAGTCGAGGGGAGGGGCAGCGCCGAAGAGGGGGATTTCATCGAGTCTGCGAAGGCTTTCAGAAACCTTCTTCACCCAAGCGAGAGGAGGTTGATCTGTCATTATTTTCTCCGCTCCCCAATATCTCCGCCTAAGTCTCCCTTTTCTTTTCCGGATTCTTTTCTCCGGAAAACCGGTCTTTCGAGCGTATATGAGGCGTCGATTCTACCGATGCGGAACTTGAAATTTCCATGTTGAAATGCTGCATACAAACTGGGAATGTTCTGATTGAACGTTCTCACGGCTTCATCACTCCCCGTTAACCGGATATATAAAGCGTCAGGAGCGGTGGCATATTTTTCAATCGTAATCGTAGATCCGAAGAATATCGAATTGGCAAATGAGGGGGAATCCAAGACGACATCCGTCGTGGAAATTCCTTGCGAGGCCATCATAGCGATCGTCCCGACCATCTGATAGAAGAGGGCAATCACTTGGGCACTCAAATAGGGAGTCGCTTGAGCGGCGGCGGCTTGGGCAATCGGAATGATATGCCCAGGCAATGGGTTGAGCGATGGAGCTTCGATGTCGACGAATCGCTTCCCCCTTTCTCTCCCTCGACCCCCTTCCCGTTCGTCAGACTGCAATGGGGCAGCTTGAACCTCTTTTTCTCTCGAAGGAGTTGTCGCTGCAATCTTTTCTTCGCTTTTCGTTCCCCCTTTTTCTGGGCTCGCAAAAGGAGAGGCAGGGCCCTTCCCTTTGTTGAGTGCTTCTTTTCCTAGGCGTTCTTCAATCGGGAAAGCTTCTTCTTTCTGAACCAACCCTTTTTCTTTCCCGCCCCCTTTTTTCGGCGCAGCAAAAGGAGAAAAAATATCTTTTTCCAATGCCTTCTCTTGCGGTTTTTTTCCCTTCGCAGTCGATCTTCCTGGAGGTCCAAAAGGGGACTCCTGTTGGAGCGGGATCGAATCTTGGGAAGATTTCTTTTGCCCCTTGCCAGCAAGGCCTGCTTGGGCGGAGCCCTTTCCCTGCTTGTCTTTCTCATCAGACGATCGGGGAGTTTCTTTTAGTTGGGCCTGCTGAGGAGATTTATCGGGAGGCTCGTCAACGCCGACCCAAAATGCATTGGAGCGAGGCAGTCCTGTATTATCATTGACGACGGGAGGCGGCGCTGCAGTGACATCGGGAGGGGGCGCATATGATGCGCTAGGCACCATACCGTTATTTGTGTCGTCGGACAGGATCTGACCGATCGAGGGCCCTGCGGAAGACGTTTCAGTCGAGGCGTAATAAAAATTGGTTTCAAAAGGGCTTTGTATTCGGGGAGGCGGTTCTTCTTCTTCCCCATCCATAAATTGACGGAATTTTTTGCGCGTCTGGTCGTTCTCGACCTCATCGATCTGGCGCACCTTTTCGACTTTCTCTACCCGCTTATGCTGCTGCGACTGCAGTTTTTCCTGCCCGTTACCTCCCGGCTCAGGGGAAGTAGGGCCCCCGACTCGATTCGATGACATAGTTATCCGTTCTCATTTTGTTCGCGTTTTTTTTTTCTCGTCTTCGCTTCCTCTTTCCGGATTTGGAACATCGCCGATCCCAGCTCGTCGTGCTCGACGGCCTCTTTTCTCTCGGTCCAGTAGTGCACTTCTTTTTCCCACTCTTTTTTGTGTATTTCCATCTTTTCTAAGTCTTTTTTTCTTTGGAAAAGCTCATCGGTAGCGAGATCGACCTGTTTTTGCGCCAAATCCACCTGTTTTTGCTGGGCGGCGACTTTTTTGTTTTTTTCTGCCAATTTTTCATCGACGATCTTCATGTAGACTTTCATCTGCTGAAGCTTGTCGGTGGACAATCCCTCGTCGAGAGCTTGGCGGAGCTGCGTCAGTTTCGCAGTCTTGTGTTGGAGGACCTCGTCCCGCTCCTGAGTCAAATCGTAGAGGATTTCGTAGGTTTTTTCAAGGATCGCTTTTTTTCCCTCGAGCGTCTTGACCGCCTGGTCAAAGCGGTTCTTCTTAATCGTCATCAACTGCTCAAGAGGATAATTCAGTGGATCGGCCATGTTCAGTCACTGTACCTGAAGGGATGAATTTCAAAAAGCTTGTTCACTCGATTTTGGCGGAGCGGTTCATGAGGAGTGCATCGGCGAGGACGAGGGCGGTCATCGCTTCGATGATGGGGACGGCGCGGATGGCGACGCACGGGTCGTGGCGAGAGCCTTCGGGAAGGTTGAACGGCTTTTTCTCTTTTTTGAGGCTCACGGTCGATTGGGTTTTTCTGATGCTCGATGTGGGTTTGAAGGCGACCCGGAAAGTGAGAGGCAGGCCGGTGGAAATGCCGCCGAGGGTGCCGCCCGCATAATTGGTGACGGTGGTGATTTTTCCCTTGTCATCGAGATCGAAAGCGTCATTGTGCTCGGAGCCCTTCATCCGAGCTGCGGCGAAGCCGGATCCGATTTCAAAACCCTTGGTCGCGGGAAGAGAGAGCATGGCCGAGGCGAGAAGGGCCTCGAGTTTGCCATAGACCGGGTCGCCGAGTCCGACAGGGAGATGGGTCGCGGCGCATTGCAGTATGCCGCCGAGAGAGTCGCCTTCCTTTTTCGCCTCTTCAATCTTCTCCATCATTTTATCGGCGGCTTTGGAATCGGGACAAAAGATCGGATTGGCGAGAATTTTCTTTCTCAGGACAGAGAGGTGCTTGAGATCGGGTTCGGCGATGCCGACGCCGCCGATTTCGGCAACGAAAGCGCAGATCTCGATACTGAAATGGGCGAGAAGCTTTTTGGCGATGGCGCCGGCCGCGACGCGGGCGGCCGTTTCACGTGCGGAGGAGCGCCCCCCGCCTCGGTAGTCGAAGATGCCATATTTCTCAAGATAGGTGAAGTTGGCATGTCCGGGGCGAAGGAGCTCTTTGATCGGCTCGTATTTGCTCGAGTCGGCATCCTTGTTGCGGATGAGAAGAGCGATCGGCGCCCCCGTGGTTTTGTTGTTGAAGACACCGGAGAGGATTTCGACCTCATCTTTTTCGGCCCGCGGCGAGGTGTAGGGCGTCTTGCCAGGCTGTCGATGGGCCAGTTCCTTGTCGATGTCGTCTTTGATGAGCGGGAGATTGGCCGGACAGCCGTCGATGACGACGCCGATCGCAGGACCGTGCGACTCCCCGAAGGTGGTGATCCGGAAGAGTTGACCGAAAAAATTAGAAGCCATTTGAGATTAGTATCTCTCAATCGGGACATTTCCTCAATGACTGTTGAGTGGTTGGTATTTTCGGAACTCTTGTGCCTATCAATCCTGCAGACAAAAATGGATGCTGGGCGAAATGAAACCCTCTGCCTGTCCAGGGGAGGATCTCCATCTATTTTTTCATTATGATGAGGCCGCGTATGTCCACGTCTGCCCTACTATCTGTTTGTGCACGAATAGGATTTTTCAGAGTATCTGTGTCTAGTAGTTTTCCGCCGACTTCTTTGACCAATCGACGAATCGTTTTTTCCTCAAAAGCGGTATAGCAGGGAAATGTTAGACATTCTTGATGAATGGGATTGCTCTCTAACGAATGTTTTATCATGGCAGCTTTCTCTTCAGAGAGTTGTTTGGTGACACTCTTGTACATACCAGGGCGCACAACTCTAAAGAACTCCGTATACCCATTGCCTTGTCTCGTGATTATCTGCCCTTTGAGTTCTTTCTCCAGGGTACCACGAGTAGTTTCAGTATCGAGAAGCATACAGAAGCAGCACAACCCAGACAGACCCATGATGGGGATTCTTGTCGATAAGTATGTCCTAATCTCTTCATAGCCCCCTACTACACCCATACGAAAAGGAGTGAAGATTTTCTGAGACGCTGGGAACTGTTTTAGTTCTGAAGGAGGGCAGTCAAAAGCATTGCAAACACCGCCGAATATCGTGTTGCTATGCTCCGTATTGAATAATCTGTAAGCGACTTTGCAAGCCTTGTTGACCATATCTTCGCTGCCGTTGATTAAGAACGGGCGAATCACCCGATTTTTTCCATCCCGGGTAAACGCAGCGCAAACAAGGGGTAAGTAGTCACCTGTATCGCACCCTTCCGCAACTAAAACAATGTCACCTGATAGTGAGATTTTTCCTTGCTCCTGAAGCGCAGCAAACTCCTCAATTAAAACTCTCTTGTCAGCCAAAACTGTTTCATTCGAGCTTTGTTTTGTGTCTGCGATCGCGTTTCCATGATACGCCCAAACCAGCATACTCATCGAAGGGTCGAAATCCCGAAGATGTGCACACTCCTGCTTCCACTCATGAGGTATGTGTATACTCTTTGCAATGGCCTGTACCTTTTCGAGTTGAGTGTGTAAAGGAGTAAATAAGGAGGTTGAGGCTAGGCGCGCACCCTGCCAGTTTACTACCCACACGCTGGGTTGTATGCGACGAACCCCGCTTCTTGTTGAGATCATAACCACCTGGGATTTTAAATTAATTAAAAAATTATTAATATACTATATATTTTAACAAAAACAGAGATTTATCGATATGTATAATTCTTATCCTGATATATATAAAACCTGGCTGCAGGCTACCACACCAGGGTTAGGGGGTCAATATATCCCAGTATTGTTCTGGGTTCTGGGGCACTTAGACTGTTTCAGAAAATCACTTATATGGTAAAATAAGTGACAACGAAACAGTATGCGGAGTGATGTGTTATGTTCAGTGTGACTTATTACTTTTTGGCTAGGGGCGGTGTAGCTGGTAGTACTGGAGCGGTGCTATCGGGGCCAACCGCTCGTGCATTGGCCAAGGGCGGTGTAGCTAGGCGTGCCAGGGCGGTGTTATCGGAATCATCCGATCATCAAGCAGTTGTTGCCTCTAATGCTATGAAGAAATCTCTCTCAAATCTCTCACGCATTTCGGAACGTACTAATGGGGGAACGCAATCTCGAGTTGTTCGATCTGCTTATGACATTCCGGAACCGGGTTCTCTTGATTATTCAGAGTGGATGGCAGGCTTTTCAGAAACAGTTAAAAGAGTGGAAGAGGCGCGTCTACGCAATATTAAAGGGCGCAATCCCCATTAAATTGCCGTTGGGGTTACATTTTCCGTTTAGAAGCCATTGGGAGGTTCCTCCAAAATCAGAATAGAGCGAAGGGCGGCTAAAACGCCAGCTTCATCGAGATTTTCTGTGTTGATACGGCGCGCCGGAATCGATTCATAAATCGGTTTGCGCTCGTGGACCATCTCTACAAAAGATCCCAATGGGTCTTTGGCATCGAGGAAGGCGGGCAGCTCTTCGCTCATCACCCGTTTGCGCAGCGTTTCGGGGCCCGCCTCAAGATAGACCAGCTCGCCCAGCTTTTGGAGAAATGCGACATTGTCGGGATCGAGGACCGCCCCACCGCCGAGGGAGATGATCGAATCTTGGACACCCTCCAGCCTGAGGATCGCTTCCCGCTCGAGCGCGCGGAACCCATCTTTCCCCATCTGCTTGTAGATCTCTTTTGGGCTCAGCCGTTTCCCTTTCTGCTGGGCAAAAAGTTCAGAGATGAGATCGTCCGTGTCGATGAACGGGCGACGCATGGTCTGGGCGAGAAGGCGGCCGAAGTGGGTTTTCCCACAGCCCTTAAAACCGAAGAGGATGAGGTTCATGCCAGACTTCCCTTAGGTTTTGTTGAATGTGGGGTTCACGGCCGTGACGCCGACCAGGATGAGGAGGGTTCCCAAGTAGAGGTTCCATGTCAATTGTTCGTGCAGAAAAAACGCTCCCAAAATCATAGCGAGGATCGGTACGAAGAGCACAGAGAAGGAGGCGTAGGTGGCGCCTGCCAATTGGATGGCTTTGTAGTAGAGTGAAAAACCCAGAGCTGTTCCAATGACGCCGAGTCCAAGAGCGCCGCCAATGGCCTCAAGTCCTGGCCACGGCAACGCATAGGGGCGGTCAATGAACAAGGAAAAGGGAATCAGGACGATCGTGGTGAGGATCAGTTGCGCGGTCAAGACGACGATTCCTGGCGCTCTTAGAACTTGGGAGCGGGCGTACACCGCGCCACCCCCGTAACTGATGCAGGCTACGATTATCAGGAACACCCCTAAGGAACTTTTAATCCCCTGTTGCAGAACGCCTGGCAAATAGATGATGGCAAGGCCAATGATCCCCAGAATGATTCCGAACGCTTTATTGCGTGTGAAACGCTCTTCTTTGCCGAAAAAATGGGCGAAGAGGGCGGTGAAGATAAGGGTGAGGCTGTTGAGAATGCCCGCGAGAGAACTGGTGATGAACAATTCCGCGAAACTGATCAGGACAAATGGCAGCGCATTGAGAGTCAGTCCGAGCACGAGCGCTTGTCTCCAACACCGCTTCCAATCAAATCTCGGCTGACGCTGCAGGCGGCACACGAGGGAAAGAATCAAAGCCGCAATGGCGACGCGCAAAAGGACAAGTGTGATCGGAGGAATTTCTGGAATGGCAATCTTGATGAACAAATACGATGGCCCCCAGCACAATGCGCAGAGGAAAATGAGGGCCAGACTCTGGACTCGCAATGTCTTGGGCATAGGGATAGTAAACAGGAATGATTATTTAAACAAAAGACCCTGAGTCTGGCGTTATTTCAAACACATTCGATCTTGGCGCCAATGGCGCGGAAGTCTGCCAAAAAGGTGGGGTAGGTCTTGTCTGCTGCCTCGATGCCGTCGATGGTGCTTTCTCCCGTAGCGGCCAGGGCGGCGACCGAGAGGGCGAGGACGAGGCGGTGGTCATGGTGGGTCTCGAGATGGGCGCCGTGGAGTGGAGAGGGGCGGATGCGGAGTCCGTCTGGGCGCTCTTCGATGTCGGCTCCCATTTTTTTGAGCTCGAGGGCGATGCAGTGGATTCGGTCCGATTCTTTGTTGCGGGCGATGGCGGCATTGTAGATCTCTGTCTCCCCTTCGGCGAAGCAGGCGATGACGGCGAGAATGGGGAGTGCGTCGACAAAGTCGTTGACGTCGATGCGACGGCCTTTGAATGGGGGGCTCTTTTTCACGGTGAGGGTTTGTTTCTTAGGGTCGATGACGAAGTGGGCGCCCATCTGTTGGAGGAGGGGGATGATCGCTTTGTCTCCTTGCGGGTCGTCCATGTCGATGGGGTGAAGGGTGATCTCGGAATGGGTGAGGAGGGCGGCGGCGATGGGAAAAGCGGCAGAGCTGAAGTCGCCGGGAACGGTGTACTCGAAGGCTTTGACGTGAGCGTTGCCAGCGAGGCGATAGCGCTCGAAAGAGTGATTTTCGCAGGCGATGCCGAATTTGTTGAGCCAGTGGAGGGTGAGATTGATCCAGGGCTTTTCCCCAGGATGGGTGACCTCGATTTCAATGGGATGGGGGAGAAAGCTGCAGGCGATGAGGAGGGCAGAGACGGGCTGGGAATCTTCTCCGGATAGGGAGGTTTTGGTTTTCGTGAGAGGGCCTTTGACGATGATGGGGGCAAAACCGTCGCCGCGGCTAGAGACGGCGAAGGCGCCAAGACGGGAGAGTCCGTCAATGAGGGGTTGGATGGGGCGCTTGTGGCGGATCGAGTCGTCCCCCGTGAGGATCGTATAGGTGGGAGAGAGGGCAGCGAGGGCGCCGATGAAGCGAAGCACTTGGCCCGAATTGCCGCAGTCGATCACATCGTCTGCAGGAGAGAATTTGCCGCCGGTGCCGTGGATAGTGAGCTCTGTCGGACTGGCTTCCACGCGGGCGCCGAGGAGGCGGACCCCCTGGATCATGGCAGAGGTGTCGGGCGAGGGGAGGAAATGGGAAATGCGACTTGTCCCGTGCGCCATCAGGGAAAAAACAAGGGCGCGCAGGGTGTGGGATTTCGAGGCGGGGATAGCGAGGCGGCCATGAAGCACGCTTGGACGGATGTGGAATTGAGTCATGAGGGAACTCCAATGTAAAGCGGCTTTACATGATTAATCATGGGTCAACTCCATCCATGTTGCAAGGGCGTTGAAATCGGAGGTGGAAATCGGGCGGCAGTAGGCTCCATCGAACGGGAGGGCGTGGCCGATCCGGTCAATGAGGACGAAGCGGGGCTGGCCCCCTTTTGATTTTTTATCGAGATCCATCGATGCAAAAAACTGTTTCGCGGTAAAGGCTTTCGGCAAACACACAGGAAACTCGAAATTTTTATAGAGGCGGAGGATGGTTTTCAGCTCGTTTTCGGAGAGGTAGCCGAGAAGATGGCTCAAATAGCTCTCGGCTTGGGTCCCCATGGCCACGGCGGCGCCGTGGGGAATCTGATAGCGGGAGATTTGCTCGAGGGCGTGACCGACAGTATGGCCAAAATTGAGGATGCGGCGGAGCTCTTTTTCTTCGGGATCGTCTTCGACGACTTTCATCTTGGCGCTGATCGAAGATTGGATCAGGTGGGAGAGGATGTCGGGTTTTTGCCAATGGGCGGCGTGCTCCTCGCAGAATTTCCAGAGGGAGGCATCTCCGATGAGGCCGTATTTGAGGATCTCGGCAAGGCCGTTCAACCATTCTTTTTGGGGAAGGGTGGCAAGGACCGCGGTGTCAATGATGATGGCGGTGGGGTGATAAAAGGTGCCGATCTGGTTTTTGCCGAAAGAGGTGTCGAGGCCGGTTTTGCCGCCGATGGAGGCATCGACCATGGCGAGGAGCGTTGTGGGGATGAGAATCAGGGGGACGCCGCGCATATAGGTGGAGGCGAGGAAACCGACGAGATCGGTCGCAACGCCGCCGCCGAGTGCGATGAGTAGCGTGTCTCTCCCGAAGCGCTCTTTGAGGAGCTCATCTTCCAGGCGGTGTTTGGTCTCTCGGGTCTTGGAGGGCTCGCCCCCATCGAATATGAAGAGGGAGGCGGAGAGCCGTTTTTTTAGTTTTTCTCCGATGGTTTTGGCGAGAGCAGCGTCGGCGATGAGGGCGATCCGCCTCTTCGATGTGCGGCAGAGTTCAGGGAGGTAGTCGCTGTCTAATAGCCCATCTCCAATGGACACTTCGATGCGGGGAGCTGGGGGGCGGGGAGAAAAAGTAACCGTTTTAAGTGCTGACATAGCCGTGCCCGATTTGTTGAACGAGTTGATTGATCATTTTGAACCAGTTCATCGTCTCTTTGCCCATGACTTGCATAATGAGGGACCACGCAGCGGTGATCATAGCGATGCCGACCCAGGAGTTGAGAGGGATGCCGAGAAAGACGATTTGCACTTGCGGCGCCATCCGGTTGGCGATGCCGAGGTACATGTTGGTTAATAGGATGCCGATCAATCCAGGAGCGCAGAGCTGGATGGAGAGGTCAAACATCTTCTCGGAGAGTTTGAAAATCGTCTTCCAAAACGGGATGCTCATATTGAAGAAACTGACATTGATCATCGCATCGACGGGGATCAGTTCATAAGAGGTTGCGACCCCATCGAGAAAAAAAAAGGGGCCGCCGAGAGAGAAGAAAAGGGCGATCAAGACGAGGTTAAACAGAATTCCAAAAGGGCCGGTTTGCGTATGAGTTGTCGGGTCGGTGACACCCAAGGAAGAGGCGTTCCTCTGGAAGTCGAGGAGGCTTCCCGCCATTTGGGCCGTGTAGAAGGGGGCGGCTGAGAGGAATCCGAGACAAGTCCCGATGGCGAGTTCCTTGATCATGTAGCCGATGAAGGACATGGCGAGGGGGATTTCATGGTGCACATTCATGAGATTTTGCGGCAGAAAGATTGCAGTGAGGGCGATTCCGAACATCATTCGGATCACCACCGGAACGGTGCTTGGCGCACCGAGGAAGGGAGCGAGCGCTAAAATAGGAAGGAGCCGTGCGATGGTCAGAAAAAAGACGGCCAGGACGGTCATGGGTTGGAGATCGGGAAGAGCGAGGAGGAGGGAGAGATAGCTCTCGGTCGCTGAGAGAGTTTCCAAGACACCCCCCCCTTACACCGCGCTATATTTTTGAACCGCGTTCAGAATGGTATGCGTATATTGGAGCACTTGCCCTCCCAGCCAGCCACCGAGGATGATGATGGTGAAGACCACTGCGAATAGTTTCACGGTGAAGGAGAGGGTTTGCTCTTGGATCTGCGTGGCGGCTTGGAAAATGGCGACGAATAGGCCGAGGATCATGCTGACGATGATCGGAGGTCCTGATAGCAGAAGGATCAGGATGAGAGCTTGATAAGAAAGCTGGTAAATTTCATTTGTAAACATGTTTACCTAAATGACATTGCGAGCCCTTGAATGAGTACGGTCCAGCCGTCGATGACGACGAGGAGGAGGAGCTTGATCGGCAAGGCGATGGTCAAGGGAGAAAGCATCATCATGCCCATGGCGAGGAGGATGTTGGAAACGACCAGATCGATGACGAAAAATGGGAGATAGATGAGAACTCCGATTTCGAAGGCGGTCTTGAGCTGACTCGTGATGAAAGAAGGGATCAGGATAATGAAGTCGCCCTGCTTGAGCTGGGATTTGTAAGGATCGGGAAACATCCGATACGCGAGAGTATAAAAGCTAGCGATGTGTTTTGGCGAGCAGTTGCGCTGCAGAAAATCGCGGAGAGGCTCTTTCGCTTTGTCGACGACGTTGATGACGAAAAGGGCCGATTGCGCGGAAATCACATCTTGGGGCGCTTGAGTTTTAATGACACCCTCAGCGGCTTTATACATCAACAATCCGGTGGGGAACATGACATAAATCGTCACGAGGAGCGCAATGCCATTTAAAACTTGGCTCGGAGGGGTGTTTTGGACGCCAAGTGCGTTCCGTAGCAAAGAGAGGACGACGACGATCTTCATGAACGAGGTGAGAAGCATGATCGCGAAGGGCAAAAGAGACAGCCCGGCCAAAACGGCGATTTTGGTCACCATACTCGGGTTCAAACTTCCATCGCTGCCCTCTACATTTGCCTGGGTCATCTGATTCGAAGCGGGAGTGGCCGCCTGCTGGGCGGCGAGTGGAGAGAGAGAGAGAAAGAAGAGCAAAAGGATCAGTCTCATTTTACCATAAACGATTCGAAGGCGGATTCAAGGGCGCGCCATTGATTTTCGAGCTGAGCATTGATGATGCCCGCCTCGGTTTCAATGATGCAGCCGCCGGGCTCGATATCTCCCCGTTCCTGGATGGAGAGGCTTTCGAGATGCTCGAAAATCTTCTTGATCTTCGGCCGGTTCGCTTCGATCATATCGAGATCGGCTTTATTCACATAGATAATGATCTTTCGATGCTGGGTAACGGGTTTCAAAGAGGTCAGAGTGATGTCGACAATCCGGTCGGGATGGATTCTGAGCTCTTCCCCGATGATTTTGCGGGCGGCCTTCAGAGATAAGGGGAGAATTTTTTTCTGAATCTCGTCGCGGATCTGCTTGAGTTCCCGATCGACGGCGAGGAGATGCTTATTCAACGAGACAAGCCCCTCCTGAAAGCCCTCTTGGAAGGCTTGTTCCTTGATTTTTTCGGCCTCAAGCGCGGTCTCTTTTTTATAATTTTCCGCTTCCCGTTTTACTATCTCCAAAATCTCGTTTCCGTCGGAAAGGGAGGAAAACTCAGACGCAGGGATCGCTTTTCGCCCAGGGGCGATGTGGACTTCCTTGTTCGAGAAGAGAGAAAAGAATTTCATAATTTTATGTCTAGGTTAGTGAAAAGTTCCTCAATTTGCCTGATGACCCATTCTGAGATCCCCGGTATCGGTTCTGGAAGAGAGCACTTGTAAAGCGTCGTTCCTCTTCCGATATCCAGCTGGTGGCAAACGTACCAGATGAGATCGGGATCTTGCCCAGAAAGAGCCGCACCGAGGCGGGCCAATCCCCTCCGGTGCAAAAGGTGCCGGAAACTTAACTCCGTCCCATCCCATTTCTCTAGGCCGATGCGACAGACGGAATAGGGCTCTTTATGAGCCGTGGTCGTTTTGAGGATTTTTTTCTCTTCCTCTGTTAGGAAACTGTAGATTTTTTTCAGGATTTTTGTCTCTACAATTTGGAGCATTTCATGGGCGAAGTCGTGAAGAGAGAGGAGACCGATCAGATGGGTGAGCTCTTTTTTTCTCAATTTTAACAGGACGTTGAGGGAGGAGGGGGGGAGATACTCTTTTGGAATGACCTGCTCTTTGGGGCCGACCAGGCTATGGAGCAGGATTTGGCGCATAAAAGCGCGCCCCGATCCGCTGATTGATTCAACTGTCCTAGGGAGATTGAGCTCATGCTGCAAGTTTCCTTTAGCGAAGTCGCCCAAGGAATGGAGGAAAAGAGACTGCTCTCGCTCAGGGTAGCTCTTCAAAGTCGGCAAAAACCAAGACCAATGAACCTCTTCCAATAGAGGGGTGCTTATGTTTGCTTCAGCTGTGCCAAAAGTGGGCAGCCCGGATAAGATCAACCGTTCCTCTTCGGGTAAAAAACGCTCGAGCGCAACCATTCTTTCAGGAGGACAGCGGCTTAAAAACGCCTTGAGCACCATAGAGCGGCGTTTATTCATCTAGTCTCACATGTTCGGAGGATTTTCCGGAGGGGGGCTTTCTTTTTTGCCGAAGGGAGGGCGCACCTGCGGATAAAACTTGTAGATGAGCCATCCGATGCCAGCGGACATTGCCAAGATCAGGAAAATGAAAAGGAAGAATACGAAGCGGAAGCGGGCAAGAGAGCTTTTGGTCATCACAACGCCCCAAATGCTCACATAGGTCTGTTGCAGCGACTTCCCTCCGATCATCTCTCCCTCGGGCGACAAGCGGATATCGGCGAAACGGGAGCGGTCGGAAATGACAGAGACATTGTCGTAATCGAGGCCGTTGACGCTGCCCGCCATCAGCCGCTTGATTTTCACTTCCAAATGGCTATTGGGATCTTCCAAAACGCCCTGGTGTTTCACATAGACAGCGGCGGTGACTTTCGGTTGGACTGCTCCAGGAATCAGGGTGGTCGAGTCGGGTGGAAAAGAGATTTGGACATCGGCATCCAGCACCCCGTCGATTTTTCGAATGGTGTTCTGCAGACCTTCGGCGAGCCCCGCTTGATAGCGGATGGTCTCTTCCTTGTCGGACGACATCATCCCCGATTTTGCAAAAAGCTCGAGTAAGTTCGTTCCCATCCGCCGCGGCAATCCGGCCCGATTGAGAATCGACATTGCCTCGACTGCCTGATCATCATCAACCATGATGTTGTACTGCGCCGCAGTCGTAGCCCCTCCGATTTCTGAAGACACCGCCAGCACTTTTTGCGCTTCGACGCCCTTTGAGGAGAGATAAACGACGATCTCATTCGCATCCCTCTCACTGATGCTGCCCACGATGATTTGGTTGCTCTCGCAGCTCGCAAGGAGGATCAACGCAAAGAGAGGGATGATGCGGGAAATAAAGATTCTCATACTGACGTCCAATGTGGTCCTTACCTAGTTATAGCACTTGGGAATTTCTATTATCAATCAAAGAAACTCAACTGTTGACGAGCAATGTCGAGAAATCGATGATTTGCGAAAAATATTCACTCTCGACCACTGCATCCTGCACGCCATTGACGTGAATCAGTACGGGAAAGCAAGAAAATCCTTTCGGGTGGGCAATCCGAGCTATCTTTTCTTTAACCTCATCTATGATGTCGACATCGATCCGATTTTTTGAGAACTTGATTTCGCACACAAAAAGGTTGTTGTATCGCGTTTGGATGAGATAGTCGATTTGGCATCCTTTGGACCGGCCAGTCTTCCTCTGCATAAACGGATTATCACAGACAATGTCGTGAGGGGTAAATGGAAGGTATTTCCAGACCAGATGCCTCGATGAGAGGATCAGATTTTCAAATTGTAGCCCCAACATGATCTCCAATAACGGAAGTGTTCCCCAAGAGAAGGGGGGCGTTTGATTCAACTTGATTTTTTGCACATTAGGGGCGATATATTTGAGATAAAACCGGAGGTAATTATCACAGAGGCGAAAGTGGCTCAGACGTGACTGTTCTTTGCTCTTAATCGACCATCCAAAATCCCGCCTAACAAATCCCAACTGCTCTAAATCGTGCAAACTTTCAGCCAAATAACTAGTTGAAGACAGTCCACACGCTTTGGCGATTTCTTCAAGATCTTTGGACCCGCGCACAAGCAGCGAGACGATTTTTTTGTAAGTCGGCCCTTTCTTAGAGAAAAGATCGGAGAAAATGTCGTCAAATTCCTGGAACAACACCCCACCCGGTTGAAAACAAAGTTGTTGTATGTTGGCTTCTGCGGGTAGATGCGACTTCACTTCCTCCAGATATCGAGGAACTCCCCCCGTCACAGATAAAATCTTAAACTGATCATAAGTTGAACCTCGAAAACCAATGGCCGTTAGAAACTGATGGCACTCGTTTAATGAAAGCTCTTTTATAAAGAGTGTCAAAGAAACGCGCCCCATAAAGCCTGTGCTATCGAGAATGTTTTTCTGAATCCACGACGAGACAGAGCCGCAGAGAATCAGCATCAGTTCTGGGTTATGTTTCAGCTCTATGTCCCAGACGTTTTTCAACTTCCCTAAAAAATCGTCATCTTTGGATCCCATCCAGGAAATCTCGTCGAGCAAGATCACGACTCTCCCGCTCCGCGTTTCTTTTGCGAGTAGAGAAAAGAGATCCCCCCAATCTTGCATTTGCATCCGAGGAAAGGAAAGCTCTTTGCAAAGCTGTCCTGCAAATGCATCCCGTTGACTCTGAGCCGTTGTCTCGGGCGTCACGGGAAGCCCCGAAAAGCGGAGAAAGCGATACCCCTTTGCAAACTCCTCAATCAGTCGGCTCTTGCCAATCCGACGACGACCATGAATCACCACAAGAGAGGAGGTTGCCTTACGCGTGAGGTCCTTGAGCCGTCTGAGCTCCTCTTGCCTGCCAATAAAAATCTCTTTTTTAGGCTCCATAAATCACAATTGTACATTAGCGTCGGTGAAAAATCAATGAAAATTAAGGAGACTAATATACATTTGTCGATTAGTCTCCGTTTTTACGCATAACGTCCTTACGTTAAGCGTGTTGTAATCACATTCTTTTCGTGAGCCATTTCGGGCAATTGCCGAAACGGCTCATCGAGTAGTGAAGGGCGCCGATGAGGCTTGCCTTGTATCGAAGGACTTTTTCCAACCGGGCTGCTTCCGATCTGCGAAAGAGATTCTGCACCGATCGGAGCAGATAGTGGCGCAATGTTTTCCAAAGTTCGGGGAAGATGATGGTCCTGTAGAGGAGTTTGCGGTCGGGAAAGGGGCAGTTTCTCTCGATCCAGAGGAGGCGGCTGCGCCACCAAAAGTAATGCATTTGGGGCTTGCCTCCTGTGAATGAGGCGGAGACTTTGTGCCAGATCTTCGCTTTTGGCGCCGTCCAAACCTCGAAACCAGCACGGCTCGCGCGGCAGCAGAAATCGGTCTCTTCCCAAAAGAGGAAGAAACGGGGCTCCAAAAGGCCGATGGCTTGCGGCACGGAGCGGTGCATGAACAGGCAAGCGCCACAGACGTAATCGACTTTTTCCCCCTCTTCGAAAGAAAAACCGTCCTCGATCTTATTTTGGGCGTGCGATACGAATTCAGCGATTTTTGGATTCCAGAAACCGCCCAAATGGTCGATCCTCTCGGGGTCGTGGTAGCGGTAGATTTTCGCCCCGAAGATTTTGGCCTTAGGTTTTTCTCGCGCTGCTGCAAGGAACGCCTCCAGAAAATCAGGCGCGACGATTGTATCATTGTTCAGGAGGAGGATCCATTCATACGGCTTTTTCAGGGCCCATGCAATGCCCACATTGTTGCCGCCAGCGAAGCCGAGATTGGCTTTCGTCTCGAGAATCGGAACCTGGGGAAAACGGGAGCGGAAGACGGGAACTGAATCGTCGGTGGAGCCATTATCGACAACGATGGGAGTGAATTGCCGATAGGTGACTTTTTCGAGGGAGGCGAGGCATTCGAGGGTGTCTCTCTTCCCATTCCAGTTCAGAATGACGATCAGGACTCTAGGTCGCCGTTTGGGCATTCGGATACGATATCTCTTCGACGGTTATTTAGAAATCTGATTCAATACTTAGAATGCGTATCCTCTCCTTCCTCGGTCTCCTCTTTTCCCTTCCCCTTTGCGCCTATATCAATCAGAACAACGACGTTCAACTTTGGACCTCAGCATATTACGAACAGAAGCTCTCCGATCGCGTCTTCCTCGAGCTGGCCAATCAATATCGCATTGGGAATGATATGTCGGAGCTCTACTTCACCTATTTGCAAGGAATTGTCAGTTTCAAGCCCACCGAGGGGGTTCTCGTGGCGCCGGGGTATCGTCAAACGTGGCAACGGACGGCCACCCAACCGTGGAGTCTTTCTTATGAACCCTTCGTCGAAACCATACTCAGAAAGGAGAGGGGTGGGGCGAGGATAGAGCTTCGCAATCGAGTCATTTATTTCATGCGAGAGGTAGGAGCCAATTCCTGGCTCTGGCGGGGGAGGCTCCGCTGGATGAGATTAGAGGGGAGAGTCCGTTCCTATGTCTCGAACGAAGTTTTCATCGATTCGAGGACGGGGGTGGAACAAGACCGGATCGCTCTCGGCATGTTCGTTCCCTTCATTCGTCATTTGAGGGGGGATTTTTACTACATGCTCCGGTTCCGCAAACAAGACAACCACTGGGCGCACCAGCACATTGTCGGCCTCGGCCTAGACCTCAACTTTTAAGACGGGCGCATTCCCATTTTCTGGGTAGAAAAAAAATTCACCACAGAGACACGGAGAACAAAGAGATAGCACAGAGATAGATTTCTTTTTTTTGCGAGGGCAAAAAAAAGAGACTCTGCCGCGACCACC
>Ga0315281_10004649_pt1 | contig 19880 bp, 21 predicted proteins | sample YL17G07_0_MG_FD_204540 | JGI IMG/M metagenome (GOLD analysis project Ga0315281, IMG submission 204540) | Sediment microbial communities from Yellowstone Lake, YNP, Wyoming, USA - YL17G07_0 | ecosystem: Environmental > Aquatic > Freshwater > Lake > Sediment | place: USA: Wyoming | collected... | reverse complement strand
ATCTACGAAGGCACCAACACCATCCAGTCGCTCGACCTGCTCGGGCGCAAGGTGCTGATGGACAACGGCGCGAAGCTGAAGAAATTCGGCGCGCTGGTGCAGGCCTTCGTCGAGGAAAACGGCGCCGACGAGGCGATGAGCGAATTCGTCACGCCGCTGGGCGAGCTCGGCGGCAAGCTTACCAAGCTGACCATGGAAATCGGCATGAAGGCGTTCCAGAATCCGGACGAAGTCGGCGCCGCCGCGGTGCCCTACCTGCGCGTGGTCGGGCATCTGGTGTATGCCTACTTCTTCGCCCGCATGGCGAAGCTCGCGCTGGCGAAGCTCGATTCCGGCGACGGCTTCTACAAGGCCAAGCTCGCGACCGCGCGCTTTTACTACGCTCGGCTGCTGCCGGAAACCGCGATGCTGATCCGCCAGGCGCGCTCGGGCGCCGCGAATCTGCTCGACCTCGAAGCCGAACTGTTTTGAAAGGAATCCCATGAGCAATTTCATCGTCAGGAAAGTCGCCGTACTCGGCGCCGGTGTGATGGGCGCGCAGATCGCCGCCCATTGCGTCAACGCCCGCGTTCCCGTGGTCTTGTTCGACCTGCCGGCCAAGGACGGCCCGAAGGACGGCATCGTGCTGCGCGCGATCGAAAATCTGAAGAAGCTGAGCCCCGCGCCGCTCGGAAACAAAGATGAGGCGGTGCATATCGAAGTGGGCAACTACGACGACCACCTCGAAGCGCTCAAGGGCTGCGACCTCGTCATCGAGGCGATCGCCGAGCGCATGGACTGGAAGCACGACCTGTACAAGAAGGTCGCGCCGTTCATCGCCCCGAACGCGATCTTCGCCTCCAACACCTCGGGCCTGTCGATCACGGCGCTGTCCGAAGGCTTCGATGCGCAACTGAAGCAGCGCTTCTGTGGCGTGCATTTCTTCAACCCGCCGCGCTACATGCATCTGGTGGAACTGATCCCGACCGCCGCGACCTCGCTGCAGATCCTGGACCAGCTCGAAGGTTTCCTCACCACCACGCTCGGCAAAGGCGTGGTGCGGGCGAAGGACACGCCCAACTTCATCGCCAACCGTGTCGGCATATTCGGCATGCTCGCGACCATCTGCGAGGCGGAAAAATTTGGCCTTTCCTGCGATGTCGTCGACGATCTCACCGGCGCCAAGCTCGGCCGCGCCAAGTCCGGCACCTTTCGCACCGCCGACATCGTCGGGCTCGACACCATGGGCCACGTGATCAAGACGATGCAGGACAGTCTCGCCGACGATCCGTTCGCCGCGGTCTACCGCACGCCCGAGGTGCTGACCAAGCTGGTGGCGGCGGGCGCACTGGGGCAGAAGACCGGAGCCGGCTTCTACAAGAAAGTGGGCAAGGACATCCAGCGCCTCGATTTCGCCAGCGGCGAATACGTCGCCGGCGGCGGCAAGGCCGACGACATCATCGGCCGCATACTGAAAGAGAAAGACCCGGCCAAGCGCATGAAGACCCTGCGCGAATCGAGCAACCCGCAGGCACAGTTCCTGTGGGCGATATTCCGCGACGTGTTCCATTACATCGCGGTCCACCTGGAATCGATCGCCGACAACGCGCGTGACGTCGATTTCGCTATGCGCTGGGGCTTCGGCCAGAGCGTCGGTCCGTTCGAAACCTGGCAGACCGCCGGCTGGCAGCAGATCGCGGGCTGGATCAAGGAAGACATCGACGCCGGCAAGACGCTGTGCAAGGCGCCGCTGCCGGCATGGGTAATGGATGGCCGCAGCGGCGTGCATGCGCCCGAGGGGTCCTACTCTCCGGCGCGCAAGACCAATGTGCCGCGCTCGACGCTACCGGTGTACCAGCGGCAGCTGTACCGCGCTCCAGTCGTTGGGAGCGGCGCCGCCGATGGCGCCACCGCGGGCACGACCGTATTCGAGGACGATTCGGTGCGCATCTGGGATCAGGGCGACGAGGTGCTGATCCTGTCGCTGAAGACCAAGATGCACGTTATCGGCCCGGGGGTGATCGGCGGCCTGGCCAAGGCGCTGGAACAGGCGGAGAAGAATTACAAGGGCCTGGTGCTGTGGAGCGCCGACGCGGCGTCGGGCGGCGCGTTCTCTGCCGGCGCCGACCTGCAATCGATGGTGCCGCTGTTCATGTCGGGTGGGGTCAAGGCGATCGAACCCGCAGTGGCGGCGCTGCAGCAGGCGCATCAAGGGATGAAATACGCCAACGTGCCGGTGGTGGCCGCGGTTTCGGGCCTAGCACTCGGCGGCGGCTGCGAACTGATGATGCACGCGTCCAAACGCGTGGCCCTGATCGAATCCTATGTCGGGCTGGTCGAAGTCGGCGTCGGCCTGATCCCGGCGGGTGGCGGCCTGAAGGAAGCGGCGGTGCGGGCGGCTGCCGATGCCAAGGGCAACGACCTGCTGCAGTTCCTGAAGAACTACTTCATGAACGCCGCCACCGCGAACGTCTCCAAGTCCGCGCTCGAGGCGAAAAAGATGGGCTACTTTAGCGCCGGCGATGTCATCGTTTTCAATCCCTACGAATTGCTGCACGTGGCGAAAGTTGAGGCGCGCGCGCTGTTCGACGCCGGCTACAGGCCGCCGCTGAAGGCGCAGGTACCGGTGGCCGGGCGCTATGGCATGGCGACCATCATGGCGCAGCTGGTAAACATGCGCGACGGCGGCTTCATCTCCGCGCACGACTACAAGCTGGGCGCAATGATCGCCGAGGTGGTCTGCGGCGGCGAAGTGGAGGCCGGCAGCCTGGTGAATGAACAGTGGCTGCTCGATCTGGAACGCAAGGCGTTCATGGAACTGCTCAACCACCCGAAGACCCAGGAACGCATCATGGGCATGATGCAGACCGGAAAACCGGTGCGCAACTAAGTCCCCACAGGAGAACAGACATGAGCAAACAATTGCAAGACGCCTACGTGGTCGCCGCAACCCGCACGCCGATCGGCAAGGCGCCACGCGGCATGTTCAAGAATGTGCGCCCGGACGACCTGCTGGTGCGCGCGATACAGTCCGCGGTATCCCAGGTACCTGGGCTCGACGTGAAGCTGATCGAGGATGCGATCGTCGGCTGCTCGTTCCCGGAAGCGGAGCAGGGGCTCAACCTCGCGCGCATGGCGGTGCTGCTGGCCGGCCTGCCGAAGACGGTCGCGGGCGTGACCATCAATCGCTACTGCGCCTCCGGCCTCACCGCGGTGGCGATGGCGGCCGACCGCATCCGCGTCGGCCAGGCCGATGTGATGATCGCCGCCGGGGCGGAGTCGATGTCGATGGTGCCGATGATGGGCTACCACCCGTCGATGAACATGGGCATCTTCAAGGACGAGAACATCGGCATGGCCTACGGCATGGGCCTGACCGCGGAGAAAGTCGCCCAGCAATGGAAGATTTCGCGCGAGGCGCAGGACGAGTTCTCGCTGAAGTCGCACCAGAAGGCGATCGCGGCGCAGCAGGCGGGTGAGTTTAAGGACGAGACCACGGCGGTCGAGATCGTCGAGCGCTTCCCCAACCTCGCGACCGGGAAGATCGAGATCAAGACCCGCGGCGTCAGCCAGGACGAAGGCGCGCGCGCCGATACCAATCTGGCGTCGCTGGCGAAGCTGAAGCCGGTGTTTGCGCCCAAGGGCTCGGTCACCGCAGGCAACAGTTCGCAGACTTCCGACGGCGCCGGCGCGCTGATCCTGGTCAGCGAAAAAATCCTGAAGCAGTTCAACCTGACGCCGCTCGCGCGCTTCGTGTCGTTCGCGGTGAGGGGCGTGCCGCCGGAGATCATGGGCATCGGTCCGAAAGAGGCGATCCCCGTGGCCTGCAGGGCGGCGGGCATCACCCAGGACCAGATCGACTGGTTCGAACTGAACGAGGCCTTCGCCGCGCAATCGCTGGCGGTGATTCAGGACCTCGGCCTCGATCCGGACAAGGTGAATCCGATGGGTGGCGCGATCGCGCTCGGTCACCCGCTGGGCGCGACCGGCGCGATCCGCTCGGCCACCGTGATCCACGCCATGCGGCGCAGGAACCTGAAGTACGGCATGGTCACCATGTGCGTCGGCACCGGCATGGGGGCGGCCGGGATTTTCGAACGGGTGTGAAGTTTTGCATGTCACCGCAGGTGAAACGCGCCGCGGAGCGTGCGCGCGAAAGTTGGAATTGAGCGGCGCGCGGCTTCATGCGCCTCCGCTCCGATGACGGGTTAGCGCAGCAGCTTATCGTAGTCAGCGTGGGTGCCGATCCAGAACCAGACAAAACCCTCAGCGCCTTTCACCGCCACTGCGCGATGGCTGCCTCCGACGCGCACCGACCAGAAACGCCCGACTTTCTTGAAATGAAGCGATGGATACTGCGGATCTTGCTTGAGATGTTCGTAGGCTTGGTCCGCGAGCTTGCGGACGTCCTCCGGCAAAGACCGGTAACAAACCCAGAAGTCCGGGGACGCATGATGCATCAAAGAGGTGTCGTTTTTCCGGCCGCGTGATCCCGAAGTGCTTTTTCCGCCAATACGTCGAGTTTCCCGGCTGCAACATCGCGCTCGAACTGCTGATCCCAAAGCGCCCAGTCGAATTCAAGAAACCACGCCCGAAGCTGCGCCACCTCTTCCGCCGACAGCGCCTTGATCTGTTGTTCGATCGACTCAACTTTGCTCATGGTACTAACCTCCGAAATGTGAGTTTAGCACCGAGCATGCATAGTCGTCGCCGAAAATCTTGGAGAGCGATTGCTCATGGGAGACCAGTGTCTTGCTCATTGAGTCGGTATTCCTTAGACGATTAACGTAAACCAGAGGTGCAGATGCCAAGCAAGGCCGCTGAAATCTGGTACAACGCAGGCGATATTAGGTGTCTACAAGAGTCGGGGCGATTCAGTGTTACGTATAGGGTTTGTGGCGCGCGCCGCGGCGTTCGGCGAGACGGCGCAGCCGGTCGATCACCGGTCCCAGCCGTCCGGTCAAGCGGCTCCAGTCGATCGCGTCGAGCGCGTTCTTGACCAGCAGGCCGAGCTCGGTGTCGCCGTCGATGGTGAGGCGGCGGGAGAAGAACAGTGTGTCCGGATCTTCCAGGCGGCGCGCGAGGCGATAGAAATCCCAGGCGCAGGCGCGGATCGTGACTTCGGGCGCGCGGTGCGGCGCAGGCAGAAATCCAAACGCGGAAAGGCGGATGCGGCCATCCAGGCCGGCGTCACTGACCTGGATGGAAACGATGCGGCCCATCAGGCGCTGCTTCGTGTCCCGGTCCAAGGTCGGGAGGAACAGCAGATTGAGCCCGGCGCAGAGCACGGTCGACGGCGGCCACTGCGGCAGGCGGCTGACCAGGCCCGCGAGGCGCGCGGGCAGCAACGGGACGGGTGGCTGTGCGGCGTTCATGCCGGTGTCCGGTATTCCATGCCCGGTACTCCGTACCAGTAGCCGTTGCACGGCGGCGCGACGCGCAGACCTTCGAGCGAGGCGCCCGGGCGGCCGGCGCAGCGCGCGTGAAAACTGTCGATGATCTCGATCATATTGTGCGACTGCGGCGACAGGCGCACCGCGTCGACGCCGAGGCTGCGCAACTCTTCGATCGAGCCCGACAGGTCGTAGACCAGCGCCGATTGCGTCTGGATGCCGTTCAGTGTCAGGAACTCGGCTTTGTCGCGCGTCTGCAGCGCGAGGCCGTCGGCGTCGTCGAGGCAGCGGAACTGGCAATCGTCCTTGGGCAGGTTGTGGTGGCGCGCGGTGAAGCAGCGCGCAGAGAACGCAAGCGGCATCCGGCCATAGGCGAACACCTCGGTCTGCATACCGGCGGGGCGCGCCGCCTGCAGTTCGCGCAGGACATCGCGCGAGAGCTCCAGCGGCAGCACGAAGCGGGTCGCGCCGAGTTCGGCGAACCAGGCGAGCGTTTCGTTATTGTAGATGTTCAGGTGCGGTCCGGCGACGAAAGGCACGCGGCCGGCGAGCAGGCGCACCGCGCCCATTTCATTGGCTTCGACGGTGAATTCGCCGTTCGCGGCGATGCGGCGCAGGGTTTTCAAGTCCGATTCGGATTCGATCAATGCCTGCGAAGAGAGCACCACTTGCTTGCCGCTTGCGCTGAGATCTCGCGCGAGCCCCAGCCAATCGTCCAGGCGCAGGTTGTGCCGGCGCGAGCACACGACTTCGCCCAGATAGATGATATCCACGCCCGAGCCGGCGACGCCGGCGTAGAACTCCAGCAGCGCCTCGCGCGTCCAGTAGTACAGCACCGGGCCCAGGCTGAGCTTCATTTAACTTTCCAACAGTTCACTTCAATTTCGACCTGTCATTCCGAGGGCATGGCCCGAGGAATCTGCTTTTGCACGCGGCAAGAAAGCAGATCCCTCGCGGTGCTCGGGATGACATAACTAGGGCAGGCGCCATGGCCGGATCATTTCCATTTGCGGTGATAGGCGCCGAGCGTGTGCTGCTGGCCTTCGGCGACGCGCGCGAGGGCGCTGGCCCAGTCGGCGTGCACGGAAAAGCGCTCCGGATTTTTCGCGTGGGCGTCGATCGCGGCACGCCAGATGCGCGTCACTGCCGCGACATAAGCCGGGCTGCGCTGGCGGCCTTCTATCTTGATCGCCGCAACGCCGATTTTCGCCAATTCGGGCAGCAGCGCCATCGCATTGAGACTGGACGGTTCCTCGATGGCGTAATAGGTTTCGTCCTCGACCTTGAAGCGGCCTTTGCACAAGGTCGGATAGCCGGCGTTCTCTCCTGCTGCGAAGCGATCGATCAGGATCCCGTTCAATCTGGCGTCGAGCGTGTCGCCGTGTTTTTCCCAGCGCACCGCCTTTGCCGGTGAACACACGCCGCGGGTGTTGGGCGATTCGCCAGTGACGTATGACGACAGGGCGCAGCGCCCCTCGACCATCACGCACAGGCTGCCGAAGCCGAACACTTCGATTGGCACCGGAGTGTTTTTTATCACGTCGGCGACCTGCGCGAGCGAAAGTACGCGCGGCAGCACCGCGCGCGCGATGCCGAAGCGCTCGTGGTAGAAATTGATCGCCTCGTAATTGGTGGCCGAGGTCTGTACTGACAGATGCAGGCGCAACCGCGGATGGCGCTCGGCCGCGTAGCGCATCAGGCCGGCGTCGGCCAGGATCACCGCGTCGATGCCGAGTGCGGCGGCGCTGTCGATGGCGCGTTGCCAGCGCGGCGCGGCTGCGCCCTGCGGAAACGTGTTGATCGCGAGCAGCATTTTCGCCCCTGCCGCGTGGGCGTAGCGCAGGCCTTCGCTCGCGCTCGCGGCGTCGAAGTTGAGACCGGCGAAGTTGCGCGCGTTGGTCTCGTCCTTGAGGCCCATGTAGACCCAGTCGGCGCCGTTGTCCACGGCCACCTTGAGCGAGGGTAGATTGCCCGCCGGGCAGACCAGTTCAGGAACCGACACGATCCGGGCCGCCCGATAGGCTTGGAAAGTAATTGCAGCGTCGCATAATCCGAGCACTGTAGTGGCCATGCGCGGCGGGGGCTTTGATCTGGGTCAAACAGCCCGGGATGGTTTTTGCGCCGCGCATTTGTCCGTGCGCATCGGCCCGGGACTGCGTAGAATGCGGCCTTGCTTTGGAGCCCGCTATAATTCGGCATGGGGGAAGACCTGTTCTCATGCTCCTCTGAATCAGGGGTCGTTTCGGCAATCCAGAATGACCTCTATGCACACGACACTATGGGATATACAGACGTGAAGGATATGCAGACGTGAAGAAGACCGACCTGGAAAAGAACAAGGGTCTGAAAATCAACAGCGGTGTGAACCGGTTCGGCACGCCCGGCCGTTTCGGCAGGGACGCAGCCGTACCGCTGCAGCGGCGCGAACAGCGCAAGCTCGACCAGGCTCTCGGCCTGGTGCCGTTTGCGGTCAAGCTCAATGGCGATCTGGTGAAGCAGGTGCAGGCGCTGGCGCAGGCGCGCGAGACCGGTTTGAACGAGGTGGTGGCCGAACTGTTGAAGAAGGGGCTGGAAGTCTAAGCAGGGTGCGGCCCGATTGCATTCCAGCGACCCGGGCCGGCCGTCAGCGCATCCGGGCAGCCGGAGCTTTGATCCTGGTCAGGTCCACCTGTACTCTTTCCTCCGCGTCGGCCAGCCACACCTGTTCGTCCTGAACGGTGCAGTTCAACTGCATGTTGCGCCGGGCGAGCTTCGCCAGCGCCTGGCTGGCGGCCGGCGGCACCGAGACCACGGTCAGATTGCCACTGCGCTCGAGCTTGCCGCCTATCTGGTTCCACCAGATCGCGGCGCCGTGACCGCCGTAGCTGTACACCATCACCTGGCGCGCGCGGCCGCAGGCCCGGCGCACGCGCTTTTCATCGGGCTGGCCGACATCGATCCAGAGCTCGATCGCACCGGTCAGGTCCTTCTGCCACAGATCGGGCTCGTCGTCGGCGCTCAGCCCTTTGCCGAAGGACAGTGCGTCGCCGGCGTGCAGGGCGTAGGCGAGCAGGCGCACCATCATGCGCTCGTCCGTTTCCGACGGATGGCGCGCGATGGTGAGCGCATGGTCGCGGTAGTAACCGCGGTCCATGTCGGCGATCTGCAGATCGGCTTTGAAAATGGTTGCCTTGAGGGCCATGGTCAGTTCTGCTGTGTTCCTACGCGGTGACTTGGAATAGCGCCCTAATTGTTGCGTAATTTCAATCTTGCGCGGACGAGAAACTGTCCGCGCGGATCGTCGATTGCGCACGGATGAAAAGCGCATCCGTGCGCAATCGACGATCTTGATTGAGACCCCATGCGGTTCTTGTTTCTAACAATAACCGTGATTTCTGTACGGATGCGCTTTTCATCCGTACAAAAATCACGGTTGGCGCGCGCAGCGCGCAAATCCACTGGCGAATTGCGACAGTAAGACGCCGCAAGCAACATGACAACGGGGGCGTGCGCCCCCGTCGGTCCCGCTCCGCGCTTATCCGCGGCTATGCCGCCTGAATTACTCCACCTTGGCTTTGGCGCGCATGTCGGCCACCGCCTTCTCGAACATCGCTTCCTGCATGCGCTGCAGCAGGCCGGCCTGGATTTCGGCGAATTCCGGGAATTTCGTCGCGCGCACATCGTCGAGCTGGATCACGTGCCAGCCGAACTGGGACTGCACCGGCATGTCGGTGTACTTGCCTTTCTCCAGTTTCACCATGGCGTCGGAGAACGGCTTGACGAATCCGCCCGGTTGGTTCCAGTCCAGGTTGCCGCCCTGGTCTTTGGAGCCCGGATCCTTGGAAGTCTTCGCCAGCTCCTCGAATTTTTCGCCCTTCTTCAGTTTTTCGATGATCTCTTTCGCCTCGGTCTCCTTTTCCACCAGGATGTGGCGCGCCTTGTATTCCTTGTCGCTCATCTGCGACTTGATCTTTTCGAACTCGGCCTTCACCGTGTCATCGCTCACCGCGTGAGTCTTGATGTAATCCGCACGGAACGCCTGCGCCAGGATTTGCATCCGCATCAATTCGATCTGGTTCACCGTGTCGGTCTGCTTCGACAGGCCTTTGCGGTTCGCTTCCTGCACCATGATTTCCGAGGTGATGAGCCGGTCTCGGATCGCCGCCCGCAGTTCCGGCGTATCCGGCTGACCCTGCGCCGTCTGGGCGCGCACGATCGTGTCGACGCGGCTCTTCGGGATCGCGACGCCGTTGACTGTCGCGATCTTGGGGTTTGCCGCGCCGGTCTGCGCCAGGGCGAGACCCGGCAGCGACAGGGCGAGGGCGAGAGCCAGGGTCAGGGTCAGGCGGGAAAATGTAGGCTGCATGTTCGTTCCTTTTCGGTTACTGCGGTTGTGAAACAGTTTGCGCCTCGTCCGTCGCGTAGGCGCGGATGGCAAGGGCGTGGATTTGCTGCTGCATCATCGGGCCGAGCGCCGCGTAGATCATGCGGTGGCGGGCCACCGTGCTCTTGCCCGAGAATTGGGATGAAACGATGGTCAGACGGTAATGGCCGCCGCCGCCCTTGGCGCCTTCATGCCCGGCGTGCAACGCGCTTTCGTCGGCGAGTTCCAGGCGGCTGGGTTGCAGCGCCGCCAGTTTTTCCTCGATGCTCCGGGCGACGTTCATGTGTTCCTCACTTGGTTTCTTTCTGTTCCACGTACTTGGCCAGGAACAGTCCCTGCCCGATCACGAACGCGAGCATCAGCCCCATGCCGCCGAACAGCTTAAAGTTGACCCAGGTGTCGGTCGGGTAGTTGAAGGCGACATAGAGGTTGAGAAAACCCATGCCGCCAAAGAAACCGGCCCAGCTGAAATTGAGCTTGTTCCAGGCCGCCTCGGGCAGCTGGATCTGCTCCCCCAGCATGGCGCGGATCAGGTTCTTGCGGAAAAACAGCGCGCTTGCGCTGAGCACGGCCGCGAACAGCCAGTAGAGCACGGTCGGCTTCCATTTGATGAAGGTCTCGTCGTGCAGCAGCAGCGTGGCGCTGCCGAACACGACGATGATGACAAGGCTCACCCACAGCATCGTGTCGATCTTGCGGCGGCGCAGCCACAGCCAGCCGATCTGACCAAAGGTGGCGGCGATCGCGACCGCGGTGGCGACGTAGATCCCCTGCAGCTTGAAGGCGACGAAGAACAGGATGACCGGAAACAGGTCGAACAGAAATTTCATGGGCGTGGATTATAGCAGGCCCGGGAACCGCGCCGCCCCGCATTTTCGGGGGGAACGCAGGCGGCGGAGCTGCCCGGTGAAAGGCAATTTGACCGGCAGGCGCGGGGATTTTGCATGCGCCCGCGGCGCCGGCGCGTGCGTGAGGCTACAATTCCAGTTTTCCCAAAGGAGCCGCATCATGCCGATGGTCAGGATGGTCGAGTACGATAGCGCCCCGCCCGAGGTCAAGGCCGTCTACGACGACATCATGGCGACGCGCAACAGCAACTGGGTGAATAATTTCTGGAAGACCCTGGCGAGCCATCCGCCCACCCTCAGGCGCATCTGGGCCGGCGTGAAGGAGGTGATGAGCCCCGGCAGTCTCGATCCGCTGACCAAGGAAATGATCTATGTCGCGGTGAGCGCCACCAATAACTGCGAATATTGCATCCACTCGCATATCGCCTCGGCCCGCGCCAAGGGCATGACCGACGAAATGCTGGGTGAAGTCCTGGCGGTGGCCGGCATGGCGAATCAGACCAACCGGCTGGCCAACGGCTACCAGATTCCGGTGGACGCCCAATTCAGGCCCGCAAACTAGGACGAGCAGCTTACTGACAGCGCCGACGCCCATTGCGGCGCCGGCGCGGCGTAGGCCTGCATCGCCGGCTGCTCGTCGCAGGGATGCGCGAGTACGCGCATGAGGCGCTCGATCTCGCCGTAGTCGCGTTCGTCCGCCGCCTTGCGGATGGCTTTCTCGGCGAGGTAATTGCGCAGCACGTACTTGGGATTAACCCGGTCCATGCGCTGCTGACGGTCCGCGTCGAAACCCGGCTCCAGCGCGAGGCGGCTGCGGTAGCGCCCGGCCCAGGCGGTGTAGGCGCCGCGGTCGGCGAACAGATCGCGCAACGGGGCGTTGTCGGCGCCGGGCGCGGAATCGAATTTGCCCAGGCTGCGGAAGAAGCCGGTGTAGTCGGCGCGGCTGTCGTGCAGCAGTTTGAGGGTGTCCTGCAGCAGCTCAGCGTCCGCGGACTGCACGCTGGCGAGTCCGAGTTTGGCCTGCATCAGCGCGGCGTAATGCGGCTCGAACTGCGCCGCGTAGGCGTCGAGCGCCGATTCGGCTTCGTCGGCATCGATCAAAGGCAGCAAGGCCTGCGCCAGGCAATACAGATTCCAGTGGGCGATGCGCGGCTGCATGTTGTAGGCGTATCTGCCGCCGTCGTCCGAGTGGTTGCACACGTGCCCCCAGTCGAAGTCTTCGATGAAACCATAGGGACCGTAATCGATGGTGAGCCCGAGGATAGACATATTGTCGGTGTTCATCACGCCATGGCAGAAGCCGACGGCCTGCCATTGCGCGACCAGCTTCGCGGTGCGGCCGATGACTTCGCGCAGCAGTTCCAAGCGGGGCTCGCGCGCCTCGCGCAGCTGCGGGTAATGCTGGTCGATGACGTAATCGGCGAGCGTCCCGACATGCTCGTGCTGGCGGCGCGAGGAGAACAGCTCGAAGGTGCCGAAGCGCACATGGCTCGGCGCCATGCGCGTGAGGACCGCTGCGGACTCGATGTTCTCGCGGATCACCGGCTGGTCGCTGCCGACGATGGCGAGCGCGCGCGTGGTGGGAATGCCGAGGGCATGCATGGCCTCGGAGGCGAGGTACTCGCGGATCGTCGAACGCAGCACCGCGCGGCCGTCGCCCATGCGCGAGTAGGGCGTCTGGCCGGCGCCTTTCAACTGCAGGTCCCAGCGGCCCTGCGCGCCGTTGGCTTCGCCCAGCAGGATCGCGCGGCCGTCGCCCAGCTGCGGCACGAACATGCCGAATTGATGACCCGCATACACGGCGGCGAGCGGATCGAAGCCGGGCAGCAGGTGGTTGCCGCAGAAGATCTCGGCGAACTCCGCGCGCCCGGCCTCCTCGCGAGCCAGGCCGATCAATTCGGCCGCCGCCGGGTTGAAGGCGACCAGATAGGGGTCTGGTAGTGGCGTGGGGCTGAGCCTGGTATAGAAGGCCGGCGGCAATCGGCCGAAGCGATTGTCGAAGCGCAGTTCCTCCAGCTTAACCGCGCCGAGTTCAGCCCTTGCGGTATTCACGTATACCTTCCCTCAAACCAGGTGCGATCGCGGAGCGTACCAGATCGGCCAGTTCGATTTCGTGGATATTCCTTCAATAGGTTTCTACGTGGTAGCGGCTCGCCGCCTTGAGTTCCGGCAGAACGCCGGCCCAGTCCATGCCGTGGCTGCGGCAAACGTCGGCGAAGGCCTCGTTCACGCCGGCTTCCATGGCCTTCAGGCCGCAGATGTAGATGTAGGCATTTTCGTCTTTGAGCATTCGCGCGATATCGTCGCCGCGCGCGCGGATCAGATCCTGCACGTACTGCTTGGGCTGGTCCGGCTGGCGCGAGAACGCCAGGTTCACATCGATCAGTTCCTTCGGCAGCTTCAGCAGCGGCCCGCAGTAGGGGAGTTCCCCCGGCGTGCGCGCGCCGAAGAACAGCCACAGTTCGCCCCCCTCCTTTAGCGCCATGCGCCGGCGGCGGTGCTCGGTCATCGCGCGCATGGGCGCCGATCCGGTGCCGGAGCAGATCATCATAATGCTCGATCCCGGGTGGTTGGGCATGAGGAAGCTCGCGCCATAGGGGCCGACCACATTTACCTGATCCCCTTTTTTCAAATTGCACAGGTAGTTCGATGCAATCCCGCGCACCGGTTTGCCGTCGCGGTCCGACGTGACGCGCTTTGCCGTCAGCGCGAGGTTGTTGTAACCGGGCCGCTCGCCGTCACGGGGGCTGGCGATCGAGTAAAGCCGGATGTTGTGTGGTTTCCCGGAAGCGTCCGTTCCCGGTGGAATAATGCCCAGTGATTGTCCCTCCAGCACGGGAAACGCGGTGGCACCAAAATCGAGCACGATGTGGTGGATTTCACTCGACGTATCCGCCGCTGTGAGCCGGTAATTGCCGCTCACGCTCGCCACCGCCGGCTTGGCAATCGTGTACAGGTTGAGGTAGGGGTGCGCCGCTGACCAGGGCGGCGCAGCCGGCCCGCCCTGGCCCTGGGTGGCGATGCCGGTGATGCGTTGCACCTCCTCGGGAAGATCGCCTTCGCCGGAGATCTCGGGCGAGGAGTCCGGTGGCAGGCTGTCCCAGGAGAACTGCTGGTCGAGGCTGTAAGGCTGCGCCACCCGGCGCCAGTTATCGATTGCGCCGGTGGGGCAGGGCGAAATGCAGTCGTTGCAGAAATTGCACAATTCGGCCTTGACCACGTAATTGCGCCCGTCGTGGGTCACCGCATCGACCGGACACGCCTCCTCGCAGGTGTTGCAGCGGATGCATATCTCCGGATCGATGAGATGCTGGCGTTTCAGTTCGGTGGGGGCGCTCATGTCGCGTTCATGTCTTCTTTAGGAGTGCTCAAAAAAACTGTCATTCTGAGGCCATGGGCCGAAGAATCTGCTTCTCGGTGTCCATGAAAAGCAGATTCCTCGCTGTGCTCGGAATGACAGAATTGGGGTTCCCGAGATGACCATCAGTTGAATCGCACGTACTCGTAATCCGCCGGCTGGTTGTTGATGCCGCGCGCGGGCGGCGCGATCCAGTTGGCGAACTTGCCTTGTTCGGCCACGCGGCCCATGAGCGAGCACACGTAAGCACGGTCTTCTTCGCTGGGCAGCCAGGTGGTGTGCTGGCGCGTCCAATCGGCTTCGCTCAGGATTTTTCCGTCGGGGCTGACGTGGTGCTCGGTGAACAAGCCGATGCGGCGGTGGAAGCCCTTGTGCGGCAGCGTGAAGCGAAAAGCAATGCCGGCTTTCTCCGGAATCCGGTTCCAGCGGCTGACGCCGGTTTGCACGTCGGCGACCCAGTCGTCGCGCAGGCGCTCGTTGAGCGCCGTCAGCGCCGGGGCATGCTTGACCACGATCTGATTGCCGACGACTTCCATGTATGGATACTCGGAGCCGTGCAGCTTGTGGTCGTCGGCGAGTTTGGTTTCCTCGAAGCGTCCTTTGATGCCGTTGGCGTAAGCCGATGCGGCATTCGACGAAATCTCGGAACCGTACAGGTCGCTGGTGACGCTGTAATGGAAGTTGAGATACTTCTGCAGGGTGGGCAGGTCGATCACGCCCAGGCCGCGCAGTTTCGCCGCGTCTTCGGTCTTGTGCTCCTTCATCGCGTCGCAGGTGCGCTGGATGATGCGCGCGATGCCGGATTCGCCGACGAACATGTGGTGCGCTTCCTCCGTCAGCATGAAGCGGCAGGTGCGCGACAGCGGGTCGAAGCCGGACTCGGCCAGCGCGGCGAGCTGGTACTTGCCGTCGCGGTCGGTGATGAAGGTGAACATGAAAAATGAAAGCCAGTCCGGGGTCTTCTCGTTGAAGGCGGTGAGAATGCGCGGATTGTCGGCATCGCCCGAGCGGCGTGCGAGCAGCGCTTCGCCTTCCTCGCGGCCGTCGCGGCCGAAGTGCGCGTGCAGCAGATATACCATGGCCCAGAGGTGACGGCCTTCTTCGACGTTGACCTGGAACAGGTTCCGGAGGTCATAGAGCGAAGGGCAGGTCAGTCCCAGATGGCGTTGTTGCTCCACCGAGGCGGGTTCGGTGTCGCCCTGGGTAACGATGATGCGGCGCAGGGTCGAGCGGTATTCGCCCGGGACTTCCTGCCACGCCGGCTGGCCCATGTGCTCGCCGAAATTGATCTTGCGCCCGGGCTCGGCCGGAGCGAGAAAAATGCCCCAGCGGTAGTCCTTCATCTTGACGTAATCGAAGTGCGCCCAGCCCTTGGGCTCGACGCTGATCGCGGTTCGCAGGTAGACGTCGAAATTAGTCGATTCGTCCGGGCCCATTTCCGACCACCAGTTGAGAAAGCCGGGCTGCCAGTGCTCGAGCGCGCGCTGCAGCGTCTTGTTGCCGGATAGGTCGACGTTGTTGGGTATTTTTTCGCTATAGTTGATCGACATTTTTATTCTCCTAAATCCGTTCCCAGTTGAATTTCGGCTTAGAGCCGGTGCCGAATAGTTTCAGAGCGCCTTGCTCGCCGACCGCATTCGGGCGGTTGAAAATCCAGTTCTGCCAGGCCGACAGGCGCGCGAAAATGCGTGTATCCATGGTTTCGGCGCCGGTAAACCGCAGGCTCGCCTCCATGCCGGTGAGGGCGTCGGGCGAGAGGCTGGCGCGCTCCTCCAGCGCGATACGCACTTCCTCGTCCCAGTCCAGATCGTCCGGGGTGAACGTGACCAGGCCGAGCTCGGCCGCATCGTGCGCATCGAGTTTCTCGCCGATGACCTGGCGCACTGCTTCGACCGGGGCCTGTTGCTCGCAATAGCGCGTGGCCAATCTGCTCAGTCGGTTCACCATCGGATAGGCGCCGAAGTTGAATTCGGAGAGGGCGATGCGCGGTGCCTGATCCGGCGCGTCGGGCAGGTGCAGCATGTAGCTGCGGTCTGCACACAGCGCCAGCTCGGCCAGGGTCCCGGCAAAGCACGAGCCCTGGTCGACGATGGCGAACAGGGTGCGCGAGGTCACGTCCAGGCGCGCCAGTGTGCGCCGCAGCAGGCCCAAGGTTTCGCGCACGAACCAGTGCGCGCGGTGTTTGGCCAGCACGGTGTCGACGGCCAGCACGCTGTCGATGTCGCCGCGGGTTTTCAGTTGCCAGGTGCCGATTTCAGGCTCGTTGGTGCGCAGATTGAGAATGGCGTCATCCAGCTCGCGCGCCATCTGCAGAGGCCACCAGGCGACGCCGGCAGCGAGAATGCCTTCGACCGTATCGGGCTGCGCCTGCTTCGGCGCGGAAACGGTGAGCGTGGCGCTGCGGGCGGCGCGGTCGATCACGGCATCCACGTATTCATAGTGGTAGCCGCTCGCGTCGATGGCGCACTTTAGCGAGGTGAGGGTGATGCCTTTGGCTTGTTGCGGCCGGTCGCTCGTTGCGGCCAGGCGCTGTGCGTGGTCTTTCACCGCCTGCGCGAAGGCCTGCGGCTTAGCGCTGTGATCCACCAGGCCCCACGCCTTGGCGCGGTCGGCGCGCACGCCTTCCGTGGTAGTACAAAACACGTCGGCCAGGTCACGCCGCACTTTTCTCTTGTCGATAACGCGCGTGAGCCCGCCGGTGCCCGGCAGCACGCCCAACAGCGGCACCTCGGGCAGGCTCACGGAGGAGGAGCGGTCGTCGATCATCAGGATCTCGTCGCAGGCGAGCGCGATCTCGTAGCCGCCGCCGGCACAGGTCCCGTTCACCGCGGCGAGGAACTTGAGCCCGTCGTTGCGGCTGGAATCCTCCATGCCGTTGCGCGTCTCGTTGGTAAACTTGCAGAAATTCACTTTCCAGCCGTGCGTGGACTGGCCCAGCATGTAGATGTTGGCGCCCGAGCAGAACATGCGCTCGCGCGCCGAAGTGAGGATCACGCAGCGCACCTCGGGGTGCTCGAAGCGGATGCGGTTCAGGGCATCGTAGAGCTCGATGTCCACGCCGAGGTCGTAGGAGTTGAGCTTCAGCTTGTAGCCGGGTTTGAGGCCCTTGTCCTCGTTCACGTTCATGGCGAGGGTGGCGATCGCGCCGTCGAAGCTGATGCGCCAGTGCGCGTAGCGATCGGGGTGGGTGTCGAAGCTGACGCGTGACGGGTCTGGCGCTGTGGTCATGGATGCTTGCATGGTTTCTCCTGGTTCAGGCTGCGACAGCTTTGCGTAGCTGCTGCAGGCTTTGTTCAACGTTCTTGTGCGCGGTATCGATGGTCACGTCGGCGCGGCCGTAGAGCGCGTTGCGGCCGCGCAGGATGCGGTGCAAGTCGTCCATGGCTTCGCGGTTTCCCGTCATCGGCCGGGTGTCGCCCTGAGCCACCACGCGTGCCATGTGCTCTTCGGGCTGCGCTTTGAGCCAGACGGTGCGGCAGGTCGACAGCAGCAGGTCGTAGGTGCCCGGCTCCGACACGATGGAGCCGCCGGTGGCGATGACCACGCGCTCGTTCTTCTCCACCACTTTCTCCAGGCAACGGCGCTCGTAGCGGCGGTAGCCGGCCTGGCCGTAGAGCAGGAAGATTTCCGACAGGCTGGTTCCCGCCTCGCGTTCGATTTCGCGATCGAGTTCGACGAATGGAACCTCCAGCCACTTGGCCAGGCGGCTGCCCAGGGTGGACTTGCCTGCGCCGCGCAGTCCGATAAGGGCGATGCGCTTCATGCGGTCGGTATGCGCGGTGCCGTAGTCGCGCATCAGCTGCGAGCGCACTGCCGATAGTTTCTGCGCCGGCAGGCGCTGCAGAAACTGCCCGATCAGCGCCAGTTCCACCGGCGGCCCGGTTTCCTGTTGCAGGAATTCGGTCAGCGGCAGACTGAGCGCGACGGCGATTCGCTGCAGGAGCAGCACCGACACATTGCCTTGTCCGGCTTCGAGCTGGGCGAGGTAGCGTTCGGACACGCCCGAGTCCTGCGCCAGGATCTTGCGCGTCATGCCGCGCCTGGCACGGGCGTCGCGGACGCGCTCGCCCAGCGCGCGCAGAAACGCCCCGTCCGTCGCCGCAGTCGATTTGGTTTTAGGTGGAGTCTCGTTAGCGCCCATGGGATTCACATCTGAATCGAATTCGCATTATGCATTATAGTGCTTGCAAAATGGTTCGGCGGCATTATAATGCCGATTCGCTGAATAGCAAGCAGCCAAGGGTAAAATTAAGCATTAACCAAAGGAGGGGTATTCCCATGAGCAAACTGTCGCGTAACCTGCTGGCGCTGTTCCTGGCCGGCGCAGCCACATCCGCGGTCGCGGATATCACCATCGGCGTCACCTTGTCCGCTACCGGCCCGGCCGCATCGCTGGGCATCCCGGAAAAGAACACCGTCGCGCTGCTGCCGAAGAGCATCGGCGGGCAGAAGGTGAATTACATCGTATTGGACGACGCCACCGACCCGACCGCCGCGTCCAAGAACACGCGCAAACTGACCAGCGAAGACAAGGCCGATGTCATCATCGGATCGAGCACCACGCCGACGTGCATCGCGGTCCTCGAAGTGGCCGCAGAGTCGAAGACTCCGATGATCTCGCTGGCCCCATTCGCCCGGTCGGCGGACAAGGCAGCTTGGGCGTTTCAGCCACCTCAAGACGTTTCCACCATCATGGCCGGCGCGGTCGTCGCGCATATGCAGGTCAACGGCGTGAAGACCGTCGCTTTCATCGGCTACAGCGACGGTTACGGCGAGCTCTGGCTGAATGCCATGAAGGGCGTCATCGCCGCGAAAGGCATAACGATGGTGGCGACGGAGCGCTTCAACCGCACCGACACCAGCGTGACCGGCCAGATACTGAAGATCATGACCACCAATCCGGATGCGGTGCTGGTGGTGGGCTCGGGCACGCCCGCGGTACTGCCGCAGGCGACGCTGGTCGAGCGCGGCTACAAGGGCCGCATTTACCAGACCCACGGCGTCGCCAACAACGACTTCCTGCGCGTGGGCGGCAAGAACGTCGAGGGCGCGGTGTTGCCGATCGGTCCGGTGCTGGTGCCGTCGCAACTGCCAGACAGCCATCCGAGCAAGAAACCTGCGCTCGAATATGTCAAGGCCTATGAAGCCGCGTACGGCGTCGGCAGCCATTCCACTTTCGGCGCGCACACCTGGGACGCGGGCCTGATGCTGCAGCGAGCCGTCCCCGAGGCGCTGAAGAAAGCCAAACCCGGGACCGCAGAGTTCCGCGCCGCCTTGCGCGACGCGCTGGAGAACATCAAGGACTTGGCGGCGACCCACGGCGTATTCAATTTCTCGCCCACGGACCACAATGGGCTGGACGGACGCGCCGTAGTGATGGTACGGATCGAGAACGGCGCCTGGAAGCTGTTGCCCTAAACCTCATGGCGGCGGGCCTGAGCGTCCGCCGATTGGTGGGTGCATTGTGACAACACCGATGCAATTCCAGGAATTGATCGCGCCGGTCTCGCGCTTTGCGCAAGGCCGCGCGCTGGATGCTGCGCTTCAGCGCGACCTCGATCTGGAGTTTCCTACCGAGGGCGAGCCGTTTCGGCGTATTCGCGAGGCTTGCCATGCGGGCATCGCGGCGGGTTGGATGTGCGCCCAGGGTGACGCCAAGCGGCGTTTCGGCCGCATTTTCGAGGCCGGCGACGTCACCCATGGATTCAGTGTCGACGTGGTCGACATCACCGACCTCGTCGGTAATCATCATCGCCATCCCACCGGCGAAATCGACATGATCATGCCGGTCACGCCGGAGGCGCAGTTCGACGGCTGCGGCGCGGGCTGGCTGGTGTATCCTCCGGGCTCGGGTCACCGTCCCACCGTAACCGGCGGCCGCGCGCTGATCCTTTATCTGCTGCCCGAGGGCAAGATCGAATGGACTTGAAGGGACATCT
>Ga0315281_10004648_pt1 | contig 19882 bp, 18 predicted proteins | sample YL17G07_0_MG_FD_204540 | JGI IMG/M metagenome (GOLD analysis project Ga0315281, IMG submission 204540) | Sediment microbial communities from Yellowstone Lake, YNP, Wyoming, USA - YL17G07_0 | ecosystem: Environmental > Aquatic > Freshwater > Lake > Sediment | place: USA: Wyoming | collected... | reverse complement strand
ACAACAGATAGTGAACAGTGGAAAGTGAAAAGCGAGGAACGGACTTTGGAAAACGAGAAGACGCGAGCGCATCGAAGAACGAAGTTGGCAAGAGATATAAATCAGAGATTTCAAACCCTTGCAAAAGCAGCAATGAAAACAACTTTCGCGCTTTTCATTTCCCTCATAATGTTTTTCCAATCATCGGCGGCGCAGATTGCAGAATTCGATGCCTACGTGCAGAAGACGATGAACGATTGGGAAGTGCCAGGCCTCGCCGTTTGCGTGGTCAAAGAGGGCCACGTGATATTCTCCAAGGGGTATGGCGTCCCGCGGCTAGGAGCGAACGGTCGCGTGGATTCCAAGACAATGTTTGGAATTGCTTCGACCACAAAAGCGATGACCGCCGCCTGTGTAGGGATGTTGGTCGATGAGGGGAAACTCAAATGGGATGATCGCGTGAGCAGTATTCTGCCGGAATTCTTGTTGAACGACCCGTACACAACGCGCGAGTTGACCGTGCGAGACTTGTTGATCCATAACAGCGGCGTGGGGAATGCCGACTTTCTCTGGGGAAGTATGAGTATTCCGCCGGATAGTGTGTTGTACGCGATGCGGATGGTCAAGCCGAGCTACTCGCTCCGTTCTTCCTTCATCTACCAAAACATCTTCTATCTCGCTGCTGGAAAAGTCATCGAAAAAATCAGTGGAATGCCGTGGAGCGAATTCATTCGGAAGCGGATCTTTCAACCGCTGGGTATGACGAGGTCGGTTCCGCTTTTGCGTGAAGCTGAGCGATTCACAAACCGATCCACGCCACATTTTCGGATCGAGGAAAAGGTCGAAGCAATCACAGACTTCCCCGCCGATCAAATCGCGCCCGCCGGTGCAGTTTGGTCTTGCGTCGATGACATGGCCTCGTGGCTCTTGTGCTTGTTGGACAGCAGCAAATACGGGAACGAACGGCTACTGAAGCCCGAGACCTGGAAGTTTCTCTTCACGCCGCAAACGATCGTGCCACCCGGAGAGTTTTATCCGACGCAAAAACTCACACAGCCCCGATGGATGACATACGGATTGGGATGGTTCCAGCACGACTACAAAGGTCGGAAACTCGATTTTCATACAGGAAGCCTCACCGGCACGATCGCCATTGCGGGATTACTGCACACAGAACGCACTGGCGTCTATATTCTTGCGAACCTCGACCACGCAGAAGCAAGGCACGCGCTGATGTACAAAGCGTTCGATGTGTTTGCCCTTGGAGGGAACCGTGATTGGAGCGCAGAGATGAAAACGCTCTACGATACACTGCGTGTACAGGGAAAACAGAAGGAAAAAGATTTTGAAGCGAAGCGTGTTCTTAATACAACTTCCACACTCCCCCTGAACGCGTACGAGGGAAGCTACACCGACCCGCTCTACGGAACTGTAGTCGTTACCGTGGCAGGGCAGGATTTGCGAGCGGCGCTCAACAATTTTGTTCAAGCCACGGTGAAGCATTGGCACTACGATGTGTTTCGGGGAACTTATGACCGCCGCGAGTTTGGAAAACTCAACGTGCAGTTTCAATTGAACGCCGAAGGAAAAGTTACAAGCGTAGAATTCGATGGTGTGGTCTTCACGCGGAAGCAACAAGGATAACGCGAACTGAGCTATAGTGCACCGGTGCGGTCGTTGAATGGCCTACCGTCTACCTCTAAGCACAGGAAACTCAAGTAGTCGGGTGCAAGGGCATGCTATGTCGCGTGGAGTTCTATTCCGGCAATCCTCTCACAAATATCTCAACCACCATTCAGTTCTCTTGGACTTGAGTTCAGCGAACCAACGACACGCAAAGTACAGCAATACAATCGCCAAAGCCCACACCAAGTAGAGCGTTCCAAGTCCCCACACGTATCCGTCGGGTGGTGGCGGATTTCCCATCGGGTGGTTGGCGAACAACCAGGGGCTTACTTCCCCGATCTGGATATAGGAAACCACTAATGCGAGCGCGTGGATCAATGGAATGTGAAGCAGATAGAAGAAGAATGGAACCCGGCCGAAAAGACTAACGTAGTTTGCGAATGCGCCCCTCGCTTTTTCTAGCAACGGAATGAGCGCTACGATTGGGCCAAGGGTCATGAGCAAGAATGAAAACGATGCGGGGTATTTGGTCGTGTTGAGGAACGAGAGGAATGCGGGCATCGCCGCCGGTCCATTTGGAATTGTTGTCGGAACACTCCACGGGCGAGGGTCGCCGTAGATGTTGAACCCACGCAACACAGTAAAGAGAACTATCGCACCGAGCCCGAGCGCGAGAGACCAATGATTTCGTCGAGCGGGCTCCATTGTGAGAATGTTACCAAAAGCATACCCCGTTGCCATCACCCCAACCCACGGCACAATAGAGTAGAGTACGATGAGGTTGGGACCGTCGGATCCAAATGAAATTGGGCCCGCAAAAAATCCCACGTAGAGAATTTTCCAGAGCGAAGAACCTCCATCGCTGCCGAGCGTCGGGACGAGCGCGCGCACGTAGCCGTCGAGCAAATTATGCCCGGCAACGATTACCATGCCGAGTACTGCAACTGCTCGGAGCGGCAGCTTCACCGCTGCAGCCATCAAGATCATACACCAGCCAATCACCCAGAGGACACCTGCCAGTTCGTAGTGGGCAAAATCAAAATTAAACGTCCACGCTAATCGAATGACGGTAAGTTCCAAGAAAATCAGCCAAGCTCCTCGGCCGATCAAATGTCGCGAAAGGTCTGCGTGCCTGCGGCCGTAGAGGAATGCGCTTGTGCCCGCGAGAAACAAAAACGCCGGCGCGCAGAAGTGCGTGACCCATCGGGTGAAGAAAATTCCTAACGAGGGCCCACCTGCAGGAACGCCCGCAAAGACACGCACGTGATCGACCGCCATCAAGATCATCACCGCTCCGCGGATCAGATCGACGGAAGCGATGCGCGCTTGGGGTGTAGTGTTCGAGAGAGGTTCTATCTCAGACATTGGAACATTCTCCTTGGAGAGTTACGGAAGTTGCAATTGTCGCCGCAGGATCTGCAAAGGTGGCGAGGGAATCAAGATAAAGGAGGCAATAAAGATGAGCCGAACGATAAAACGCTTAAAAAAAGCGTCCGCAAAGTGTGAGCAGGAGGAATGGATTAAGATTGCGTGAGTGTGACGCTACTTTTGTTCGGGTTCTGCAACAGCCTATCGGATGGGAAATTGGCACTTACCAGCACGCGGCAAAAACAATGGAACGAACACAACTGATTCTTGAACCGAAAATTATCTTATCCATATCAACAAAGTGAGTGTCGGTGTTGCTGCTGTTATGCGTTCGTGCACGGCGGCATGCACAATCCAATTTTCTCATTGAACGCATCCCTGATTGGAGTTAGCCTTCTTCGTCATGGTATCTCCACCTCTCTAGAATGTTCTGCTGATGAATGGGATCGGCATCCGGATCAACTCGGTCAGATTGTTGTTTCGCTACGCCGGGGCTTTCAAGATATGTAAAGAGACATAAGGCTGATCACCCACAACCCAGCTGTCGTGGGGTGTGGATGAGATGTGGAACGCGTGACCCGGCAAGAGATCAATCATCGTGTTGTCCTCGTACGCAACCATGCCGTGGCCGGACAATACAATTCCCGTATGCGGTGCGTGACACAGCCTCGTGCCAACAGATGGGGCATTGTGCACCGACCATTTCCAACCGGGTTGATAGGTCGCACGTCCCAGGCTCACTCCAGGCAAGCGTACGATCTCGAAGCGCCCCAACGGAAACTCGCGCACCTCATCCGCTTTGTCAAAAGTCTTTAAGAAGGTTTCCATACTCGATTCTCCTTATGCTCACGAACTTGCAGAGAGGGTGACTTGTGTTTAGGTCGCCGACAGTCGCCGTGCATGACTCCTAACTACCGTATTAACATACTCCGTTTCTACTCCCGGTTGGGAGCCAGAGCGAATTCCACCAAAGGCGGAGACGTGCGTTTTGCTATTCCTATCTGAATCTTGAGCAACCTGCTATTACCGCTTAAACAATCCCTTCACACCTTCTTCTAATTTCTTCTTCGCTTCGTCAGCCTGTCGGTTCTTCTCATCCTCGATCTTCTTTTCAATTTCCTTTTTCTTGCCGTCAACCTGAGCGAGCTTCTCGTTCGCCATCGCCTCGTACGCCTTGAGCTTTTCCTGCAGCTCTTGCTTTTTCGCGTTGAAGAGCTTCTCCACTTCCGCGCGCTTCGCGGCGATCTGAGCGTTCACTTTGTTGCGTATGTCGTTTTGGATTTTCGCGATCTCATCGCCGACAACTTTCTTTGCGCGGCTGGAAATAATATCGTCCAAATCGGTCTTGAACGCCACGTCGAGCTTTCGCTCGTTCCGCCACAACTTTAGGTCGAGACGGAAAGCATTCACCGATCGTAGCACATCGTGCACGATCCGCTCGACGACGTTGCGCGGCTCGGAAGCGAATTCCATTTTCACTTCGCTGAACTGCGAGCCCGCTGAGGCCTCAAATCCGCTTCCCGGCACGTCAATCTGAACGACAGCCCCGAGTCGCGCGCTCGTGATTTTAGAGGGCACGAATGAAGAACTTCCCATCTCCATCGCTCCGACGGGAATTCCTTTTGCCGTTACTTTGTACTGGTCGAACGATTCCGCTTTACGCCGGTCGATCAATGCGTTGAAGGCGTACGACGTGCCGCGCCCTTGCTCGGCAGAAATTTCCGCCGTGATCGGCAGCCCGGTGATGCGCTGGTCGGTGCTCACGTTGAGAATTTCCCCCTTGGCGTAAATGTATTCGGAGTCTTGCGCGCGGTCGGTACCGCCGGAGAGAAGAATTTTTTTGATCCAGATTTTTGGATACCCGCGCTCGGAGGCAAAGTGGATATTCTGTCCGCGGAAGCGGTCGGTTTTTTCCTTGGGCGGCTTGTCGGTGGCGTTACGAATCTTCGTGCGCGCCTCATCCACGTAGAAGAGGTATTTGTTCACGGGCGCGAAGACACTGTTGCCCAGCAGCATTTCGGCGATACCCTTGAGGTTAACGTCGGGCAACTTCGCCAAGGTTACGACGTTCTGGAAGTCCTGTTTTGCGACATCGTCGATCTTACTCATACCTGAAGAGAGCGATCCAAGCTGGCCGGTTAGCGTCTTTTTCTGCTCGGCAAAGTTGTTCACCAAGTCGCTGCCGGATTTGTACGATGTGTTGAGTTTATCGAGCGCCGATTTTGCCGCGTCAGCAGATTTGCTCTCACCGACGTTGATGGACTTGACGGCATTCTCGATCTCTGCGTATTTTGGTTTCGCCTGGTCGAGGTCGGCGTACGTTTTATCCCAGTTTGCGCTCGCGGTGTTGATCTGTTGCTTCATCGAATCCAGATACCGCGTGCTGGCAAGGTTGTTCGGGTTCGAAAGGCTGTCGAGGTTCAGATTCTTTTTGATCGAGGCGAGGTCGAACGAAGGCGCAGAAGACTTTTGCTCCTCTTGTCGCGCCTGCGATTGTTCGGCAAGAGGCGGAAGATTGTTCTGCTGTTCTAGTGCCGTCATGGCCTTATCTTCAGACGAAGGTTGTGCTGTTGTGGGCTCAGGTGTTGGCTCTGGCGGCGGCTTGGGGATGGATCCATCGGTCGAACGTTTCGTTCCAACGATGGCGTTATTAACCTCCATGGTCTCTACGATATACTTGCCGCGCAAAAGTTGACCGAAGTTTAACGCAAAATGAACATTGCCGGTCTCAACCAAATTCTTCCAACCATCCTGCGGGTCGGTCACTTGCAGACGAGCAAATTGAATCCCAATCGGCGAGAGCGTCAGCTTGAGTCCATCGATTTCAACCTTCGCGCCCACGGATTTTGTTCCTGCATATTCCAACCCCACTTCAATCCAGGAATCTGCAAACAGATAAACTACCAGGCAGAGTACAATTGCCGGGACGACTGCGAAGTAGACGAATCCTTTTCTCATCGTCAGATCCCTCCTAACTTGCTGATGCGCTGGTACCAGACGACGAGGGAGTTCTTGCTGAGGATCTGGTAAATCTTCCACTTCTCAATACGTGCGCCGATATGCGAGCGATACGCCACGACGAATTTTTTGAACCCGACATAAACGGGCAATGCAAGCACGATGGCGGAAACAAAACTCCCCATCACGACCGTATTGTTGAGGCGTGCAAGTGGGGCGAGGGGAGCGTTGTAGAGGGCCGTCCAAAGTCCGTTGAGAGCGTCCACATCCACCAAAAGAAAGTATCCAAAGGAATGAAAGAGCGGGTCGAAGATGAAGGCAAAGAGGCTGAAGAGTGTAAAAGCAAGGAAGGCTGCCGTGAGGTTCACATCCAACACGAAGATGACCAGCCACACCAGCAATCCTTGTAGTGTGAGCGAAGGGGAGAGCCCTACGATAGAGCCGAGCGCAAACCCGCCGGCAACTTGCCGCGGTGTTTGTCCCTCGCGCAGAATCTTGAAGAAGTTGGCGAGAATTTGTATCCAGAACATATTGAGGTTCCTGGTTTAGGGAAGTGGTTTGGGTTTGTTGATTGAACAAAAGGTACGCGAAGCGAGAAAGGGATTCAACAATTAAATAGGAATCGTCGAGGAGGAATTGGGATTGAGATGACTTTCCAACAGACGGGGAATAACCCATCCAGCCCATCCCCAAGTAAATCGATAGTGAACTGAAGGGCAAGCGGCTGGAAGAATCATCAGTACATAAACGTCTGCCGCGACCGCTACAGCCATATGGAGTTCTAAGGGTTGTTCAATAGATGGATTAAAAAGCCGAAGTGTAGAAATCCAACCCAAGCGAAGAAATTAGCCGGCCAACTATCTCCGTCGTTGGAGGAGCCACGAAACAATGATTCACCCTTTTTTTACGCAGTGGACTTTCTTCTTTTTTCTCGCTACCCTATTTCCACTTCTGAGAGCCCTTCAACTATCCACCACAATAATGGAGTTTCGTATGAGTTCACGACTTTCACTCCTTTGTTTTGTCATGGTCGCTGTAACCTCGCTCGCCCTTGCGCAAATAAATGACCTTGGAAAACAAATCTACGTTGCAAGATGTGCTCACTGCCATGGGGCGGAAGGCAAGGGTGACGGAGTGCCCGCTGCCGTGCTTAACCCGCGCCCGCGGGACTTTACATCCGGAATGTATAAATTTCGGTCCACAGAATCCGGCAGTATTCCCACCGACGAAGACCTCTTCAGCACGGTGAAGTCTGGGCTGCACGGCGCGGCCATGCCCGGCTGGGGAAAATTCATCGGCGATGACTCGCTGCGAGCGGTCATTGGTTTCGTGAAATCCTTTTCTCCCCGCTTCCAACGAGAGAAACCGCAAGTCGTCAAAATCGGCTCGCCCATCGCCCCTTCTTCTGCCAGCATCGCGACCGGAAAAAAAGTGTATGACAAATTGCAGTGCAGCAAATGTCACGGCACGGATGGAACGGAGATGGATGCTGTGCAAACGGAATTTGCCGACGAGAATGGACGCGAACTCCACCCGCCGAAGTTGAACGAACCGTGGACATTTCGCGGCGGAGCAACGGCGCGCGATATTTACACGCGCTTCCGCACGGGCATGGACGGAACACCGATGCCCAGCTTCAAAGGAGCTTGCAGCGACGCGGAGATGTGGCATCTTGCCAACTATCTTCTCTCGCGCGCCAGAAAGCCCGCGTGGCAAATGAACGAGCAGGAACTGAAAGCATTTTTTGCTGCGCAAGATGGAGAAGCGAAAGCCAATCCGGTGAAACGGGGAAAATATATTGTCGAATCTATGTGCATTGGCTGCCACTCTCAATACACTCCCGACGGCGTGATGAAAGAAGGAACACAACTTACGGGCGGCCTGACATTCGAGCTCTACCCGTACGGAAAAGCGACGACGAAGAATCTAACCTCCGACAAAGAAACCGGGCTCGGTAATTACACCGACGACGAAATAAAACGCGTGCTCACAATCGGCATCCGAAAAGACGGCAGCAAGATGCTTCCCTTCCCGATGCCGTGGATTTCATTCTCGCAGATGACCGATGATGACCGAAACGCGGTGATCGCGTTTCTTCGTTCGCTTCCCGCCGTTTCTCACAAGACCGCACCGTTCGAGGCAAAGGGATTCTTTTCGTATATGTGGGGAAAATTCAGGGTCCTCGTGCTCAAAGAAAAAATCGGCAGCCAGAATTATCCGCAAGCGCTCGACCAAGCAACGAAGGAGACGATGCCATGAACAAAATACTGAAACGAATTCTAATAACGCTCGGCGTGCTGGTAGTAGTTGCTTTCTTGGCGTTCCTCTACCTTATTCCGCCCTTCATGCTATTGCCGCGCGAGGCATTTGTAGAACCGTACAAAGCCACCGTGGCTGCATCGCTGCAACAGATTGAAAATCCCACGGAACGGCTGCTCGCCGAACGAGGCAGATACATTGTTGCGCGGTCGGCGTGCAACGATTGCCACACGCCCGTTGGCGACAAAGGGCCGATCTTTGAAAAATTTCTTGCCGGCGGAAACAAATCCTCCTGGAAAAGAGTCGGTGTTACCTATTCGCGCAACCTTACGCCCGACAAAGAAACCGGCCTCGCTCGCTACACCGACGAACAAGTGCTGGACGTGTGGCACTACGGTCTGAACGCGCAGGGAAGGCAATTCGAGTTTACATTCATGCCCTGGGCGGATTTTTCCAATTGGACAGAGGAAGACAAACACGCCGTGCTTGTTTATCTGCGACACATCAAAGCAGTGAAGCACGATATTCCGGAGCTTGATCCTCTGAGCAACGATCCGTTCAATTCGTTCTACGCGGGGGATTACGCGAAACACTGAAGGAACGAGAAGAAATCGGAGTTGACAAGAAAAACCCGCTCGGCGTGAGCGGGTTTTCTTTTCGCTAGGGAAAGCGAACCAACGTTCATATTAATCGTTCTGTCGCTCGCACTATCGGTTCATCGTGTTAGGGAAACTTTCCGAAAAAATTCTCGTCAAACACAAACAATTTCAGGAGAGCCGTGAAACCGCACAACAAAAATTGCTTTCAAATCATAGTCTCGCTTGCGCTTTCTCTTTCAGTCGCGTTCGCAGAGAAAACAACCATCCATCCGCTTCGTGTATCGAGCGCACCTAGTATCGATGGCAAACTTGACGACTCGGTGTGGAAGGAAGCACCGCTCGTTACAAGTTTCCGCACGTTCATTCCCGATTTCGGAAAGGCCATGCCCGAATCAACAGTTGTGTGGTCAGCCTACGACGACGAAAATCTTTATTTTGCGTTTCGCTCGTTCGACCCGCATCCGGAGTTAATCAAGGCAGAGATGACTTCGCGCGACAACATCCGGCCGAACGATTGGGTCTGCATCAACCTCGATTCGTTTAACGATCAACAATCGTTGTACTGCCTCTACGTGAATCCGTACGGCATTCAATCGGATAGTCGGTTCGCAGCGAATGCGGAGGACTTTAGTGTGGACCTTGTATGGTACAGTGCCGGTACGATTGATCCCGAAGGCTACTCGGTGGAGGTGCGGGTTCCGTTGAAGAGCCTTCGCTACGCAAACACAAACCCCGTGACGATGTCGATTTTCTTTGAGCGCTTCGTAAGTCGACGGGGTGAGCACGCCTCCTTTCCCGAGATGGACCCTAAACAAGGCTACCAGTTCCTATCAGAAATGTCGCCGATCGTTTATCCCGACGTAAAACATTTTGCACTCGTTGAAGTCTTGCCTGCCTATACGCACACGGAGCGCTACAAAAGTCAACAAGGCGCGCTCGCGAAAGATGCGTCGCAGGGCGAGCTCAGTCTCACCGGAAAATACGGTATCACATCGGACTTGATCTTGGACGCTACCTACAACCCCGACTTCAGTCAAGTAGAAGCCGACGCTGGCCAGGTGGACATCAACCTGCGATCCCCACTTTTTTTTGCTGAAAAGCGTCCGTTCTTTCTTGAAGGAAGCGAAATCTTCAACCTCTCCGCTGCCGATTGGGTGTCGAACGCCGTCTATACGCGCGCGGTGGTCAATCCATCGCTCGGCATCAAACTCTCCGGCAAACTTGACAAAGCAAATACCGTAGCCCTCATCTATGCGCAAGATGAACTTGCGCGTGAGAATCCATTGCGACTCGGAACGAGTGCAAAAATCCCGTTGGTCCGCTATAAGCACGCACTCAGCGACGACAGTTTCATCGGCGGGTTCTATTCAGGTCGGGAACTTAACACGAGCTTTAACCGGGCCGTCGGTGCAGATGGAACCATTCGCGTTTCACAATCAGGCGTGGTTGAATTCAACACGTTTTTTTCTTCAACGCGGACGACGGACGTTAGCGACCCCGTCGACGGAAATTCCTTTGCCGGATTCTATCGCCACAATACACGCGACCTCGATATGAGAATCGGCGTGAGTCGGGTAACGCAAGATTTTGCAGCCGAAGCGGGTTTCGTCGGCCGCACCGGTGTTCTCTCAGCGGGAGGTTATGCCAGTCCAAAGTTCTACCCGACCGATGGACCAGTGCGCCGGTATGATGTAATCCTCACTATTTTCCCGACCAGAGATGACGCCAGCGGATTGTGGGAAACGCTCAGTCAGCTTACTGTACGCGCAATCTTCACGAACAGTCAAAACGTGCAGTTGCGCGGCAAGTATTCAACCGAGGTATACAACGGTCAGCGATTTGAGACAAGCGACGTTGCAATCAGCGGCGGTGGACCGTTCAGCAGACAAATCAACGCCAACTTTTCGTACCGGATGGGTAAGGCGATCCTCTTCACAACTACTGAACAAGGATACACTTCACGCGCGACAGCTTCGGTTGTCTACCAGCCGTGGAGTCAGCTAGAATTCAACGGGAGCGCAACCTATCAGGATTTCTACCGGGATTCCGATGGCCAAAAAATTAGCGAGGTTCCGATCTTTCGGCTGAAAACAACGTACCAGTTCAATCAATACCTATTTCTACGAGGCATCGGTGAGTACAATAAATTTCGCAGAACATTTACGAGCGATTTCCTTGCGTCGTTCACATACATTCCCGGCACGGTTGTATACCTCGGCTACGGGTCGCTCTACGAACGGAAACGATGGGATACAACGACAAACGGCTACACCGCGGACGAGGACTTCCTTGAGACCACGCGCGGCTTCTTCATGAAGCTCTCGTATCTCTGGCGACTCTAGAACGACTTCTGGTTCAGCAGAAAAGCCCGACCAAGGTTTAGGTCGGGCTTTTTGTTTTCAGTTGCACCCCGCAATCATGCTTTGTAGATTAGCCGTGTGAAAATCACCAAAACCTTCTACGCGCCCGATCGTAGGATGTGGCGCGCATGGTTAAAGAAACACCACACGACCGCAAAGGAAATCTGGCTGGTTTATTATAAGAAGGATTCTGGCAAAGCCAGAGTCGCCTATTCAGACGCAGTCGAGGAGGCGCTTTGCTTTGGCTGGATCGACAGTATCCTCAAACCGATCAATCGCGAGAAATACGCGCAGCGGTTCACGCCGCGGAAGCCGAAGAGCCAATGGTCGGAAATGAACCGCGAACGCATGCGCCGCCTCATTGCCGCCAAGCTGATGACGCCCGCCGGGCTTGCTGTGTACGATGCGAAAGATTCTAATCTCAAATTGAACGCCGCTAGGAATTCACCCGCCAAAGTCGTTCTCCCGAAAGACATTCTCACCGAACTAAAGAAAGAGAAGCAAACCTGGAAAAATTTTCAGAAGTTTCCGGAGTCCTACAAACGGATCCGCGTTTGGTGGATCCACGCAGCACGGAAGAGACCGGAGGTCTTTCGCCGGCGGCTCCGATACTTCGTAAAGATGACAGCACAGAACGAGCGGTTTGGAATCGTGCAGTGAGACAAGTAAAAATTGAAAATGAAAGAAGGAGAACAAAGACTATGAAAGCCCACGTTGGTTTTTCCCAGAACGATACCTTGTAAAATTCCGGAAGCGAGGAGTTTACCGTGTTTATCGGCCACATTGCCGTTGCCTTCGCTGCAAAGAAAGCCGCTCCGAAGGTTTCTCTAGGCACACTACTGCTTGCCACGCAGTTTGTTGACCTCCTTTGGCCAACCTTTCTGTTGCTTGGACTTGAGCACGTGCGCATTTCACCCGGTGTCACCGCCTTCACACCCTTGGATTTCTTTGACTATCCGCTCACGCACAGTCTGTTGACGGGCATCGAATGGGGGTTGGTGTTCGGCGGGGTGTACTACACGGTGTTCAACAAAGATCTTCGCGCAGCAATCATCCTTGCCGCCTGCGTTGTCAGTCATTGGATGCTGGATTTCGTTTCGCATCGACCAGACTTGCCCATTCTTCCGTGGGCGGATTACAAAGTGGGGCTGGGACTATGGAATTCCATTCCGGCAACAATGGCCGTTGAACTTGGATTGTTTGCAGTCTGCGTGTGGATATATCTTCGGATAACGAAAGCAACGAACTCAAAAGGCAAGTGGGGGATGTGGAGTTTTCTTGCCTTCGCCATTGTTGCCTATGTTGGGGCTGTGTTCGGTCCGCCACCGCCAAACGTCACGGCTCTAGCATGGAGTGCACAGTCGGTTTGGTTGTTGGTAGCCTGGGTGTATTGGTTTGATAGAAACCGAACCCTATCAGGCTAGCAGATTGTTGAACAAGAAAGAAACGATCCACGAAGAACACGAAGGGGCACGAATAATTGCCCAATTTGATTCAGAATTCCTTGTTAGCTTTTTTTCGTGAACTTTGTGGAGATCTTTATTTGCGTCTTTACGCAAACTGCTCAGAGATCACAAACGAACCTTTGTTGAATGGAAAAAAATGAGAGCCGCCGTCTACGAACAATTTCGGGAACCGATATCAATCAAAACAGTTGCCGACCCGAAGCCGACAAAGCAAGGCGTGGTGCTTCAGGTATGCGCGTGCGGAGTTTGCCGAAGCGATTGGCACGGATGGATGGGCAATGACGCCGATATCAAACTTCCGCACGTTCCGGGTCACGAACTTTCCGGAATTGTTGTAGAAACCGGAAGCGAAGTCAAGCGCTGGAAAATAGGGGACCGGGTGACGGTGCCGTTCGTCTGTGGCTGCGGAGTCTGTCCTCAATGCGTTTCAGGAAACCAGCAGGTGTGCGATTTTCAATTCCAGCCCGGCTTTACGCATTGGGGCGCGTTTGCCGAGTTCGTCGCGATTGATTACGCCGACACGAATCTCGTACGGTTGCCCGATGAGCTGGATTTTGTGACCGCCTCTTCGCTAGGGTGCCGCTTTACCACTTCGTTTCGCGCCGTCGTCCATCAGGGAAAGGTATCGGCTGGCGATTGGGTTGCGGTGCACGGCTGCGGGGGAGTCGGGCTTTCGGCGATCATGATTGCATCGGCATTGGGCGCAAAGGTCGTGGCGATTGATATTGCCGACGACAAGCTGGATTTTGCGCAGTCAATGGGCGCGAGTGCCACGATCAATTCCAAAAAGGAGAAGGTCGTGGAAGCCGTCAAAGCAATTACGGGGGGCGGCGCCGATGTTTCTCTTGATGCGCTCGGACATGCAGAGACAGCGTTCAACTCAATTGCTTCGTTGCGAAAACGAGGTAAGCACATTCAGGTCGGCTTGATGGAAGCCGAACATCGTCAGGCAAAGATTCTCATGGATCTGGTGGTTGGCAGGGAGCTCGAACTGCTGGGCAGCCACGGAATGCAAGCCCATCGGTATCCCGAGATGCTCGAGATGATTGCTTCGGGCAAGCTGCAGCCTCAAAAGCTCATCGGCAAAACGATTTCGCTCGAAGGTTCTCTGCAAGAACTTGTCTCGATGAATAGTTTTTCGGGAATAGGCGTGACGGTGATAACCGAATTCTAGGGACGTTCAGCATAATCTAACAATCGAAATGATTCAACAAACCATCCACCAACACATATTCAAAAAGGAATATCCATGAAACAATCAACGAACTTTATTCTTGCGCTACTCGTGTGTGCCACGACGGCGAGCAGTCTCCCGCAAGAGAGGGAGCTAAAGAAGAGCGCCGTTCCCAAGGCTGTGCTCGATGCTTTCGCCAAAGCTTATCCGAATGCGAAAGCAAATGAATTTTCTACCGAAACAGAAAACGGCAAGACGATGTACGAAATTGAAAGCACTGACGGCAAAACGAAACGCGATATCACCTTCACGGCCGATGGAACACTGATGGCAACAGAAGAAACCATTGCGTCGAAAGACTTGCCTGAAGCCGTTCGCGCATCGTTGAAGAAGGATTTCGAGAAGGCGACAATCACTCGATGCGAAAAAATCACTGAAGGAGCATCCACAATGTATGAGGTAGCAATGAAATCCGGAAAGAAAAAATCCGAGATCGTGTTTAACGCTGACGGAAGCGTCAAGAAAAAGTAGCAAACCAATGCCAATCAATGTAGTCATCTTCGGCGCCACCGGCATGGTTGGCGAAGGCGTCTTGCACGAGTCGCTCCTCGACGGCAATGTCGACTCTGTCCTTGTCGTTGGAAGAAGGCCGTGCAGTGTCTCGCATCCGAAGCTCAAAGAAATTCTGCACAGTGATTTTCACAATTACTCATCGATCGAGAAAGACTTGAGAGGATACGACGCTTGCTTCTTCTGTCTTGGCGTCACCTCCATCGGGAAAAACGAACATGACTACCGCCGTCTGACGTACGACCTAACGATGGCAGCGGCAAAAACGCTTGTGCGGCTCAATCCCAACATGGTCTTCTGTTACGTCTCTGGCTCGGGAACGGACAGTACTGAACAGGGGAAACTGATGTGGGCTCGCGTGAAAGGAAAAACCGAGAACGACCTGATGAAGCTTCCTTTCAAGGCAGCCTATGCGTTCAGACCAGGGTTCATCAATCCGATTCCAGGGTTGAAGAACTCATTCAAGATATCAACCATGATTGCTCCGCTGTATCCATTCCTTAAAACCGTTGCTGCAAAATATGTGTGCACGCTGGAAGATGTGGGACGGTCGATGCTCTATGTGGCTCTGAACAGCTCAACAAAGAAAGTGCTAGAGTGCGAAGACATCACTCGGCTGGGGCGTGAACACGTTGCAAAATAGCGGTCGACTTTATTGTTGCTGAATATCTCCGTACAACTTCCTACCTTTCCAATGAATTCTGCTGACATAACACACGGTATGGTGAAACCCTGAGAATTCCAGACGACGATCCTGACAGAACACGGCTTCTTCTATTAATAGCGAGCCTACTTTTGCTTGTGCCTGTCTTGCTTTGGGGTTCGTGGATTCGTGTGGTACAGTTGCATCCCGAAATTACGCATGCCGAACGCGTGCAGTATTGGCTCTCCATTTTTCCTGCAGTTCTACGTCATCCGCAAGCGTTGACATTGACCGCAGTGGGGTGTTCGCTGGGCGCGGCAATTCTTTCCGCGATTACACTGCAGCAGCCGGAGCGCTTGTTCAAGTTGATGAGCATTGTTACAATGATTACAGCAGGCGCCGCAGCAGTACTTTCACTCATCTCATTGTTGTAGGAGGCTACCGTGAAGCTGTCATACGTTCTTTTGGCAAGCGCAATTGTGTGCGCCGCACGCGGACTCGGGTTGATCGTTGCCCCTGCCGAATTGTTTTCGATGTATGGAGTTCAAACAGACATCGTCGGATTATGGACCGCACAGTTCCTCGGCGGCGTGATGATCGGGTTTGGTCTCGTAAACTATTTATCGCGTAGGAGTACGGCTTCCAGCACGCTCAGCGCAATTCTCGTCGGGAACTTTGTCACAGAATTTATCAGCTTCATCTTTGCAGCAAAGGGGGCAGCGACGCACATATTTTCTTCCCTCGGTTGGATTCCAGCAGGAGAGCATCTCATTTTTATGACTGCATTTTCATATTTTGTGTTCTACAGAAAAGGAAATCCGTAGTTGCGGAGTTGACTTACCGCGCCGGCAACATATCCAGAGAGAGAAACGCATGAACATTATCCACCACCTTCGGCATTTCGTAATATCGGCAGGGGTCTTCGGAGCGTTGTATTGTCAAACTCCCGCCGATACTTTTTCCTACGCTCGTCAAGAAGTTCTGATTCCAACGCGCGATGGTGTACGGTTGAACACTGTCATTTATACACCGCAAGGGATGAAAGAACCGATGCCATTCCTCATGCTCCGCACGCCCTACGGTGTCAGCAAACGACCCTCGCCGAACCTGGTTACTTACGTTCGCGACCTGGCACGCGACGGATATGTTTTTGTCTATCAAGATATTCGCGGACGATACAAAAGCGAAGGTGTGTTCGAAATGCAAAGAATGGCGCGGGACAAGATGAAAAAGAATTCCATCGACGAAAGCACAGACACTTACGACACGATCGATTGGCTGCTGAAGAACGTGCCGAACAACAACGGGCGCGTGGGCACCTACGGAATTTCCTACGATGGCTGGACGACGGTGATGAGCACAATTGATCCTCATCCTGCTTTGAAAGCTGCGTGTGAACAAGCAACACCCGCCGACATGTGGCTAGGGGATGACTTCCACCACAACGGCGCGTTCCGGCTCAGCTACGGATTCGAGTACGCGTTTTCAGAAGAAGCCTCGAAAATTGATACGCTCTTTCCGTTTGGAATGTTCGACTCGTACGAGTGGTATCTCAAGCTTGGTCCACTTTCAAATGTGGACAAGAGGTATTTCCATGGCCAAATTCCGACGTGGACAAACTTCGTCAACCATCCAAACAACGATGACTTCTGGAAGCGGCAGGCGCTCGCTTCGCGGCTGGCAGCGCCAACGGTTCCCACATTGCACGTCGCCGGCTGGTGGGATCAGGAAGATTTCTACGGCCCACTGAAGGCGTACGAGCTTCTGGAAAAGAACGACACGAAGAACCTGAATTTCATTGCCATCGGTCCGTGGAATCACGGCGGCTGGGGACGAGCGCAGGGCAATCAGCTCGGCAACATTCAGTTCGACACAGCCACGGGGAGGACGTTTCGCGAAATCATTCAACCGAAGTGGTTTGCCTACTATTTGAAAGACAAGGGGGACGGAAAATTTCCGGAGGCGTTCACGTTTCAAACGGGACGCAACGCTTGGAAGTCGTACTCCTCCTGGCCAAACGTGCCGGGCGCGACCATGAAAAAATTGTACATGCGCGAACACGGAAAGCTCTCGTTCAACGCGCCACCCGTATCGGACCCTCAAGCCGCAGATAGTTTCGTCTCGGATCCCGCAAAACCGGTTCCTTATCGAACCCGTCCGGTGGAGGAAACGTACGGACCCGGCTCCCGCTGGTCAACGTGGCTGACGGAAGACCAGCGGTTCGTCCACAATCGCCCCGACGTGCTGAGCTGGGAAACAGAAACCCTCACTGAAGAAGTCGTGGTTGCCGGCCAGCTCTCCGCCCACTTGTTTGCATTCACCACGGGCAGCGACGCCGACTGGGTGGTGAAATTGATCGATGTCTATCCTGACCAAGTCCCGGACGAGATCAAAATGGGAGGCTATCAGTTGATGGTCGCGAACGACGTCTTCCGCGGCCGATTCAGAAAAAGTTTTGAGAAACCGGAGCCGATCGTGCCGAACGAAGTGAATGAATACACCGTGGACCTGCACCAGACGAACCACGTCTTTAAGAAGGGACACAAGATTATGGTACAAGTACAGAGCACCTGGTTTCCCATCATCGACCGGAACCCACAAACATACGTGGAGAATATTTTTCTGGCGAAAGAATCAGACTACCAAGCCGCCACACATCGCGTGTATCGGTCGAAACAACTTTCGACGTATATTCTTCTGCCGGTGCTGATGAAAGAATGAATTGAATTCGGAATACAGAAACTGACCGCGTAAGTGCAAGACTATCAACCCATTACTGACAACTGAGCACTGACAACTTTCTACCAAGCATCAACCGGAGGACTCATGGATCGCTACATCGTTATTGCAAAACATACGGATGAGATGTGCACGAAGGCGCTGAAACAAATTGAGTCCATCGGCTACATTACGCATTTCGATTGGGGATGCAAGGATGGCAACCACACCGGCTGGGTGATTATTGAAGCGGATTCGCACGCTGAAGCGCTGATGTGCGTGCCGAGTGCCGACCGCCCACAGGCAAAAGCCGTCAAGCTCACCAAGTTTTCTCCGGAACAAGTCCGCGCGATGAAGCATTAGGTGTCGGCTCTCCACGGGAATGCCGACCAATAGAAAGGCGGATAAATGTCGCATCGGAGAGCCTGCGAGCGTTTCCCCAAACGTTGACTCGCTGAGTCGCAGCGCGAATGGTTTATGTCCTACAACACTTAAGTGCCGCTGAGGAGATCTCGCGCGGTGCGTCTAAGTTGGATTGTAGATTCTTTACGGCAACCAACGCACATTTCAACGCAATTCTGATGCGGTTCGCCGCGCAGAGGTTGAATACCCACCTTTCTCTCCGTAGGTTCTTTCGGCATGAAGCTCTTCAAAATCCTCATCGTCATACTGGTTGCGAAGTCAATTTTGGGGTGCACATCTTCGAATGATCCACAACCCCAACCCTCAGAATTTGTCATTCGCGCTCCGTTTGCATGGCAAACATCCACGCCGGCGGCGCAGGGCCTTGATTCCGTGCTGGTGGATTCCGCCGTCAGCACATTCGAGACGGACGCGAATTTCTTTAGCCTTGTTGTAATCCGGAACGGTTATTTGGTGAAAGAGTATTATCGTCCGAACCTTACCCAGTATAACGACTACGATGTTCGCTCGGCAACCAAAAGTTTTGTCTCGATTCTAGTTGGGATTGCGATTCAGAATGGGTTGATTGCGAGTGTGCACGAGCCGGTATTGAAATTCTTTCCTGAGTTCAATACGTCGGGCATTGACGCACGAAAGCTCAAACTCACGATTGAACACTTACTGACAATGCGGTCGGGTCTCGATATTGGAGAGGGCGGCACGAATTCTAACCTGTACACTCAAACATCCAATTGGATTAACGTCACCCTTTCGCTTCCCATGGTGGCAAACCCCGGTGATCAGTTTCGGTATTCATCGATGAACACTCATCTGCTTTCAGCCATCCTCACACGCGCAACGGGGTTGAATACGTACCAATTTGCCGAAGCGAACCTTCTCGCACCGCTCGCAATCTCGCTCCGGTATTGGGACCGCGATCCGCAGGGAATTTTCTTTGGAGGAACGGGAGCAATCTTCTGCACTCGAGATATGGCACGTCTTGGCTATTTGATGTTGCAGCAGGGTTCGGTCGGCGGCCAGCAGATTCTCTCCTCCTCCTGGATCCAACAATCCAGAGAGCCTCACAATTTACAGAATACAACGTGGTCAAGTTTTGGTGCGGTCAACTACGGTTACCAGTGGTGGATGAATAATGGCTCGACAGATTCACTCTTCTTCGCCGCAGGCTATGGAGGGCAGTTTATTTTCGTCGCGCCTAATCAGAATATGGTAATTGCAGCCACAGCGGAAGCGAACGTCACACCGGATGTGGCAGACTATCAGGAACAATTCACTATTGAAGTAGTTGCAACGAAGTTGCTACGAGCAGTAAAGTAGTTCCTATCAGACCTTCCAAAACTGCCACGCCAGCCACAACCACCCCGCGAGAAACAATAAGCCGCCGAATGGTGTCACCGCCCCAAGCCAGCGCATCCCACTGAGCGCAAGGGCATAGAGGCTTCCGGAGAAGAGAAAAATTCCCGCCACAAAGCACCATCCGGCAATCGAAAAATTTGGCTCGGGATATTTTTGGATCGCCCACCCAACCACCAACAACGCGAAGGTGTGATAGAACTGGTACCGAACTCCGGTTTCAAATACCGTCAGAAGATCAGGCGTAAGTTTCTCTTTCAGCGCGTGCGCGCCAAACGCACCCAGCGCGACAGAAAGAAATCCGCTTGCTGAGCCCAAGAAAAAGAATATATTGCTCCCCCCATTCATCTTTCATCCACCAATCTCAATCTTCTATTCATCACTCC
>Ga0315281_10004647_pt1 | contig 19883 bp, 16 predicted proteins | sample YL17G07_0_MG_FD_204540 | JGI IMG/M metagenome (GOLD analysis project Ga0315281, IMG submission 204540) | Sediment microbial communities from Yellowstone Lake, YNP, Wyoming, USA - YL17G07_0 | ecosystem: Environmental > Aquatic > Freshwater > Lake > Sediment | place: USA: Wyoming | collected... | reverse complement strand
GGACCGTGTGCGGCTGACGGTCGGCTATTCGCCCGGCGCGAACGAGAAGGAAGTCTCCGCGCGGGTGGTGTGGAAACGCCGGGTGGAAGGCGAGGGACGCGCGCTCTATGGAGTGGAATTGGAGGGCGGGATCTGAGAAGAGGTTTATTGCTTTCGGACCGCTTCCAGTTGGGCGTCGGAAATAGATATCCTCTGCACGCGGCCCTGCTCGTCCGCCCAGAGATCTATCTTCTTTAACTCTGTTGAGAATACCAGATGGTGTAACATCTGTTTGTGCGTTCCGATTTCCTCCGATTCAGTGCCCGCGTCCTGGACATCCAGAGCTCCCGGCAATGCCTCCTGCGGAACGAAAGCTGGGTAGGTTTGTTTTCCGCCGCCGGCGCGCAGATATCGGTAAACAATCAACTGATAGTGGTGGAATACGTTGTCGTCCAGAATGACGACGTCTTTAGACAGTTCGAAGTCACGCTGGTCTTCTTCGCCAGTGACGGTCTTATAGCGGGTTTTAGCCGGGGAAGTCTGAAAGTCGATTTCGAGCTGTGAAGTCTGCGCACCCTTCTGGCTCCAGGCATACGTCAGAGGTTGAAGGGCGGCGTTGAGGGCCAGCTTCGGAGAGGTTTTGAACTCGAATGTCTTGCCCTCCTGCTCGACTCTCATCTCGATCTTAGCCTTCGCCTCGAGGTGGTCTGCGGCGGCGCTGATCTCAAAGGATTCTGAACCAATACGCTTGCCCGCGAGGGAGACGATGAAAACCCCGCGGTCACTGAGGTCATTGAAGGCAGCAGGGCGTTCTTGCGCGGGAAGGCGGCTCAAAGGGCCAACAGCGAAGATTGCGGTAAGTAGGAGCGTTATGCCGGTGTGTAGTGAAATCAGTTCAGGACTCCCTTCGGGTTAGAAGATTTTGAGGCTCAGAATCTGGTCCACCACGCTGGCCGGTTCTCGGCCCGCAGTCGAAACACGGAAGTTCGCTCTCTGGTAGAAAGGCAGTCTCTGCTCAAACAACTCGGCAAAACTTTCGGGGTCGCGGAAGAGCGGCCGGTCGTTCTTGCCTTCGCAGCGCCGGCGCAACTCCTCCACCGGGCAATCGAGCCAGATCGTGGTCCCGCCTATTTCGTTGATGTACTGGAAGTTGGGCTCTTGAACGAACGTCCCGCCGCCCAGCGCGATAACCACGGGTTCGGTTCGGGAGGCCTCGATGAGCGCCGCACGTTCGATTTGACGGAAAAAGGCCTCGCCGGCGTTTTCAAACATCTCGCGGATCGTGGTCCCTTGACCTGCCTCAATGGTTGTGTCGAGGTCAATGAATGGCCAGCGCAGCCTCCGGGCCAGCAAATCACCCACCGTGGATTTTCCCACACCCATGAATCCGAGGAGATAGATCAGTTTTCGCCGATGAGTCATCCGGTGCGCACGGGCGCGGCAAATAAACCTCGCCGTCTCATTATAGGGGCACGGTGAAGAATTGTGCAACCACCGGAGGGCTTTCTGACATGTGGCCAGGGGCTAGGGCTGCGGCCGAACGCGGATCTTGCCGCTGAAGGAGGTCAATTCCACCGTGGCGTTGCCGGTGTTGTATGTCCCGAACAGGCTGTTGGCGGAAGGAAAGGGTGACGGGGAATGGCGCTTGTGCGTCAGGGAAAACGTATTTTCCAGCTTGCCTTTGACGGTCTTGGCGTTAAGTTCGAAGGATGCCGAGGGCGGGCAAATCACTTCAATGTCTCCGCTATACGTGGAAAGAACGTACTCACCCGCCGGAATGAAATCACCCTGGTAGGTGATCTTTCCGGAATTGGTGTTGGCGCGCAGGTTCTTGCTGCCGGGATCCAGCAAGCGGATGCTGCCGGTAATGGAATATGCGTCCGCGCGGCCGGTGGGGCGCGTGAACTCGATGTCCCCGCCCAACGAGCGAGCCGTGAGGTGCCCGGCAACGTCGGTCGCGGAAATTCGGGCATCGGCGGATTCAATCCAAGCGTGCTGGCCCTGAAGCTTCTCAACCAGCACGGCTCCCTGCCGGTTGCGGACTTCCAGGCTCGCGCCGACGGGAACATCCAGCGCGCAGTCAGCCGTCTCGTCGTTGCCGGTCACAAGCGGGTCAAGGACATGAGTGGCCAGCTGAATCCTCTCCACCTGACCGGTGCGCGGCAGGGCGTCGACGTCCACCTCCACGCGCGGAGAAGCTGTGACGCATATCACGTGGACCTGGTTTTTCACCCACCCCCGGACGGCGATTTGGCCGCGCAAATTGGACAGGGTGATCTGAGGGTCACCTGTCGTGTCGAGAGTTTTCTCCAGTCGGCCCGGGCCGGCGGCCATGAGCAGGCAGGTCGGCGCCACCGCGATAAACGCGACCCGCAAGATGAGTCTTTTTGCTGTTTGGCCTATCTCGAAATCCACGCGTCGATTATACACGGCAGTTGGTCCTTCTTCCATGTCCTACGGGCGGTCGAATTCCAGAGCGGATGTAAGCACCTCCGCTTTGGACTGATAAGCCCGAGACAGGTACTGGCGGGCAAGGGCATCGCGCGGGTCCCGCCGGCAGTGCCTCAGGCACTCCGCGATGTTGGCGTCCAGGCAATCCAGGCTCCTGCGGTAAGTCTCCTTCACGGTCGGCTCCATTGAACTCTCACGCCCCAGGTAAGCCTCTTCCATCTCCGTGAGCGTGCGCGTCATGCTGGCATCGAAGTCTGCGGACATCATGCCCGCCGTGACGACCTGCGGATTTCCCGAGAGGGCGTCCAGTGTGCCCGGGCTCTCAAAGCCTTGGGGCGAGTTCAGGAGCGTCAGGGCGAGAATCGCCAGACCTGCCAGCGCTCCGACCGGTACCGATTCGCTTACAAGAGGCAGGCGGTTGAACCAGCGGTGCCAGGCAGGAACCTGCTCATGCAGGATTCCTTCTTCTGCGAGCCGGGCTCGGATATTCGCCCAGACCCGCGCCGGTGGATCCTCAAGAGGGAGATGGCGACTGACGAAGCGAATCTGCTCCAGGTCGGCGAGGGTTACGGCGCAGGAGGAACACTCCCGCACATGCTTCAACACCGCCGGCGTTTCCACGCCTTCCAAGTAGGCGGGAAGGTCCTGGTCAAACTGACGGCACTGCGCACGGTCAGGCTGGGGCGGTTTGTGTCCGGGTCCGAGCATGATCTGTCTACCTTTCGTTTTCTTCTACTCCCGGCGAACGTTCCTCTTCGCCCGGAGAAGGTTTCTGGTCCCGACGCAAGAAATCCCGCAGTTTCAGCCGTGCCTTGTGGAGTTGCGACTTCGAGTTGCCGATCGAACAGTCCATGATCTGCGCAATCTCGTTGTGTTCGTAACCTTCTACATCGTGCAATACGAAAACCGTCCGGTAGCCATGCGGAAGCGAATCAATTGCATGCGCGAGGCGAAGTCGGTCGATTGAGCCCAGCAACCTTTGGTCATCGGAACCATAATCGCGCTTGACCGGTTCTTCCTGGGAGGTGTCGACCTCATCCAGGGAAATCTGCTGCAGCCCTTTTTTCCTCAGGTGCATCAGCACCACGTTAACCACCAGGCGGTGCAGCCAGGTAGTAAAGGCCGATTCGCCCCGGAACGTCGCAATCTTACGAAAGAGTTGCAGGAACGCCTCCTGGGCTAGATCCTCCGCTTCCGCGGTATCTCCGGTCATGCGCAGGCAGAGGGAGTAGACGCGCCGTTTGTGAGTATTGAAGAGCGCTTCGAACGCTGCTTCGTCTCCCTGCTGCGCGCGCGCGATTAGTTGAGTCTCGGGAACGGCCTTCGCGGCCGTGGTCCTGTCGGTGCTCAAGTGGGTTCAACGGCGGCCGCACCTTGACTCGCTGGGTGTGATGCGGCGCACAAAATGAAAGTTGCATCCCGGATCAAGAGAAGACTCATCCGTCGGGCTGCCAGTCCGGATACCCGCTAACGTCGTGTGGCGGCGGGAACACGGAGCACGGCTTTCCCCACGCCTGCGTTGCCCGCCGTATCGGTGGCTCGCAGGGCCAGGACGTGCTCCCCGGGCTCCAGCTTCTCCACCTTGACCGTGAAAGTCTCCTGTCGGGAGTCCGCCACACCGTCGTCGGGGTAGATGTCCCGCCAATCTCCGCCGTCCATGACGACTTCAGCCGAGCGCAACGGTGAGATATCATCCTGGACCTCGAATTGGACCAGGGCAGCCGTCGGGCCAGCTTCCTGCTTCACCACACGCACACGGGGCGGGGTATTGTCTATCCAAAAGGGTGCGCTAAGCAATTCCCCGCTGCGGGCTCTTTCAGGCGGGTTTGACTCTCGGTCGGAAGCGACCAGTCGTGCGACGTACTTGCCGTCAGAGAGACTGTTGGGTTCGACCGTACAGCTGGTCTGCCGTAATTTGTCCTTGAGCAAATGCCATTCCTGCTCGTCGGCAGCCCGGACGTATAGCGCGTAAACTAACTGGTCTCCGTTGGGGTCCTCGGCCTGCCAAGTGAGCATGGTCTGGACCTTTCCCAAGGCTCCAGGAGACGGAGATCCGGGTGGAGTGGCCGTAACCGTAATACTGCCGGGAGAAGTGCCTGTTCCCGAGATAGACCCCGTCGAGCTGGTCCGTTCGCCACTGGTGTTGACGCTCAGCGAGCGAATCTGGGGTGGGAGGTTCTGATTGAGGTACGCGACCGTTACGTCATGAAGCTCCGGACTGGCGGCCGTAGTCGAGTGAAAAACCGCCTTCCACTGGAGGTAGCGGGCGGGCGGGCTCTGGATCGCCGACCCCTCGGCACTTCGGTAGGGACCGGCCCAGTCGCTCCAGGTTTTGTCGGGCCGGTCGGAATTGCCGGACCGTGTGTGGAACTCCAAAGTGGCTCCCGCAGGTACCTCCGCCCGCCACGCCAGAACTCCCCAATTGGATATGAACTTGGAGTCTTTGACGGGTGATTCGTAGCTACCATCGTGCCCCAGGGTGGCCCCCACGCGAAGCAGCTTGGCGATGTTGCTGGTAGCAACATACAAGTCAGGCCCCTGCAACAGGATCCGGCTGGCTAGCGATTCGCGCGTCTGGGTGAGCAGGAGGAGCTTGTTGCCCTCGCGGGAAGGGAGCAGGTCGAAGATCCGGCCGTTCGAGTCTGTGGAAAACAGAACATGATCCCCTCGAACTGCCAGCCCGAATATGCTCTCGTTATTGGAACTCCACAAGGTCTCGACATAGTAGTCGGGATGAATCTGAATCAGTGCGCCGCGTCCTTGGGGAAGTAGGGGCATTGAGAAGGGAGAGGCTTGGGGCGCCGCACGATTGAAGCTGGAACTCTGAGCTTGCCCGGGGGGCGGCGCTTGGCTGTCTTTGGGCGGCTTTGAGGCCTCCTCCGTTGTGCTTGCGGTCACCGTGACTGTTGTCGTTGGCCCCTGACCGGGAGCTGGCGGGCCGATAGGAGGGAATAAATCAGGAGTGCCCTTTCCCCCCGCGCCGCCTAGCGTCGCGGCGTAAATCGCCCCTTGCGAGTCAACGGCTAAGTCATGGATCTCCGGAAGGTTAGACTGATACAGGATGAACGCTTTCCCTTGCGGTGTAATGCGGTAAATCAGTCCATTAGGGACGCTGCCAGCCAACAGGTTACCATCCCGGTCCAACAACAGGCACATGATATGGGTCTGCTTGCTCTCCAGGAATACATCCATCTTCCCGCTGGCGTCGATTTTCAGGATTTTCCCCTGGTCGCCCGTTCCGACGTAGAGGTTACCCTTGGCGTCGAGAACGAGTGACCAGATGTACTTTGTTTTGGGGTCAACGAACACGCTCGATTTGCCGTCGGGCGTAACGCGATAGATTTTGCCCTCGGGGGAACTCCCTACATACAAGCTGCCATCCGGGGCAGCAGCCAGAGCGAAGATTTCGGGCTCACGCGCCGTAAACCATAGCGAACCTTTGCGGCTGGCATCCACTCGGAAGACCTTCCCCTGATGCCCGGTACCGATGTAGAGGTTATGACTCCGGTCCGCGGCCAGCGAGAGGGCCAGGGTTTCGTCGGGGCTGAAAAGCGCAGCGGCTTCAGGAGCAAGGCTCAAATCCCCTTCCTTGCTGATGGACACCTCGTGCAGGGTACCTTGCAGGAATTCGTCGAATGTCCCAATCTGCCAAAACACCGTGTCTACCGCCCCAAGCGGCTGCGTGAAGGAGAACAGCAATAGGAGGAGGGTTTTCGAGTGTTTCATGCCTTGACCTTTCCAATGATTCCCGTCCGAGGCCTTCCGCTGCGGGCAGCCCGCTAGATTCCTTGCTCCACGACCCTGAGCAAAAGGGTTTTCTGCCCTCGAATCGTATAGGGGGTGGGCTTGGTTTCAAAATCCCCAATGACCGAAGTGCCGCTCATGATCACACTGCTGGAGACTGCGGGGTCAGACAGGAAAGTCTGCACCAGAGACGGCGGCGGAGAGGGGTACTCATCCCCCTGCAGAATGAACGACCGCTGCGGAGCCATCAGCAACGCGTAGAGGCGATTGTTCCGACGCATTCGATTGATGGCCTGCACCAACTGACTCAAATCCTTGGGCGTCGTGTTGAGGGGAGAGAAGCGTATTTGGAGGACGTTGATAGCCGATCCGCCTCCGACCACCAGCGACAGCATCCGGTCACTCACGTTCTCCGGGATATCAACAGGCATTTTCTGTACGATGGTGTCTCCCGACGGGGTGCGGAGGACGGCGGTAAGCTCAATGTGCTCGCCCGGGGAGACTTCCGATTTTGAGCTCCACACCTGTTCCAAGGTCGCGATGCGCCGCTCATTGCGCGACACCAAGGATAGCTCGATCCCCTCCACGCGCAAGTCGGGAAACGAACTGCTCAACAGGTAGCCCAGGGGATTGGCTATGGATGAACCGGCCGCTGCGGCCGCGTTGATGTCGGCCGAAACGACATCTTCAAGCTCCACGGCCTCCCCCTTCGCCAGGCGGATGGTGCCCTTCAATTCCAGCGCCGAGGGGCCAATCATTCGTTCTGAGGCGCTCAGCGTGGAGATCACCGAAAGGTTCAACAAAAAGGGCGAGAGAAACGATTCCTGAACGATTTCGAAGTTGTAATCCGTCGTCTTGTTGAGCGTGGAGTCGAGGCGGATGTGGACCGGGATGCGCAGGCCAGTGTCGCCCACCTCGCCGTAGACAGCCCCGAAGCGGTCCTGAGTGATGCTGCCCACCAGCGGGCCTGGGGCATCAATCTTGAAAGAATTGGCGAGATTGGGAATGACCGTGAGGACCCGCGCGGAAGCGAAGGGAATCTTCGCCGGCCCGGTGAGCAGGAAACGGTGTCCGCAAGCATAGAGATTGTCGCCTTTGCGGTACGTGACCGTGCAGTCGGCATTCAGGTTCAGATCCCCGCGGACCAGCAAAAGACTAATCATCGAGCCGGGGGCGAGGTCGAGCTTCTCGGGCGATTTCTCCTGGCCCGCGGAAATCGCGCCACCTTGCATGGGTTCAAATCCCATCCGGCGAAAGATCGGAGCGTGAGCCTGGATCACGTCGCTCGAAAAGCCGCCGAACTGCAGGGGCAGCCGCAGGCTGGCAAAGTCATCGCCGTCCGCGGCCGGCAGCCACCGACCCCAGTCAGGGGGCTCGTCGCTTGGTTCCGAAATCAATCGAACTTTACCCGCCGAACCCGGAATCCCGGCAATCCTGAGAGTCGGGCCCTGGGCAACTCGCATTGGAGGGAGCGCCGGCCCTGGGACCACTCCGAGCATGTCTTCGATGGGAGTGATTCCGGCGATCGGTTCCTTGGACCATGGGAAAGAGAGAGCGACCGCGCCGACCAACTTGCCGTCAATATAGACGGGGCTCCCGCTCATGCCGGCGATGACGCCAGTTTTCTCCAGCGGTCCCCCCGAGAGGCGCGCCAGGATGATATCGTGCTTGGGCGCCAAGGCGTTCTTGAGCACCCCTAGGATTTCCACCTGGAACTCTTCGATTTTGTTTCCCTCGAATACCGTTCGCCCGACGCCCTTCAGGCCGGGCTCAACCTGGTCGATGGGGAAGAATTGCAGGCCTTCCTGGCTCCGTAAGGAGGGAGCCAGGAGAAGTAGAGTCAAGACCGCTGCAAGCCAAGGCCGAACGTGCATATGAATCAGTCAACCCTCTGGTGGGCGAAAGTCTAGTGTAGGAGATGCCGGAGCGGGCGTCAAGCGAGCCGGTCAGATGAGACTGGAAACAGAGCCCGTTTCTTTCGGCGGTAACGCGGAGAACGACTCGCGTCCGGCCCGGCGTAGTGCTATCATGATAAGTGTTGGCGGGGGTGTCCGCGCTCGGGCACCGGAAAGCAGCGCATGAGCAGAGCCGTCAAGACGGTCAAACGCGCCCCCCGGCGGAGAGCGGTTCCCACCCGCACCGCCGAGTTCCCCATGCAGAAGGCGAAGCTATCACTTCGCTTCCTAGACACCATCCCCAGCACCTTTGACGCCCTCGAAGACGTCGTGGCGAGATTGATGACCCTGGCGCGCGAACTGAAGTGCGATAGCGGCCACATGGAACACGTCGAGCTGGCGCTCCGCGAAGCCCTCGCCAACGCGATTATCCACGGCAATAAGCAGGACCCCGATAAGAACGTGGTGGTGCGATGCTTCTGCCAGCACGACCGGGGCATGCTGCTGGTGATCGAAGATGAAGGCCCCGGTTTCAATCCGGGGAAGGTTCCTGACCCTACGAAGGCCGAGTGCTTGCTCGAAACTCATGGGCGCGGCCTCTTTCTGATGAAAAGGCTGATGGACCACGTCCGCATTTCGCGCTCCGGGCGGCGGGTCACACTGCTCAAGCGCCTCGCGCCGTAATCATCTCGGGTTGGCCGCCCGCTTTGGTCCCGGCTGAGGTGCAGCCATCACGGCAACAAAGTGATCTGATTGATCGCCATGTCACCGCGCTTCACGACCGTTGGGCGCTTCTTTCGTGCCATCACGGCACACCTCAGCAACACACATCGTCGAAGGTCCATGGTGGAGCGAGATCCTCGCCATGCCATTCGGGCGCCGGTGCTCTACCGCCAGCGCGGCGGCCTCTTCTGGTATCACGGCATCCTGGAAGACTTCAGCGTTACGGGAGTGCGGTTTCGCGGTGAAAAATACCTGCCTCTTCAATGTCCCGTCGAAATGAGTTTTGAGATGCCACGAGACCCCAACGACATGTCCAAAGTTAACTTTTTCTGCTGGGGAAGAGTAGCTCGCGCTGCGCTGCCTTCCCTGTCTGATGGGCATTTCGGAATCGGCGCCAAAATTCTTCGCTATCGGTCTGAGAAGGAGACGGCAGTCGATTTCCGGGGCATTATCGGCGAAGTGCGCGGCCCGGCTGCAAGGCGCCAAGAAAGCCACAAGGCCCCGACGAAACCCGACTAGATTCATCTCCTTTCACAAGCCTTCAACGTGGGAACTGCCCAATCTTAAGATCTCGCGGGTGGCGCAGACATCGTTTTGTGATGTCTGCGATTCGGGCAGGCCGTTCGGGGACATCGCGCTGTGGCACTGTGCCCACATTTCAAGGAATTCACGCTTCGCGGATCGCAGACCCGTCAGCTGACGGGTCCGCGCCAGCCGCGAGAGTTCCACTCAGCCTCCAAGGTTCACCGGGATTAACTGAGGAGTTGGTTCAAGCCGCCCATCGTCGCGAAGCAAAGCGGCGAGCGGGGGCCGGAGATGACTGGTCGGCCTGAGAGGCCTTTTTGTATGCGTAAACGAACTTACCGGCGTTCCCCTTATCGCCGGAATCTCGGTCAGCACCGCATTCGTTCACGAAGTAATCCCGCACGGCGCGCGCAACTCCCGGCGTGAAGGCTTCGCGGTAGATCAGCAAGGCTTCCTTTTCTCCGGCCACGCTCCCGGCGTCGGTGAGTTCTCGCGGGTCTTCGGCGACACCCACACACCATTCGCTGTAAAGGCCTCCGCCCTTGCGGATTTGCGCCTCGATGTCGGCAATAATCTCGTCACGGGACATCAACATGTGTTGTTGCCCCCTTTCAATTCATTTCCCTCACGCTACGCTGGCAGCCACAATCAACCCGTTGATTGAACCAACTAGTAGTTCGATGCCAAGGGAAAAGCCCACGCTCAGAAGAACCCTGAGCGTGGCTACCTGCTACGAATCTCCGCTTGACGGAGCCGACAACCTTATAGATGCTCCAGCCGGCGGTCCGTGACCCCTGTGGGAAGTGGGCTGCCGAGACAGCGAATTCAGGAAATGAAAGACTCAGAGCACAACGGGGATTCCGTACACCTTACCGCCGAGCCTGATGGTTAACCCCAGCAAGCTCCGTTTGATCCCGAACGGCGCCAGCCACCATTGCTCGAACAAGACCTTGCCGATATGCCACGCCTTGCCCATTTTCTGGAGGCGGACCTCGGGCGCCGGCTCGGCGAAGAAATTCCCAAACGCAAACCCAGCCAAGTCTTCACCCGCCTCCAACATGCAGTAGCCGTCTCCGCAAAACACATCTTTGGCCCTTGCTCCAGTCAGTTCGGCGGCGATCCGGCGCGCTACGACCTCCGCCTGAGCGTGCGCGAAGACGCCTGCCTTGGGAAGCATCAAGGGAACATCCGGTCTCCAGCGGCCAGGGATGGGAATCGCCGTTACGTCGCCAATCGCGTAAACGCTCTCGTGGCGAGTCATGAGGGTGGCGCGATCAACGGGCACCCACCCGGCCTCGTTCGCGAGCTTCGCGTCTCGGACAATCCGCGGGCCTCGATGGGGCGGGATCGCTGCGAGCAAGTCATACCGGACGGGCTCCTTGCTCTCGAAGTGAAGCAACCGGGCCTGCGCGTCAACGGACGTCAGCTTATGCAAGGGGTGAAAAGCAATTCCCTTTGTCTCCAACATGCTGCGGACCGCGGCTCCTAATTCGGGCCCAGCCACTGGCATGGGTTGGGCCTCGGGTGTGAACAGGTGGACTTGCACCTTTTCTTGAAGCCCACGCCTTCGGAAGAAATCAGCCATCAGCAACGCAGCCTCGTGCGGAGCCCCCGGGCACTTGTAAGGCATGGCAGCGACCACGACGGCGACCGTCCCTCCCGTCAATCCCTGAAGGGCTTCGTGCAGTTGGGCAGCGCCCTCGAAGGTGTAAAACGTATGCCCTCCTTCGGAAAGGCCTGGGATCGTTTCCGGCGCAAGCTCGGCGCCAAGAGTCACGATCAAGTAGTCGTAGGAAAAAGTCTGCGTGTCCGTTTCGACCTGTCGCCGGGCCGCGTCGATGGCACGCGCTTCGGCTTGAATCACCTCAACGCCCGGCCGAACAAGTTTGCGCACTTGGCGGGTGATCTGGGACGCGTGCCGGTCTCCGGTCATGAGCCACAGGAAGGACGGCGCGAAGGCGTGCTGCGGGTTCTTTTCGACGAGTACGATGCGGTGCCCGCGAGGCAGGAGCCGCCGAAGTTCGTTCGCGGCAACCAGCCCACCCACGCCGCCACCAAGAATCACGATGGTTTTGCCGCTCATGTTTCTCCCAGCTCATAGCAAACTAGAATGAGATCACTTTGTCTGAATCCCGGATGATTTCGTAAAGGTCTTTCATGGTAGAGAGCGGACACAGCTCAGAACCTTCGGAGTGGCGGATTTTGAGGCATGTACCGCAGGCGAGAATCGCTCCACCATTGTTGACAAAATCCTGCATCTGAGCAGTGACCTTGAAGTTGTCAGTGTCTAGAGATTCGCATTCGACGCCCTTCGCGAGCAAAAACGCTCTCACCTCATCACCCTTCTTCAAGGAGAACACCCCAAGCCTGAAGGCATTCCACACGGTTTCCGCGTCCGTGGAATAGATCACGATCCCGAGCTTCATAGTTCTTCTCCCCTTACGTGAGGGTGCTGCTTCACTTCGTTCATGAAAAATCTAGAGCCATAACGCAACGCGTCTCAAGCCTTCTCGCTTGCGTAGGGGGCATCCTGGATGATGATGGTGATGTTGTCCATAGTCTCGCCTCGTTTATGTTTCCGGCCCTGTGGAATGACCTCGCAGCTAGCCCTGGCCGCACGGGGAGCCAGCCACGACGCCTACGCGGGGAGCTTCATGCGTTTCATGTGGCGGATCAGGTCGCTTTCCCGGTCCATTTGCTCGAACAGGATTTCGCGGATGTAATCAAAAGCCTTAAGCATCTTGGTATTGGCAAGCCGGTAGTAAATGTTGTTGCCTTCCTTGCGCGATTCAAGCACGCGTCGCTGCTTCATCATGTTCAGGTGCTGCGAGAGGTTCCCAACTCCGACCACAAGCTCTCGCGCGAGGTCCGAGACAGACATTTCCTGCGCCCGCAGAATATTGAGTACCTGGAGCCTCGTGGCATGCGAGAAGACTTTGCAGAGATCCGCATGGCGCCGGTAGAGGTCTTGCTGTATGTTTCTCGACGGCGCCTTTTGTTCGGCCATTTGGCAGTCCTCCAGTTCTATAGGTTTTTCTATAATACCTGAACGCTTCCGTCAAGGAGAATCTTTGCCGCGGGTGGCGGGTGGCGCAGACATCGTCTTGCGATGTCTGCGATTCATGGCACAGGGGCCATGGGGAGAATCGAACCATCCTTCAGGAAGCTGGTAGAAATGATTCCAGGGCGGACCTAAAGCCCCACTTTCCCTATGGATCAAAAATCCCGGAGCCGCTCAATTCTGTCGATCGCCACCCGCGGCTCCGGAACTGCGCCCTCCTCGACGTCATTCCCAAGCGGACTATTCGCACCAGACTACCATGCCCTTTTCGATGGCAGGAATCGCCACATCCACCCCTCCAGCACTTGGTTCGGCCGCGAGTTCTTTGGCTTCACCGAGGTACGGCAAAGCAAACACGCGCGCGCCGACGCCTGCTGGGAAGTGAATCCTGATGCCCTTTTCCGGGATTTGGTGTGAGTTCTCTCGGCTCCTCAATCCCTTGAAGTTTGCGAGGAAGACGTGGGGTTTCCCATGGACGCTTGCGATTTGCGTCACAACGAACGGGGACGCCTCCACTCGAACCGTCTTTTCCAAGGACGATTCGCTCATCACGTCCCGCATAAAGGCTTCCCTCAGCTTCTCGAACTCCATCCCCTGGGCGCTTCCCGCGGCAGCGGCGGAATCAAACTCCTTGATGAGTTGCCGGAAGTAATTCCTTCCCGGACTGTCGGGGAAATAGACAAACGCTTGCTTCCCGGTTTCCACCGACTTCCGGCCTGCCTCTCGGATTCCAAGCCAATTATGGAGCGGGTTTGGAGTTTGCGGGGTGCGAAGCTCGTCATACTGCGCCGACTCGGCGGTGATCACGAGCTTCTTGCCGGACTGCGCAAAGGATTTCAGGGAATCCAGTTCATCTTGGCTTAGACAACGGACATCAGGAAGGATGACGAGGTTGCCTTTGAACGCCGCCAGGCTGCGCGGGGTCACCACCTGAAACTCCCGATGAGAATGGATCAGCATCGCCATCGTTCCGAGGTAGGACTCGATGAACTCTTCCGGGAAATAGTTCCGCGTCTGAGGCGAGAAGTAGACGCCCACGGGGTCGATGGACTGGCGCGGGCGGTAGAACGTCTTTTCGTGTTGCGCAATCCACTTGAAAACACTCGTGCGGGTCGCGAGGTCATTGGAATGAGACATGACATGACCCTGCGCATCCCAGGGATTGGCGCCGGCGACGAGTTGGGACATGAAGAGATTTCGCATGGCATCGCGGGGGTCGATGTTCTTTTCTCCGTCCCATGAATAGCTGAGCATCCATGAGGCTTTCCCGCCCGCGAAGGCGCGAAACGTGAACACGCCAATCATGTAGTGAAGCCAATCAAGCGGCGTCTTCGAGGCCCCCATGGCGTTCCCGGAGCCCCACTCGTACTCGTGCGCGATGGCGTCGACGACCCCGTAAAGCTGGTAGACATCCGCGCCGACGCGCACGGCTGCCTCTTCGATCCCCGGATAGATCTCCGCAATGGTCTTACACTTTGGATTGACGCTTTTCGCATTGGCATCAATTTCCTTCATGAAGTCGGTCAGCGTTTGGATGCGAAAATCAACCCAACGGAGGAATCCCGGATTGCTAAAGTCGCCCAACTTAATGTCGGTTTTGGCATGCAGCCCGGTCTTGGCCCTGAACGCCTCGACTGTGTAATCATCGAAGCTCGCCCAAGTGTCTTCCCAGCCGTCAAAGTGGGTCATCCAATACGGGATGTCCACGTAGATGCCATCAATCCCCGTCGCCGCAATCTGACGAACACGTTCCATGTAGATCCTCCGCCACTCGGCGGCGTACGGACTGATCCAGACATCCTCGTCCCCCGGGGCAATCCAGAAAGCTGCCCCTCCGCCGAAAACCGCGGGCTCGCCAGTCATCTTTCTCTGCACCCAATCGGGATGATCCTTGAAGAACGAGTGCGCGTTTTTCTCCGCCTGGGCGGTGATGCACTCCAGTCCGGCGATGTAGACGAAGGCGTAGTTGCCCGCGGCATGGGCCTTCTCGGCAACCGCTTGGATGGCTTTCAGTTTCTCGGTGGGGTCGAGGAAGCTCTCGTACCGGCCCGTAATGTCGTTGTCCGTTTCGATGCCAAAGACGTGAGTCTCCCTGGCGTCGCGGACGATGTCCTCCGCGCGGTCGTGGTTCAGCCCGTAGCCTCCAATCCGCACGCGGTGGGTCCAATCCTGTGGGGGTGCCGAATCGCTCTGGCAAAAACCCGCGGTGGTCACACCCAGTAAGGCGACAATTGGCAACCATGTTTTTCGCATAATCGTCTCCATCAGACAGAAGGGGAATCAGCCAGCGCGTGACTCGACGAACTCCGTGGGATCGGGTCCTGATTTTTCATTGCCGGGCCGGAGATCTCACGTCTGAGGCGCCTTCGATCGCGCTGGGTCTTGCTTCCTGGGCCCTCACGCCGGGAACAGATTCGTCCTGATCTTCCTTGAGACTCTCAAACTCGCGATTCTCTTTCGCTGCCTCCTCACTCCGCCCAAGACGGCGATAGAGACCCGCCAGCGAGTAGTGCACGCTTTTGTTTCTCGGACTGAGTTTCTCTGCGGCTTGAAGGTGCTCGAGCGCTCCCTGCGTGTCGCCCTCGCGCATGGCCAGCTTCCCGAGCTGGAAATGCGATTCGGCAAGCGTGCTATCGAGCGCCAGCGCCGTTTTCAGCAGTGAGACGCCGCGAGCTTGCGAGGCTGCGTCGCGGTCTCCCCACAGTACCAGCATCCTGCCGTATTCCTGGTGAAAGAGCGCGTCGCGGGGAAACCGCTCGATTCCTTTTTGGAAGGTCGCCTGCGCATCCTGCAGCTTGCCTTCGCTCATTTGGGCCACGGCCAGGCCGAGGAGCGCCTCGGCGGCATCCGGCTTGATCTGGACGGCCCGCGCATAGGACTTGATGGCTTCCGGCGAGTAATGAAGCTTGGTTTCGATGAACCCTTTCCAGCGATGGGCTTGATAAGAATCCGGAGCGACCTCGATGGCCTTCTTCGCCGCCACAAGGGCCACGGAGTAGCGTCGGTGCTCCGTCAGAATCATGGCCAAGTCCAAATAGTTGGACTCGCGCGAAGGCTCGCGGTCGATGGCGAGATCCATCGCCTTAACGGCCTCCTTCAGATTGCCCTCTTTGTGGTAACACCATGCGAGCAGGTTGAAGATGTCACTCGTCAACTGGCCCGACCCGAGAAGCGCCTCCAAGGTGGCCCGACACTCCTCGATCCTGTGGTTCCGGTATTGCACGAGGGCCAAGTTGAATCCGACTTTCGCACGGTCGGGATGGGTTGCCAGGGCGGAGGCGAACATCCGCTCCGCCGTGGCCAAGTCGTCCGCCTGCGACGCCACCTGGCCGCCCAGAAATAACCCCTCGGGGCCCGCCGGATGACCTTCGAGCTCTTGGAGTGCTGCCCGGGCTTTGTCGGGCTGGCCGGTGCGGTAATAGGCGCGCGCCAACGCCCCGATGGATTGAGGTTGCTCGCGAACCTGATCAGGGACCGACGTGAACAAATCGACTGCCCGCACATTGTTCTGCAGCTCCTCTTCGACCATCCCCAAGAGCAGAGTCGCGGTCTTGTCGGTAGGCTTTTGGCGGAGCGCGCGTTCCAGGTTCTCCTTTGCAGGCTTCAACTGGCCGAGTTGAAACTGATTCGAGCCGAGGTTGCGGCGCGCGGCGAAATCGGTGGGATCGATGGCGAGGGCTCTCTCCAGGTACACATTGGATTCCGCCAGGCGTTGCTGCATCCCGAGGATTGCGCCCAGCGCACCCAAAGGCCGTGCGTCACGAGGAGCCAATTCGACGGCCCGGCGCAGCTCAGCCTCTGCCTCTTTCAAAACCCCACTCTGTGCCAACTGCATGCCGCGTTCGAGGTGTTCCTGGGCCGTAGTGGTGTCTTGGGGAGGACTCCCGAGTGCGGTGAGGTGGAAGGCTGCGAAAATGACGCCGACGGCCAGACAACCTCTGGCCGGCGCGCTCGGCGTGGTTTTGGAGTGCCAGCGGGCCAGCACAAGCGTTGCTCCACAGGCGTGCTGTCGTAAAACAGTTCCGAGTATGCCAGTCTACATCGCCGTCGCAGAGTGATTGCGGAAAAAAGGGGGGCCCGTCGCCGGGCCCCGCGCTTACACCGAATCTGGCTTGAGTCAGTTTCAGAACACGAAGCGGATTCCCAGTTGCCCATGTCGAGAGCTGTTCGACTGGTAGTAAATGTTGCCGAAATCGGTGCTGCCGTACGATTCATCCGGGAAGCCAAAGCGCGGCGTGTTCGTGAAGTTGAAGAATTCGGCGCGCAACTGCAGTAGCATGCCCTCTTTGATTCCGAAGTCCTTGAAGATCGAGAAATCAAGGTTGTTTATCCCAGCGCCGCGCAGGCTCGAGAAGTAACGAGGGGCGTTGCCCGGAACCTGGTCCCCGGGATCAGAAAATGCGTCCACATTGAAGAAATTGGAGCTCCCGTTCACAACGTCTTTGACACTTGAGGCGCCGCGTGGATTGCCGGCAATATTAGGACGCTGAGCGCCGTCCGCCAGCCGCCCGTCCACCATGTGCACGCCAATGGGATTGCCGGATTGGAAGCTCACGAAGGCGTTCACCTTCCAGCCGCCGATGACAGCATTCACGGCGCGGCCCGCCTGCTTGCCGAGCGCTTTCCCGCGACCGAAGGGCAGTTCGTAGCTCACCGCGAAAGCCAGCCGCTGCGGAGTGTCCACACCACTGATGGATTTCTCCGCCTTCAGGTCCGTCCGATCCTGGAGCTCGCCGGAAGCCTGCAAGTTTCCGACCCAGGGATTGAATCCCAGCGAGTTATCGTCCGTAAGTTTCGAGAACGTGTAATTGCCGGTGAAGTTCAGCCCGGCGGAGTATCGCTTCTCAAACCGGACCTGGAGCGAGTTGTATCGGGAGGTGGCGACGAACTCGGGATAGCCGCCGAAGCTGCCGTCAAACTGCGGGTAAGGCCGCAGCAGGTTACCCCGCGAGACCATGTCGTCGTTGTAAATGGAATCGGGCTCGTTGAAGATCGCGTTCGGCCCCTGGAAGAATGGTAGGAAGGGATTCGGAACGAGTTCTGCAAGCCCGTCGCTTCCCCACGTTTGGCGGTCCTGGGGGCTCAAGAAATTCCGGTTCCGCGTGCCGTCGTAGCCGTTAAAGGGCAGATGGGTAGCGCGGTTAGCCACGTAGTTCACTTCGATGAGCATGTTGCCCGGCAACTCGCGTTCGATGCCGATGTTCCACTGGTAGATCTCGGCGTTGCGCAGACCATCGTTCAAGTTATAGCCGTTATCGAAACCCCATTGACTCAGCGTACCGTATTTGCCGTTGGGCGGGCCGACGAAGCCGACCGGAAACGGATTCGAAAGCGAGGCGTAGGGAGTGATGCCTCCATCTTTCGACATATACATCTGAACGTTCTTGTACCAAGGCGTGCCGACGTATTGGAAGTTTGTCGCCACATTGAAACCGTAATACATGCCTGCGCCGCCGCGGATGACCGTCTTGTCGTTCAACCGGTAGGCGAACCCCAAACGTGGGCCAAGGTTGTTCTTGTCGACGTTGGCTGTCCGGTGCCCCGGGCCTGCCAGGCGGCTGGTGCCCATGATCTCTTTCCCCGTCCAATCGCAGGGGGCCGGTTCCGGAGCGCAGCCCGGAGACCGCGGCACGAGCACGCCGCTATCCGCCGCATAGTCGACGACCACGAGGCGATTGAAACGCTCTGTAAAAGGACTGCTCCACTCGTAACGTAATCCCATGTTCAGCGTCAGCCGCTGGGTCACTTTCCAATCGTCCTGGAAGTAGAAGCCGGCGTCACCTGATTTGTCCGCGACGGGGGGCTGCGTGCCGACGTGACTGTAACCGCCCCAGCCGAGCAACAGCGACGCAATGCCATTCCCCTGGCTGTAATCCGGATTGAAGACGTCCTGCATGGTCAGGGCGCGCTCGAAAGAGAACTGCCCGGTCGGGTAGTCCGGCTGCCAGAAGTTATTAAAGAAGAACCTCTTCTCGCCGCCGAATTTCAGGTTGTGCCCGCCGATCACTTTCGTGACCGAGGAGTTGATCATGTATTGGGTCTGGCCTTTCACCGTGTCCGTGCAGCAGGATTGGCCGAGATAGCCGTATTCTTCCGGACCGATTTCGGGAAAGCGCTTCAGGCCGAAATAACCGTTGAGCTCCGGAGGAAAACCGACGCTAGCAGGATCGAGCTCCGTCGCGCTCTGCCGGTAGAAGCTGCGGTCGACGCCAACCCGGGTGTCCCACAGCAGGGTGGGACTCATGGACCAGTTCAATTCCAGGACCGCGTTGTGGTCGTTTTCCTTGCTGCTGGCGGCGTCGAGAAGCTGGCCTTCTGCCGAAGGCGTGTTCCCGGTCGAATGGGCCCGGCTGTAGCGGGCAGCGACTCGGAACTTCTCGGAGAAGATGTGATCAACCTTGATGTCGAACTGGTAGCCCGGGTAGGAATTCACGAGTTTCTTCGTGTAGTTGTTGCGGCCGGTCCCGGCATCGCCCGGTCCGGTTGGTTCGGGATAGAGCTGCAGAATCTTGAGCGCGACGGGATCCAGGCAGGGAAGGACCAGGGTGCTCGAGGGATCCAGGGGGGCCGGTCGTGGACAGTTCCCCGAGATGAGGTTCCCTGAAAAGGGGTCGCGGATCCAGTTTCCGTTGCCGTCATCGTGTGCGGTAAAGGGATTGTAGATCGTCTGGAGTGACCCGTCATCATTGAAGGTTTGGGAGAAGTCTCCCAACCTCTGCAAAGCCGTCGGAACCGTCGTCGTCAGCGTGAAAGGTGAAGCGTTCCGCGTCTTGAGGAAGTCGAAAAAGAAGAAAGTCCTCTGCTTCTTGATCGGGCCGCCAATCGACCCACCCCATTCGTCCTTCTTGTAGTCGCCCTTGCACCCATCGGGCGGGCGAAGCGGATCTCCCGGGGGCGGGCAATCGCGATTGGCAAAGAAGTCGTTGGCATCGAAACGGGGGCGCCGGAAGAACCACCAGCCGCTACCGTGGAAGTCGTTCGTGCCGGATTTGGTGACGATATTGATGACCGTCCCGCCGTTGTTCCCGTACTCGGCCGAAAAGCTGTTGTTCTGAAGCTTGAATTCCTGGATGACCTCGAGCGAGGGCTGATAGTTAACAATCGTGTTGCCGCCCTCGCCGCTTTCCGGCACCGTCGAGAGGCCGCCATCCAGCCGCACTTCCGCCGTGGCGTTGCGTTGGCCGTTGGACACGAAGTTCGTCCCGCGGATGTCATCGACACCCGCCCCTTGTACCTCCGTCACGCCCGGCGCAAGGAACGCGAGGTTGGTCAACCCGCGATCGAGCAAAGGCATGTCGATGATGTATCGGTTTGTCACTTGAGTGCCCAGGGTTGCATTCACCGTGTCCAAAAGCGGGGGCGCTGCCAGCACCTCGATCGTCTGGGTGATTTGTCCGACTTCAAGAGTGAAGTCCAGATCCGTCTGCTGGCCGACCCGCAATTCGACGTTTTCCCGCAGAACTGCCTTGAACCCTTGCGCTTCAACTTTCACGCGGTAGACGGCC
>Ga0315281_10004646_pt1 | contig 19885 bp, 17 predicted proteins | sample YL17G07_0_MG_FD_204540 | JGI IMG/M metagenome (GOLD analysis project Ga0315281, IMG submission 204540) | Sediment microbial communities from Yellowstone Lake, YNP, Wyoming, USA - YL17G07_0 | ecosystem: Environmental > Aquatic > Freshwater > Lake > Sediment | place: USA: Wyoming | collected... | reverse complement strand
CCCCTTTCCAATCCGATCCTCGACTCCGCGGCGGCGCATCGCTACGCGCCCTACCGGGATGAACCGGGCGCGCGGCGGGTGGTGGCCTTCGGCGACCACAGCCACAAGTGCCCCATCTACGTCACGCGGCTGCCGCCCTGCAGCGACGGGTGTCCGGCCGGGGAAGACATCCGCGGCTATCACAACCTGCTGACGGGGGTCGAGAAGTCCGCGGCGGCGTGGGAGGCGGCGTGGCGGCGCATCGTGGACAAGAATCCGTTCCCGGCGATCATGGGGCGCATCTGCCCCCACCCCTGCGAAAGCGCCTGCAACCGCGCCCAGTACGACCGGGCCGTGGGCATCAACGCGGTGGAGCACGCCATCGGGGATTTCGGCATCGAGGCCCGGCTCGCGTTCGAGGCGCCCGCGCCGGCCACCGGCAAGCGCGCCGCGGTCGTCGGCGGCGGACCCGCCGGGCTCTCCGCCGCCTACCAGCTGGCCCGCCGGGGCCACGCGGTGACCGTGTTCGACGAGCGGGAGAAGCTGGGCGGGATGATGCGCTACGGGATCATGGGCTACCGGGTGCAGCGCAGCGTCCTGGACGCCGAAATTCAGAGGATTCTCGATTTGGGAATCCGCATCCGCCCGCGCACCCGCATCGGCCGGGACGTCACCCTGGACGACCTGCGGCGCGAGTTCGACGCGGTGTTCGTGGGCGTGGGCGCCCAGACCGGGGCGGCGCTGCCGGTGCCGGGATTCGGAGACACCCCCGACGCCACCGACGCCATCCGCTTCCTGGCCGATTTCGAATCCAACGGCCCGGCCATGCGGCTGGGCCGCAACCTGGCCGTGGTGGGCGATGGCAACGTCGCCATGGACGTCGCCCGGCTGGCCCTGCGGCTCGGCGCCAAGGCGACGCTGCTCTCCGCCGTGCCCAGGGACGAGATGGCCTGCTTCGATTCGGAGCTTGACGATACGCGCAGGGAGGGCGCCGCCCTGAGCGAACTGGTGAGCGTCGCCGCGGTGGTCACGGAGGGGGGCCGCGTGCGCGCCGTCCAATGCGTCCGGATGCGGAAGAAGGCCAAGGGCGAGGAAGGATTCGACGCGGCCGTGCCCTTCTTCCGCTACCAGCCCGTGCCCGGGTCGGAGTTCACGTTCCCGTGCGACATGCTCGTGGCCGCCGTCGGCCAGCGCACCGACTTCGCCGGCCTGGAGTCCATTGCGGGGAAGGCCCCCCTGCTCCAGGTGGATGGACAATTCCGCGTCAAGGGCCAGGAGGGAGTCTTTGCCGGGGGCGACGCGCTGAAGATTGACCTGATCACCACGGCCGTGGGCCACGGCAGAAAGGCCGCCGAGAACATGCACCGGTACCTGCTCGGGCTGCCGCAGACCCCGGTGCGCCCGCCGGAAGTGATCGCCTACGACAAGCTCCACCCCTACTACTTTCGGCCCAGCGACCCCCATGTGCGGACCAACCTGGAGGTCGCGGAGGTCGCCGGGAACTTCCAGGAGACCCTCGCGGCGCTGCCCCGCGATCTGGCCGTCGAGGAATCCAAGCGCTGCATGAGCTGCGGACTGTGCTTCGAGTGCCGGCAATGCCTGCTGTACTGTCCGCAGGAGGCGATCCAATACTTCAAGACCAACGGCATCGGTCAGGTGATGCACACGGACTACGCCAAGTGCGTGGGCTGTCACATCTGCGCCGACGTCTGCCCCTGCGGATTCATCCAGATGGGGATGGGGGAGGGATTGTAGGGGCATGCACCCGCGCTTCCCTCCGGCGGGAGCGCGCACACCCAGGCCAGGGACCGAGCCCATGAGTCAGGACTTCATCCGCCAACTGGACGCCGCCATCGAGCGCGCGCGCGCCTGGGCCCAGCAGGGCTGGCAGGCCGACTTTGGCCCCGGCCGGGCCGTGGTCGCCTCCCTGGAGGAAGCGCTCCGGCTGCCGAGCGGGTATCCCTGCCGGGAGGAGGCGCTTGCGTATTGGCGCAACGTGCAGTGCATCTCCGAGGTGGTCGTCCGTCACCTGGAGGGTGCCCGCAGCGCCCTGCAACAAGGCGATAGGAAGGGCGCCGGCGACAAGCTGTATTTCGCCCAGTACTTCGAAAAACCCCTGGAGAAGTTGTCCCAGACCAGCGGGCCGGTCTACGAGGGTTTCAAGCGGATGGCGGGCTGAGGTCCGGGCGCGGCCCGGCGGGAGCGGCGATGAACTTGGTCGAGCGAATGCAAGAGCAGCGCGTGGCGATCCTGCGGCGTTGGCTGCAGGAGGTGCTGGAGTGCTTTCCGCAGCCGGCGCGCGCCTTTATTGCCGGGGGGGAGGACCGCTTCTCCAATCCCCTGGGGTTCACCCTCAGCGCCGGAGTGGAGGAGATCTTCTCGTTCGTCGCGGGTGAGAAGCCGCTCGGCGAGATCGCGCCCGCCCTGGAGCGTCTGGTCAAGATGCGGGCCATCCAGCAGACCCGCGCAAGCGAGCCGTTGGGGTTCCTGTTCGGCCTGAAGCGGATTGTCCGGGACGTCTGCGAGGTGGATACCCGCGCCGACCTGGGGCTGGAGCAGTGGCTGGCCCTGGAGGAGCGAATAGATGCCGTCGTCCGCGCGAGCCTGGCGACCTACGTCCGGGCGCGCGAGACGATCCTGGAATTGCAGGTCAACGAGATCAGGAACCAGACCTATATGCTGCGCCGGCTCGCCGGCGACCCCTGAGCCCCCACCCGGCCGCCCCAGGCGGCGCAGGGTGGAAACCGAGGCGCCCATGAAGTTCATCGCACCGCTGTTGCTGGTCGGCTGCCTGCTGCTGGCCGCCTACGTGGGCGTCGCGGTGCTGCGTCTGGAGTACCTGTTCGGGGTGGTCATTCCCTACCTGGCCTTGCTGACCTTCCTGCTGGGCAGCGGCTATCGCGTCTGGACGTGGGCGCGGGCGCCGGTGCCCTATCGCATCCCCACCACCGCGGGCCAGGCCAAGTCCCTGGACTGGATCCCCTATGACCGGTTCGAGAGCCCGTACACCCGGCTCGACGTCGTGGGCCGCATGGCGCTGGAGGTGCTGCTGTTCCGCTCCCTGTTCCGCAACACGGTGGCCACGCTGCGTCCCGGGCCCCGGCTCACCTACACTTCAAGCAAGTGGCTGTGGCTGGGCGCGCTGGTGTTCCACTGGGCGCTGCTGATCGTCGCCGTGCGGCACTACCGCTTCTTCCTGGAGCCGGTGCCGTGGCCGATCGGGAAGCTGAACGCGCTGGACGGGTTTCTCCAGGTCACGCTGCCCGCCTTTTACATCAGCGACGCGCTGCTGCTGGCCGCGCTGGCCTACCTGCTCCTGCGGCGCTGCGCGCGGGGGCCGGTGCGCTTTCTGTCCCTGGGGCAGGACTACTTCCCCCTCTACCTCATCGCGGGCATCGCCATCAGCGGCGTGTGGATGCGCTACGGGGCGCAGCTGGATGTCGTGGGCGTGAAGGCGCTGACGCAATCGCTCGTGCGCCTGCGCCCGGAAGCGCAGGCCGGCGCGGGCGTGCTGTTCCACATGCACCTGTTCCTGGTCTGCGTGCTGGGCGCGTACTTCCCGTTCAGCAAGCTGATGCACGCGGGCGGCGTCTTCCTCAGCCCCACCCGCAACCTCGCCAACAACTCGCGGGCCAGGCGGCACATCAACCCGGTCAATCCCACCGTGCCGCTGCCCTCGTACCGCTCCTATGAGGAAGCGTTCAAGAACAAGATGATCCAGAGCGGAATCCCCTTGGACTAGGAAGCGCCATGGCCCAGCAGACGCCCAAGCCCGACGAGTTGGCCGCCAGCCTCGCGGCCGATACGCAGTTCCTCGCGCGGGGCGAGCCGGAGGCGGCTTGGCTGGACCAACCGGCGACGTTCAGGCCCGGCAACTACAGCTACCCCGCCAAGGCCAAGGTGCTGGAGGCGCTGGACCTGCCCAACGGCAGGGCGTGGGCGCCGGAGGACGCGGATTGGAAGCTGCCGGAGAACTGGAAGGATATCGTCATCCAGGGGCTGCGGGAGCGGCTGGACAAGAACCGCGCCCTGCGGCTGTTCATGGACATTTGCGTGCGCTGCGGGGCCTGCGCGGACAAGTGCCACTTCTTCCTGGGCACGGGCGACCCGAAGAACATGCCGGTGCTGCGGGCCGAGCTGCTGCGCTCCATCTATCGGGGCGAGCTGACCCTGGCGGGCAAGCTGCTGGGCCGGATGGCCGGCGCCCGCAAGCTGACGCCCGAGGTGATCAAGGAATGGTTCATGTACTTCCACCAGTGCACCGAGTGCCGCCGCTGCTCGGTGTTCTGTCCCTACGGAATTGACACGGCGGAAATCACCATGGCCGGGCGGGAGTTGCTCAATCTCTTGGGCGTCAACATCAACTGGATCCTCGAGCCGGCGGCCAACTGCCTGCGCACGGGGAACCACCTGGGCATCGAGCCCCACACCTTCAAGCAGGTGGTGGAGTCCCTGGCCGATGACATCGAGGACGTGACCGGGGTGCGGGTCGCGCCCACCTTCAACCGCAAGGGAGCCCAGGTGCTCTTCATCACGCCCTCCGGCGACCTGTTCGCCGAGCCGGGCGTCTACACGATGATGGGTTATCTGCTGTTGTTCCATCACATCGGGCTGGACTACACGCTGAGCACCTATGCCTCCGAGGGCGGCAACTTCGGCTCGTTCGCGTCGCAGGAGCTGATGAAGCGCATCAACGCGAAGATGTACCAGGAGGCGCGGCGGCTGGGGGTGAAGTGGATCCTGGGCGGGGAGTGCGGCCACATGTGGCGGGTGGTGCACCAATACATGGACACGCTCAATGGCCCGGCCGACTTCCTGGAGGAACCCGTCTCGCCCGTCACCGGGACGCGGTTCACCAACGCCCGCTCCACCAAGATGGTGCATATCGCCGAATTCACCGCGGACTTGATCCGGCACGGCAAGCTCAAGCTCGATCCCCGCCGCAACGGCGGGCTGCGCACGACCTTCCACGACTCGTGCAACCCGGCCCGCGGGATGGGGCTGCTGGAGGAACCTCGCTACGTCTTGAACGCGGCGGTCGACAGCTTTCACGAAATGCCGGACAACACCATCCGCGAGCAGACGTTCTGCTGCGGCTCCGGCAGCGGGCTGAACACGAGCGAGTTCATGGAGCTGCGGATGCGCGGCGGGTTCGCCCGCGCCAACGCCGTGCAGCACGTGAAGGAGAAGCACGGCGTGAACACGCTGGTCACGATCTGCGCCATTGACCGGGTGACCCTGACCGCCGCCATGGACTACTGGGTGCCGGGCGTGCGCGTGACGGGCCTGCACGAACTGGTCGGAAACGCCCTGGTCATGCAGGGAGAGAAGCCGCGGACGGTGGACTTGCGGGAAGAGCCGCTCGCCGATGCGGAAGGGGGTTGAATGTCCAACAAGGCCGCGGTCTGCATCGGGCTCGCCCTGTTTGGCGGGGTGGCCACGCTCCCGTTCTGGCTCCCGGGCGCGCGCCGGCCGATGCCCCAGCCCGTCCTCAAGGCCGGGCTGACCGAATGCGTGGAGTCCGCCGAATACATGCGGGCCAACCACATGCTGCTGCTGGATGCGTGGAGGAATTCCGTCGTGCGGGAAGGCAACCGGCGCTACGTCAACGCGGCAGGCAAACCCTTCGAGAAGAGCCTGGAGCGGACCTGCCTGGACTGCCACTCCAACAAGGCCGAATTTTGCGACCGCTGCCACCAGTCCGTCGCCGTGCAGCCCTATTGCTGGAATTGCCACTTCGCGCCCGGGGAACTGCGCCCCGCGGCCGCAGCCATGGCGGGTTCGCCGGCGCTCCGCATCGCGGCCACCGGCCTCTCAAGCCCAGGGGGCGCCGCCGATGGACGCTGACCGCCGCAAGTTCCTGATCGGGCTCGGCTCGGCCGCACTCTTCGGGGTCGGCGCCGCCGCGGGGCTGACGCGGGTCGGCGCGGCCGAAGCGCCGGCCGGTGAGGCCGCGCAGGGCGCCATCCGGTGGGGGATGCTGGTGGACATGACGCGCTGCGCGGAAGGGTGCGCGGACTGCATCGCCGCGTGCAACGCCAAGCACAACATCCCGCAATTCGGCAACACCAAGGACGAGATCAAGTGGATCTGGAAGCAGGACTTCGCCCAGGTCTTTCCGAACGGCAACCCGTTCCCCTCCGCCCGGCAGACCGCGGGACCGGTGCTGACGCTGTGCAACCACTGCGCGAATCCGCCCTGCGTCAGGGTGTGCCCCACCCAGGCCACCTTCAAGCGGGCGGACGGCATCGTGGAGATGGACTTCCACCGCTGCATCGGCTGCCGGTTCTGCATGGCCGCCTGCCCGTACGGGTCGAGGAGCTTCAACTGGCGCGATCCGCGGCCGTTCATTCCCGCGTTCGATCCCGACTACCCGACGCGGGAGGCCGGGGTCGTGGAAAAGTGCAACTTCTGCTCCGAGCGGCTGGACCGGGGCCAGCGCCCGGCCTGCGTGGAGGCCTGCAAGGCGCAGGCGCTGGTCTTCGGAAACCTGAACGATCCCGGCTCGGAGCTCCGGGGTCAGCTTCGGGCGCGGGTCACCCTGCAGAGAAAGCCCGAACTGGGCACCCAACCCTCGGTTTTCTACGCCTTCGAGCCCCGCCATGATTGAACATGCGCTGACCGGAAATCGCACCTACCGGCTCTGGATCGTGTTCCTGCTGGCGCTGATCGCGGCGGGGCTGGCCGGCTACCGGGACCAGTTGACCTACGGCTTGGGGATCACCGGCATGGGCCGGGACATCTCCTGGGGGGTGTACATCGGCCAGTTCACCTTCCTGGTCGGGGTCGCGGCCTCGGCGGTGATGCTGGTGCTGCCTTACTATCTGCACAACTACAAGACCTTCGGCAAGATGCTGGTGCTGGGCGAATTCCTGGCCGTGGCGGCCGTCCTGATGTGCATGCTGTTCGTTATCGTGGACATGGGCAAGCCGGAACGGGTGCTGAACATCCTGCTCTTCCCGACGCCGCGCTCGATGGTGTTCTGGGACGTGGTGGTGTTGAACGGCTACCTGCTGCTGAACCTGGTCTGCGGCTGGGTGGCGCTGGAGGCGGAACAGGCAGGGGTGCCCCCGCCGCGCTGGATCAAGCCGCTGATCTACCTGTCCATCCCGTGGGCGATCAGCATCCACACGGTGACGGCGTTCCTGTACGCGGGGATGCCGGGCCGGGATCTTTGGCTGACGGCTATCCTGGCGCCCAGGTTCCTGGCCTCGGCCTTTGCCGCGGGCCCGGCCCTGCTGATTGCGCTGAGCCTCCTGTTGAAGCGGTTGACCGCCTTCGACGTCGGGCCGGAGGCGATTGACAAGCTGGCGACGATCGTCCTCTACGCGGCCCTCGTCAACTTCTTCTTCACGGCGATGGAGTTCTTCACGGCGTTCTACTCGGGCATTCCCGCCGCGGAACGCCCCCTGACCTATCTGTTCTTCGGACTGGAGGGCCATGCCGGTCTGCGGCCCGCCATGTGGCTCTCCACGCTGCTGGGCGCCGCGGGCGTGGCCGTGCTGCTGGCGCCGGGCCTGAGGCTCCGGGAGCGCTACCTGGTGCCGGCCTGTGCGGCGATCTTCCTGTCGTTGTGGCTGGACAAAGGCGTCGGGCTGATCATTGGGGGCTTCATCCCCAGCCCCCTGGAGACGGTGTCCGACTACTCCCCCACCGGGCATGAGGTGCTCATTACCGCCGGGGTGTGGGCCACGGGGAGCCTGGTGCTGACGCTGTTGTACAAGACCGCGATCGGCGTCAAGCAACGGGCCTGAGCCCGCCCGTGCGGAAGCAGGGCGGGGCCTAAGCTGCGCCGGCCGCTACCGGGCCGCGGCGGCCGCTACCGCGCCGCGCGGCCCTGGGTTGCCGCGCGCCGCTCCCGCATGGCCGCTACAAAGCGGGGCGCCCACTCCGGCACCGTGCGGGCGTGGATATGCGTATAGGAGGCGAGCAAATGCTTGTAGACGATGCCATCCTGGCCGCCCTCGATTCCGATGCCGCGCTTTACGTCGTACAGGAAGCGCAGATCGGCGCCCAGGTTGACCAGCTCCGAGTAGTGGAATTCGTGTCCCCGGATCTCGCGCCGCACGTCCAGCCAGTTCGGCTCGGCTTTGGGGGCCAGGTTCACATAGCCGTAGCCCACGGGGCGGCCGCGCAGCCGCACGTCCGCCGGGAGGACGCCGCACATCCGCGCGGGCGGGCCGCTGCCGATGAACGCGCGCGCCAGGTACATCATGCCGCCGCATTCCGCATAGGCGGGCAGCCCATCCTCGATCCGCGCGGCGATGTCCTGCCGCAGACTCCGGTTCGCCTCCAGCTCCTTCAGGAACGACTCGGGAAATCCACCGCCGATGTAGAGGCCATCCACGGGCGGGAGTTGCGGGTCGTGCAGGGTGTTGAAATAGACCAGGCGCGCCCCGGCTTGCTCCAGCGCCTCCAGATTTTCCCGGTAGTAGAAGCAAAACGCCGCATCGTAGGCGACGCCGAGGGTCACGTCGTGCGGCGGCGCGCCCTGCCGGCGCGGCGCCCGCCGCGCCAGGGGTGGCGCCCGCAGGGCGAGGTCCCAAACCTGTTCCAGGCTCACATTCTCGCGGATCAGGTTCCCGAGTTTGCCCAGGGTTTCCCGCGCCCGGCCCTGCTCCTGGGGCGTGATCAGGCCCAGCTGGCGCTCCAGCAGCGGCGACTCGGCGAGCCTGGGCAGGCAGCCCACCACGGGAATGCCACAGTGGTGCTCAATGGCGGAAATCTGCTTGTGCGCCTGGCGCTCGCTTCTCACACGGCCGAGGACCACGCCCTTCACCGCGACATCCGGGTCAAACCGCTGCAGCCCGAAGACGATGGCCGCCAGGTTCCGGTTCATTCCCGTGCTGTCCAGGGTCAGCAGGACGGGCGCCCGCAGGAGCTTGGCCAGGCCCGCGCTCGAGTGCGCGCCCTCGAGATCCATGCCGTCATGCAGCCCATGATTGCCCTCGATGAGGCTGAGGTCGAAGGGCTGGCTGTGCTCCAGAAAGGTCTCGCGGCACGCGGGCGCTCCCATCAGATAGGTGTCGAGGTTGTAGCTGTCCTGCCCCGAGGCCGCCTTGTGCCACATCGGGTCAATGTAATCCGGCCCCTTCTTGTAGAGCCGGACGCGCTTACCCGATTCCCGGAACGCCGTGGCCAGGCCCAAGACCAGCAGGGTCTTCCCGGAACTCTTCTTCATGCCGGAAACGAGCAGCCGGGGAAGGGTCGGTGGCGGCATTGGCAAGTCTCGGCCCATGAGGTGAAGCGCGCGGCGCACGGCAACCTGGCAGCCGGGCCGCCAGGCCCCCGGGCGCTCCGCGGAACGGGCCTATCCCCGCGCCCGCCCGTCGCTTCCGGGCGGCCGCGCCCATCCATGTTTGCACACCGGCACCGGGTTTGTCAGCCCTTGCTCTTCTGATTCAACGGCGGAGGAAGCCATGAAATTCGGAATTTTGCTGAAAGAAGGACCGTACAACCACCAGGCCGCGGATTCGGCCTACCAATTTGCAAAGGCCGCCATCAGCAAGGGGCATCAGGTGGCGTCGGTCTTCATGTACAACGACGGAGTGATCAATGTCAGCAATCGCGCCGACCCGCCCCAGGACGACCGGAACCTGTTCCAGCGCTGGTCGGAGTTGGGGGCGCAAGGCGTCGAAATCTGGGCCTGCGTCGCGGCCTCAAAGCGGCGCGGCATTGATGAGCAGGTGCTGTCCAAGCACTGCGCCATCACCGGGCTCGGGACGCTGACCGACATCGCGCTGCACGTGGACAGGCTGTTAACCTTTGGAGACTAGGATCAACCATGGCCGAACAAGACGAAGGCGCGGTGGTGAGGAAGATCATGCACGTGCTGCGGCGAGCGCCCCATGGCACGATCTATACCTATGAAGGCTTGGAGATGATCCTGATCATGGCGGCATTTGAACAGGACATCAGCGTGGTGTTCGCGGACGATGGAATCTATGCGCTGGTCAAGAACCAGAACACGGATCAAATCGGAATGAAATCGTTCGTAAACAGCTTCAGGGCACTATCCGGGTACGATGTGGAGAAGCTCTACGTTGACCGCGAGTCCATGGAAGAACGAGGGCTGCAAGCGTCCGACCTGGTGGTGGAGGTTGAAGTGCTTCCCTCGGATGAAATCGGGAAACTGATGAAGACGCAGGATGTCGTCATCCATCAGTAGGGCGTGAACGCCGGGCCAGCTTGGATCCATTATGCTGCATACCATCAATCAATCGCCGTATAGAACCGGAACCCTCACCACCGCTCTGCGCTTCATCCAGCCTGGCGACCCGATCCTGTTCCTTGAGGATGGCGTCTACGCGCTGGATGACAGGGGCCGCTTTCGGGACGTCATTCGGGACCTGTTGCAGCGCAACCCGGTGTACGGGTTGGGCCCGGATCTCAGGGCCAGGGGCATCGCGCAGATCGTGGCCAGTGTTCAGCAGGTTGACTATGAGGGATTCGTCGGCTTGGTGGAGCTGCACCCGGTCAATACCTGGCTCTAGCAGGGTGCGGGAAAACAAACTACAAGCGGGGGAACCAGTCCCCCCGCGCCCCCCGGATAAGTTTTCGCGGCGCGATGTTGCCGGAGCCTCCCGCAAGCGTCCGGCGCGGACCGCCGCGAAAACAGGAAGATCAAGGAGGCACGGCGTTTTGCCGGTGATTCCCGGATCGGCTCCTAGAGCCGATTTGCGCACTGCATGGCCGATCATGATCTTCCCATCGCGATACCCCTATATTGGGTGCAGGGAGCCCGCTCCCTGCTGGGGCGCTCGGCGCGTCAGCGCCGAGCCAGACCAAAGGGCGGGGCGAAGCCCCCACCAACCACCATCCATTCGTTTTTCCGCATCCTGCTAGCCGGAAGGCTCGGCGGGCAATGCGGGGGATGGCCGGGCGCGCCGCGTGCCCGTGGGCTGCCATGGAGCGCAAGATGAGCCGTGCCGGAAGGAAGTGCTCAGGGCGCCTGCGCGGAGACGGCGGGGAGCAGGCGATAGGCGATTCCCTCGGCGGCGAGGGCGCGGGTTTCCTCCGGCTCCGGCGCGGCCCGCGGCGGCGCACAGCGGATGCGCACGATCTGGCGGCCTTGCCGCGCCAACCGTACAAGCAGCGCCGGCACGTCTTTACGCGGAGCGGTCGCGGGACCCGCGGAGGGCCCGACCGAGATGCGCTCGGCATCGCGCCGGGCCGCCTCCAGCGTCTCCACGGGGACCTCGGGATCATGCACGATCGCGTCGGCATCCTGCAGGTGGCGCAGGGCCTTGAGGGTCAACAACTCGGCATCCGCCGGGTCAATGGAAAAGAAGGTCACGGAGCCGCGCCGGGGCGCAGCGCCGCTTTCTTCCCGCAGCGCGGCCTCCAGGGCGTGCTGGGCCGCTTGCTCCCGGCCGGACAAGTGGAGCCGGGCGACCTCTCCCCGGAAGATCCGCTCCCAGAACCTGCGGCGCGCCTCGGGCGTGTCCAGCAGGGCCTTCACGCGGTCGCGGAAGCCCGCGGCCAGGTCCGCCAGGCGGCCGTATGCCGGCGGCAGCCAGGCATCCACCCGGGCCTTGAGCAACCGCGCCAGCACCGGGGCCCGGCCGCCCGAGGACACCGCCACGATCAGCGGCGACCGGTCCACGATGGCGGGAAAGATGAAGCTGCACAGTTCCGGATCGTCCACCACATTGACCAACAGGCGCTGCAGGGCCGCCGCCGCGGCGACCTGCCGGTTGACTTCCCGGTTCCCCGTGGCCGAGACCACCAGGGCGACGCCGTGCAACATCGCGGGATCGAACACGCCCCGGGTGTGGCGGATGCGGCCCAGCCGGGCGTGTTCGGCCAGGGCCGGCTCGATCCGCGGCGCGACCACGGTCACGCGCGCGCCCGCCTTGCAGAGCAGGTCCACCTTGCGGCAAGCCACGGCCCCGCCCCCCACGACCAGGCAGTCCTTATCGGTCAGGGACAGAAACACCGGCAGATAGTCCACTGGAGTCACTCGTCCTTCCGTGAGCCTGCATGCCACCCCAGACGGGCAGCCGCGCGGGCTGGCACGCGCATCGGTCCGCACCCGCCTCGGCGCAAGAACTGGATCCCGGGCCGACGCCGGATTGGCGCGGCGGGAGACAAGGGCGTTGTGCTGTCCCCCAGACTACCAAACTCTATCGGAGGAAGGGAATAGATGACGGGCAAGGTGGTGTTCGTCGGCGCCGGCCCTGGCGATCCGGATCTGATCACGGTCAGGGGGCTGAGGGCCTTGCAGGAGGCCGACGTCGTGCTGCATGACAGCCTGGTCAGCCAATCGCTGCTCGTGGGCCTGAAGGGCCAATTGATATCTGTCGGCAAACGGGGCGGCCGGCATTCCATGGCCCAAGAGGAGATCAATGGCCTGTTGCTGCGGCATGCGCGCGAGGGCCGCGCCGTGGTGCGCCTCAAGGGCGGGGACGGGGCCGTGTTCGGGCGCTTGGGAGAGGAATTGCTGTTCCTGGCCGCGCGGGATGTGCCGCTTGAAGTGGTGCCGGGGGTGACCAGCGCGACCGCCGCGCCCATCTTCGCGGGAATCCCCGTCACCCACCGGGGACTGGCCGACAGCTTCCTCGTGGTGACCGCCCACCACCGCGAGAACGAACCGGTGGCCTCCATTCCACCGTACAACCCGGCGACCACGGTCATCCTGATGATGGCCCTGGGCACCACCGGGGCCTGGCGGGCGCAACTGCTCGCCCAAGGGTATCCGCCGGACCTGCCGGTGGCCTACATCAGCGCCGGGGGCACCAGGAGGCAACGCGTGCTGGTCACGACCATCGGAGCCGCCGCGGAGCAGGCCGCCGCGGCGGAATTGGCGGGCCCGGTGCTGGCCGTCGTCGGGCGCGTGGTGAGCCTGCGGGACCAGCTGGCGTGGTACGACCCGGGCGCGAGCGCGGCCAAGGGCGACTACGGCTGCCTTGAGTAGCGGCCGGAGCTCTGTCTCAAGCCTAGGCCACCGACCGCACCGCGCTGAGGTCGAGGTCACGGCCCGACCAGCGGGCGTAGACCATCGCCGCCGTGCGGAAGAAGATGTGGCCCATCTTGGTGTACCCGGCGTAGGCCAGCAGGAAGAACACGAAGACCAGGTGCACGGCATAGGTGGGATAGGCCGCCAGCGGCAACTCGAACACGCGGAACACCTGCGCCAGGAAGCCGGTCACCACGGACAAGAACAGCACCCACACGAACACCCAGTCGAACGCAGTCGCCGTTCCGGCCGCGCCGGACATGCGCCGCGTTGCCACCAGCACGCAGCCCAGCAGGGCCAACGTGCCGCTGACATTGCCCAGCACCTTGACGGGATGAAAGAAGTCATAGGGGGTCACCTGAACATCCATCCCGAATCGGTTCAGGTAGTACAGGATCCCCACCAGGGTCGTCGTGACGAACAGTCCGATGAAGCCATACATGGCCATCACGTGGGCGCTGGCGCGAGGCCGGTTGGTCGTGCAGTCCCGGAAGCGGCGGTGGGAGAAGATGTCCGCCAGCGTCCCCAGCAGCGCGGCAGGCAGCGTCGCGCCGCCGGCGGTGCGCGGGTACTCCACCGCGACCGCCCGCAGGAACCTCACCAGGGACAGCAGGAGCGTCACACCCGCGAAGGTGACCGCGGGAATGAAGATCGAGTCAATCACCGGCACGGGCAGCATCTTGGCATAGACGATCTTCCCTTCCAGGAAGGCGAACCCGGAGGCGGCGTTCAGCGCCAGGATGGTGGCGCCGAGGATCGCCACCGGAATCAGGAGCAGCAGCAGGATCCCCGTCAGGGATCGGGCGCCCCTGGCCAGCAGGCCCGGCACGGCGAAGTGCTCCACACTCATCGAACGCAGGACGTTCATCACGTCGCCGGGGCTGGCGCCGCGGGGACAGTGGGTCGAGCAGTCGTTGCAATGCAGGCAGAGCCAACTGTCCAGGCTCGCCACCAGCCTGTCCTTCAGCCCGAACTGTGCATAGACCATCTCCTTGCGGGGGAACGGCGACCGGTCCGGCGCGATGGGGCAGACGACCGTGCAGGTCGAGCACTGGTAGCAATACTTCAGGTCCGCGGCGCCCCGGCCCAGCAGCGCCTGCACGAAGTTCAAGTCCCCGTTGAGTTGGATCCGCTCCGTCATGTCCTTCCTTCTCGCATCGGGATGGGTGCGCGGGCTCCCGTTCAGGCCCTCGGCCGGCCGGTGCTGGGCCCTGGACGGCCGCGCCTACATGCCCTTGAAGGGGTTCGGCCCCATGGCATCGAGGGCTTTTGCGAACTCCTCGATGCGGCCCGCCAATTGCCGGTAATCGTTCATGGACACTTCGTACTGCCGCACGCGCTCGGGCTCCAGCTGCAACCGGCCGATGGTCTCCTGCACGTTGCCCAGCCGCACGTTGGCCCGCTCGGAACCCTTTATGAAATGGCACTGGTAGTCCGCGCCGAACTTGCAGCCCATGAACATGACCCCGTCGAATCCTGCCGCCAGCGCGTCGGACACAGAGACCAGGTTCGTCCCCCCCAGGCAGCGCATGGAAATGATCCGCACAAAGGGGCTGTACTGGATGCGCTCCAGCGCCATCATGTCGAACACCGGTAGGGCGTCGTTCTCGCACGCAAAGATCAGGATGCGCGGCTTGTTCTCCGACTCGTCCGGGACCTCGATGCTCTTGATCATCTCGCCGATGATCTCCAGGCTGTAGTCCTTGAAGGAGATGATGCGCACCGGGCAGGCGCCCATGCAGACCCCGCAGCCCCGGCAGCGCGCCTCGTGCAGCACGGGCATGCCCCGCTCGTCCTCTTCCAACACGCCGAAGGGGCACTCCTCCGTGCAGCGCTTGCACTTGGTGCATTGGGACAGCCGGAATTCGGGAATCGTCGCGTCGCCCACCCGGGGGTGGACCCTTTGCCCCTGCGCCGTCAGCTCCACGGTCTGGATCGCCTTCAGCGCGGCGCCGGCGGCGTCCTTGCGGGCAAAGTTCATGTCCATGGGCTGATGCACGGCCCCGGCGGTGAAGATCCCCGTCCGCTGCGTCTCGTAGGGGAAGCAGATGAAATGCGAATCCGGAAAGCCGTAGTGCTGGTTCGGCAGGGCCGGCCCCTGGCGGTATTGCAGGTTGAGCACGGGGTCGTCCTGGGTGGAGGGAACGATCCCGATGGCCAGCACCACCAAATCCGCCGTGATGGCCACTTTTCCGCCCAGCAGCGAGTTGTCCAGGTCCACGGTCACGGTGCGGTCCGCGTTCTGGTGCACGCCCACCACATCGCCCTTGGTCAGGAAGATGCCCGGATCGTTCTGCTGGGCGCGGTAGAAGTTCTCGTACTGCCCTGGGGTGATCATGTCCCGGTAGACGATGTAGGCCGTCCGGTCCGCGCCGGCTGCCCGCACATACCCGGCCTGCTTCAGGCTCGTCGTGCAGCAGAAGGTGGAGCAATACGGCAGGTGGTTGGCGTCCCGTGACCCCGCGCATTGGATGAACGCGACCCGCTTGGCGTCCCGGCCATCCTTGCGCACGATGCGGCCCGCCGCCGCCATGGCCTCGAACTCCACGCTGGTGATGACGTTGTCGTGCTGGATGCCCAGATGGGTGAGCCGCGTCGCATCGTAGGGTTTGCCGCCGGTGGCCAACACGATGGCGCCCGCCCGGACGGTGCGGTCGCCGCCGCTTCCCGTCAGCGCGACGGTGAAGCCTCCCGGCTGCCCCGCGATGGAGGCAATGCGGCTGGAGAGGTGAACCGTGATCTCGGCTTGGCCTTTCACCGCGCGCACCAACTCATCCGCGGCGGCGGGTTCCGCGGTGTGGAAGGGAGGGGTGGAGGGGATGCGCCGGTGCAACTGCAGGGCGAAGCCGCCCAGCCGGGCCTCCTTTTCCACCAAATGCACCGGATACCCCGCCCGCGCCGCCTCCACGGCCGCGGTCATTCCCGTGACGCCCCCGCCCACGACGAGCAAGGTCTTCTCGACGTCCTGGTGCTGTGGCGTGGCCGGGCTTCGCAGGCGGACGGCAGAGACGTGCATGCGGATATAATCCGCGGCCAGCATCTGGGTGTCCTCCGCCTTGTGCGGCTGGGTCCAGGCCACGTACTCCCGCAGCGGGGCGCGGGCCACCAGCGTCTCCTTGCCGAAGTCGAACGTCTTGCCGTGGTACCGCGATGAGCACGCCGCCAGCACCAGGTGGTCCAGCCCCTCGCGCTCCAGGTCTCCCTTCAGCGTGTTGACGCCGTCCTCGCTGCACAGGAACGGATGCGTCTTGCAGACGGGGACCTTGAATTCCGTCTGGGCGACCTTCCGCAGCGCCTCCACGTCGGTGGCGTTGCCGATGTCGCACCCGGTGCAGATGTAGACGCCTGTCTTGCCGGCCACGGCTCTAGTTTCCCCGCGAGGATTGGATCGCTTTCAGGGCCACGCCGGTGGCTTCCTGGATTGAAGAATTCACGTCCACCGGCCGCTGCGCGACGCCCGCGGCGAAGATGCCCGGCTGCTGCAAATGGTCCGGCACGAACCCGTCCGCGTCAATGTGGACGATCTCTCCGGCAAACCCGCCCAACTTCAGGTTCGGTTCCATCCCGGTGGCCAGCACGACCAGGTCCACGTCCACGCGGATCTTTTCCCCGTTCAAGATGTCCTCCGCCTCCACGCGCAACCGGCCGTCCTGCCCCGGATCCACCCGGGCGACCTTGCCCTTGATGAACACGATGTTGGGGTCCTCCTTGGTCTTGGTGTAGAAGGCCTCGAACTTCCCCGGCGTGCGGATGTCAATGTAGAACACGTACACCTTGGAGTCCGGGTTGGCGGTGCGCACATAATTGGCCTGCTTCAGAGACGCCAGGCAGCAGATCGAGGAGCAGTAGGGCAGATGGTCCTGGTCGCGGGAGCCCGCGCACTGGACGAACGCCACGCTGCCCACCTTCCGGCCGTCGGACGGGCGCAGGATCGCCCCCCCGGTGGGTCCGTCCACCGCCGCCAGACGCTCCATCATCACGTTGGTGATGACGTCGGCATGGACGGAGAATTTGAGCCGCTCCAGCTTGGTGGCGTCGTACGGCGTCCAGCCCGTGGCCAGAACCACCGAGGACGCGGTCAGCTCGAACTCCTGGGCCGCCATGGCCAGGTCAATCGCGCCATAGGGACAGGCCGGCACGCAGAGCGCGCAGCCGGGCGGGCAATGCGCCCGCTCCACGACATAGCGCGGCGGGAAGGCCATCCGGTGCGGCAGATGGATCGCCTTGGTCTTGCGCATCCCGTAGTCGTGCGCGCTGGGGACCTCGACCGGGCAGACCGCCGCGCATTTGTCGCACATCACGCAGTTGGGGTTGACCCACGTCGGGGACTTCTTCAGCCGCACCTTGAAGTTGCCCGCCTGGCCGGAGACCGCCGCCACCTGCGTGTTCGTGTGCACCTGGATCTTCCGGTTGCGCAGCACCCTTTGGTAGTTGATCTCCAGGCCGCAAGTGGGCGGGCACAGCTTGGGGAAGTATTGGTGAAATCCCGCCACCCGCCCGCCGAGGGAGGGTTGCTTCTCGATCAGCACGACGTCATAGCCGGTTTCGGCCGCCTCGGCGGCGGTGGTGATGCCGGAGATGCCGCCGCCGACGACGAGAATGGGGTTGCGTTGCTGGACCACGGCTGGGCTCGCTTCTCGCTCGGATTTCGCGTCAAGTCAAAGGCGCGGGCCAACCGGACGGGCGCGCCGTTCATCCCCGCCACCGCGCCCTGCGCGCGATTTCTCCCGCCCTGCCCGCGGCATGCTTCCCCGCGGGCAGGCTGCCGCCCTGCTCGCCGCTCAGGACACGAGTTGATGGTAGGGCTTCTTGAACAGCTTCCAGCTCTTGCTGCCCTTGTCGTAGACGGAATTGACGAAGCACTTCCAGTTGGTGTCATCGATGGCAAGGTAGTCGCCCCGGTAATAGTAGCCGGGGTAGCGGGTCTCTTCGCGAAACTTAATGTGGCGGGCGTGGGCTTCGCCCGCCAGGATGCGATGGTAGTTCTCCCAGGCCCGCAGCAACTCGTGCAGGTTCTCCGCGCACATGTGCAGGGAGTCCTCCTTGATCATGTCCAGGTACTTGAAGCCCTGGTCCAACATCGAACCGCTCGTCATGTACCAGGTGCCGACGCCTCCGGCGTACTCGTCCATGCACTTCTGCAACCGCTGCTGGAGCATCTTCGGCCGGACATAGTTCGGGTTGATGTCGGGAGCGGTCGAGTACTGGCTGTACTTGCCCCACGTCTCCATGGGCAGGAAGATCTCCTTGGCCAATTCCTCGATGTTGTCCTCGAATTTCGGCGTGTCATGGGTGTCCATGAGGAAGGCCACCATGTTCTTCGCCGCGATGCGGCCCTCGGCATGTGAGCCGGAGGAGAACTTGTGGCCGGACGCGCCCACGCCGTCGCCGGCGGTGAACAGCCCGGTCACCGTGGTCATCCGGTTGTAGCTCCAATGGTACTCCTTGGGCCCGATATCGTCCGGACCGCTGACCCAGATGCCGGCGCAGCCCGCGTGGGAGCCCAGCAAGTAGGGCTCCGACGGCATGAGCTCGGAGGGCGTCTTTTCCGGCTCCACGTTGTTGGCGGCCCACACGCCGGCCTGGGCGATGGTCATGTCGAGGAAGTCCTCCCAGGCCTCCGCCTCCAGGTGTTTGATCTCCTTGGGCGTCATGGTCTCGGCCAGCTTCTTCATGGCGACGTCCGTGTGGATCATGATCGGCCCCTTGCCGGCCTTCATGTCCTGGATCATCATGTGGTTGCGCATGCACGTACCCATCGAATCCACGTACTTGCCGTACAGCTTGCGGGCTTCCTCCTTGTTGGTCACCGTGTAATCCTCGCCCAGGGCATTGGTTGCCTTGGCCTTGAACAACAGGAACCACGCGCCCACCGGGCCGTAACCGTCCTTGAAGCGCGCGGGGACGAAGCGGTTCTCCATCATCGTCAATTCGGCGCCGACTTCCGCGGCCATGGCATAGGTGGAGCCGGCGTTCCAGACGGGGAACCAGGCCCTGCCCTGGCCTTCCGCGGTGGAGCGCGTCTTGAAGACGTTCACGCACCCGCCCGCAACCAGCAACGCCGTCTTGCATTTGAACACGTAGCAGGTGTGATCGCGCACGCTGAATCCGACCGCCCCGGCGATGCGCTTGGGGTCCTTCGCGTCCATCAGCAGCTTGACGATGAAGATGCGCTCGAAGTGGTTTTGCGCCATGCCCGTGGCCTTGCGGTTGTTTTCCAGCGCCGCCTTGGCGGCCTCGGCCACGATCACCTTGTACGATTCGCCATTGATCATGATCTGCCAGCGGCCCGAGTTCACCGGCTGGCCCCCGTCCTTCAACAGAGGCGCCTCGCGGCGGCCCGCCGCGCCGTCTATCCTCCGGCCATCTTCAGTGGTCTTCCAGATGGGCAGACCCCATTCCTCGAACTTGTGCACCGAGTCGTCCACATGGCGACCGAGATCGAAGACCAGGTCCTCCCGGATGATGCCCATCAGGTCGTTGCGGACGTAGCGGACGTAGTCCTCCGGGGAGTTCTTGCCCATGTAGGTGTTGATGGCCGAAAGCCCCTGGGCCACCGCCCCGCTCCGGTCCGTGGCGGCCTTGTCCACCATCGTGATCCGTATTTTCTTCGGGGTGCCCCAGCGGTCCCCCTCGAATGCGGCGCCACAGGCCGCCATGCCGCCGCCGATGATCAGCAGGTCGGTCTCGTGAACCACGATCTCGGGCTTCTTGCAGAATTCCCAATTGTTGACTTTCGGATCCATCGCTCCTCCTCGACTTGCTGGTGCCCCGAGCCGGCGCCGGATCGTGGCGCGGCCTGTGAGGGTGTTGGCTCCTACGCCAGCACCGGCATCTTGACGCCGGCGGCATGATGGGTAAAGAAGCCCGGCTCTTTGATCTTGCTGTGCACCGCTTGGGCGCCATCCGAGTAGATGTTAATGGATCCGGCGGGGACCGTGCGGTTGG
>Ga0315281_10004645_pt1 | contig 19886 bp, 23 predicted proteins | sample YL17G07_0_MG_FD_204540 | JGI IMG/M metagenome (GOLD analysis project Ga0315281, IMG submission 204540) | Sediment microbial communities from Yellowstone Lake, YNP, Wyoming, USA - YL17G07_0 | ecosystem: Environmental > Aquatic > Freshwater > Lake > Sediment | place: USA: Wyoming | collected... | reverse complement strand
TCGTTCTGCTTTATTACACTGTACGGCCTGATTAAAAGCCGCATTTTTAGCCTATTCACGGGCTATATCTCGCTTAGCACATCAATGTTTACTAATCTGGTATTTACAACAGTCACCATTAGATGCGGAAGCCTGGATCAGTATTTTCTATTTAAATTTGCGCTGATGCAGATTATTGAAATTGCAGCGCTGATCTATCTTATTATTTATACAGTAGAGTATTTCAAGAGTAAAAAATAACGGCTTGAAAACCGAAACTGTTTTGGAAAGCAGGAGGTGTCTATGAACGGTTTTAAAAAAGGATTTGATACTTTGCGATAAGGACGGCAAAGTAATTAAAATTTATCCGTATAGCAGCGAAGAGTATTGGAGATTCCACAGAGTTTTAGAAATATTGCACAAAGCAGGCAAAAAACGTTTAGAAAAATTACTCAACAAAAAGGAAGAACAAAAAGAACAGGTAAATCAAATATTAGATGAACCAGATAAGAAAATTATACGCAAGGCAGAGAAAAGGAAACTTAAAAGATATAATCTGTCGCAGGCAGCAAAGGTACTTAATGTGCCAAGACAAAGTTTATATTACTGGATAAAGAAAGGTTGGATTAAACCTTGGCGCGATTATAGGAGGTACCCTGTTTTTACAGTTTTAGACATTGAGGGTCTGATAAAGTGGAAAAATACGATAAAATGTTAGGGTTTTTAGAAATTCCCAAAATTAAATTTAACATATTGACTTGTAAGAAGTTAAAGTCAGTTATTCGTCTCGCACATTCATCGGCTTAGACAGTTTTATGTAAACCTCAAAACAGGTATTTAAGATTACGTAATCGACTATGAAACAAGAAGTTACAACAAAAAAAGTGTTCATTCGGACGCTGGGTTGACCGTTGGTTACAGTGGCTCGGGATGGCTCTTGAGATTTTGAAGAGGACAAATGCTTTGGAATAAAGGAGTTAAGGAATTGTTGTTATTTGTAAGCGTTTTTTGGGAATGTGGCATAATGTGAAATAATGTTGAATTTTCCACACGAAATTCTCACTAGCAAATTTTTGTCCCGCAATCATTACCATACAAAAGTTATTGATTATTATGAATTGTTAGGTAAGGAAAAGCTTGACATTCTTACCAAACAAAGTATAATTTTATCGGTATTATGTTTGGTAAAGGAGAATAAACATGGGCGTAATTAAGGGAGTTTTAAAAGAAGAACTGGAAAACTCTCGCGATATGCTGAAAAGCTATCAGAGAGAGATCGCTAAAATTAAAGGCTGTCTTATACGTAAGAAGATAGGCAAACGCTATTATTATTATTTGGTAAAAAGGCAAGGTAAGAAGGTGAAGTTCATATACAAAGGGCCTATTTCGGAACAAGTAAGGAAAGCATACGCCGAACAAAGAAAAATGCTCAATAAATACAAGAAGCTGTTGTTGCAGGTTAAGAATCAGATTAAGTTTATAAAGAGGGCATTGCGTGGAAAAGAAACAGCGTGAATTGTGCCTTGAAATATTAAGGCGGTTCAACAAAGCCGGCATACTTAAAGATATCATTCTTATCGGTAGTTGGAGCGCTTATTTTTACAATGAATATTTCGCCGGTACTGCGTATTTGGACCGCGCGGCATTGAAAACCAGAGATATAGATTTCTTAATACATGATCCCGCTAAGATAAGGCATAAGGTTAATGTGCCAGAGTTGCTTTATGATCTCGGTTTCGTTATAATCTACAAAGGAAACAAAGGATATATTAAGCTCGAGCATCCTGACTTATTGCTCGAGTTTTTAGTTCTGGAGAAGGGCAGGGGTATAGATAAGCCCTTTCCTTTGCCAAAATTAGGTATAAATGCAGTAGCTTTAAGATTTCTTAGTTTTCTGTCGTCTAATACAATTAAAATTAAAATAGAAAATTTTTATTTGATATTACCCCATCCCGCTAATTTTGCGCTGCATAAACTTATTATATTCCAGAGAAGACTCAGGCAAGATAAAGCGGTAAAGGATAAAAATATAGCTATTGAAATCCTAAAGTCGTTAATTGATAAGGGCGAATCATCCATAATCAAGCGGGTATTTAATTCGATTCCACGAAAATGGCAGAAGAAAGTTATAAAGGGGCTGGAAGAGACTAAAGAAAATGAAATTTTGGACCTGTTGACCGGGGGTGAAAAATGATTGTTATAGGGGTGATCATAATTATACTTTTAATTCTTATCGGTTTGAATCTCGAACGACTTACAGGCAATGTCCATTCAACAAATAAATATTTAAACGACATTTCTAATAAGCTCGACATGGTTTTAGAAAATCAAAAGAAAAATACAGGATAGGGCGGAATTTTTATATCACTCAAAAGCAGAGATATGAAATAGAGATTAAATGAAAGTTTAAAAGACGGGGACATAAAGAATAACATGACCGTTCCACTATATAAAATCTTTATATTTCTGGATAGTTGCGCTATTGATTCTAAAGATAATCTTGAAAAAATAGCAATTGATAAAATTTACCTTTGGGAAAAAGTAGGTGCTATCGTGGATATGGCCCCTTCTGTTCAAGAAGAAATCAATCATCCCAATACGCCATCGGAAGTTAAAAGAATAGTAAATAAATTGGGCTACACCCCAGTAAAACCAAGTCTTAATGAAGAAGAAAAGAAATGCTTGGATCAAATAAAGAAGATTCTCGCCGGTAACGGAGATGTTAGGGCTATCCAGAAGGACGCGGATAATGTTTTTGAAGCCTACAACAATGCTGCCAACTATTTTGTTACACTCGACAAAAGAATTCTTAAAAAGAGAGTACAATTGCAGAAACTTTGTTCATCCTCATTAACAATCGTTAAACCCAGCGAACTAGTGAAGAAATATGACTGGGAGTTTGTAAACATGAAAGCACTCCGTAAAAAACGATTTTATTATGGGAGCCGATGAACGAGCGAGACGTTCAACGGCAACCTAAATTAGATGAAATTATCGTAACACTTTTGATATAAACGAATTACAAAATGAATGATAAAAATAGCAACACAACTGGCAAGCGTCTCTACATTGTTACCTACGGATGGCCTTTTGTTTCGTCTTTACAATGTTCTTTTTTCGTTCTTTTCTACCACCAAATTATAACTATTTAGGCGGACCCGCCACGCTGTTCTAAATAAATGGCGGAAAAGGGGGCAAAAAATTCATCCTCCTCTGATTTGCTTCACAAATCAAAACGGGGAGGACAAGCAAGAAAAAATCTTTTTATGGGCGATTTTGATGTTTTTGTCCCGCCTGCGGCGGGACTGTCATAACTCCTTAGTTATGACTAAAAAGCAGATAAAGAACTCTTTGCTCCTAGATAGGTGATGTTTTAATGTGGCCATATGATTATTTTAATGCATATAGTAGTGTAGAATTATGTAATGAGATTGAAAAAATCGACAAAAAAGCGAAACTTTTTATTGCTATGTGGTTTGGGGGTAAGAAACTAAAATCTAAACAAAACGACATATATAAAAAGATAAAAAGCGCTATAGAGAGCAACAAAGATTCCCGAAAATTAGTCATTCATACAAGAACTGGCGAGGAGAAAGCCAATGGTTGGTTATTGTATAGGCTTAAAGCAATGAGGGCGGATAATATAAAGAGAGGGGATCTTAATATAAATATCTTAGGAAAAATAATTGAGTCAAGATTAGTTATCTGCGATATTACGCCGATGCCCAATAACGATGAGATTAATGCAAATGTAATTTTAGAATTAGGAATTGCAATGGCGTGGAAAATGCCAGAACAAGTAATTATTCTGTGTCAGAAAAATAAAGAGAATATTATTTTAGAGAAGGTGTCAGATATTAAAATGTATCATATCGATTTCATTAATCAAAATTATCAAGAATTGAAAGGTATTATTGACAAGAGATTGAAATTGCTCAATGACAGAAATGATATTCTCATGAAGAATATAAGAAGTAAGCTTGATGGTGTTTCTTTGGGCCTGTTAAAAAAACAAAGGGGGTTAATGTTTGCTCCAGAAAAATTAGATACTAATACAACTCATACAATCCGTCATTTGATAAACTTAGGAGTTTTTAGAACCGAGATATTCACTAAGCCATTAGAATCACGAATAAGTTTTGGATACTGTTTTACTGATATGGGGAAAAGAGTTTTAAAAGACTTAGATATTTATTTATACCCCGATATTCTTATAGATATATATTTAGTTCGTTATTGGGCTGGGTATCCAAAGCAATTTGCTAAGAAGAAAAAAGAATTTTATAAAAAATACGGACTTAAATTTGATAGATGTTTGGATATTTTTGTTGAGGCGATAACACGCAGATTTAAAAGCCAATTATTTTCAAAATATAAAGATAAATTAAATGTTTTTAATAAATATCTTGAGGAATATCCCTTCGATTTTATTATTGAAAATACTGTAAAAAAATGGGAAAAGGTGTGTTTAAAAGAAATTAGAAAAAATCTAAACAAATGAAAGTCGGTTTATATATTCGTGTATCTACAGATGAGCAGGTAAAAGAGGGATATTCTCTTGAAGTGCAAAGAGAATATCTTGAATCGCTTTCTAAAAGAATTGGATAATAAAACCGAGGAGGGATTATCGTAATTATTCTTTGTTTACTGATAACTATATACGCGTCATTAAGAAATGGCGTGATAAATTAACACTGGATTGATGGGGGTGAGGTATGGGAGAAGCTATTGAGATATTATTATCTGCATGTGTTGGTGCTTTACTAGCACATTTATTCTGGAAAGAGCGTTTCAGAGAAACCAGAACGGCCGATTATTATCGGGAAGTCCTTGAGAAGCTTATCTCGCCTTTTTATTTATGGTTGTTATACGGTAGAATAAAAACGCGAGATAGAAGACTTGATTCCAATGTTTCTCAAGAAGACTTAGAAAGAATAATAGTTTTTAGCGAAGACGATAATAAGAAAATTGTAGAGGTGTTGAAAAATAATGTGCATTTAGCTGCGGTTGATCAGCGTTTATTTAATCAGGTGAGAGAATTCTTATCTTGCTATGAATTTAATTATGAATTAAGAGAAACTCGTGAGAAAGTATTTAATATTTATCAAACAATGGAATCTCTATTTAATGAATACTCAGAGAAATATAAAAACATTATGCGGAATTTTTTTGCCAAATTGACCTCAAGCGGACTGCATGACTACTTCTGAAGCTGTTAGAAATAACAAAGAACGCCCTGCTTTCCAGGCAGTATAGCGCAGCATACGGGCTGCCGCAAGATTTTGTTTTCTTTGATTTAAGATCACCTCCTTCTGGCCTGACAGCGCCTGAAGCGGGGTAACGTAGCTTAAGGAACTGTGCGGGTCGTTGTTATAGATATCAGGGATACGGTTGAGCCATTGCAAGATATCATCAACCATCTTGAATGACCGCGGGATATCCCTATGATACTTGAGCGTTTTGATGAACGCTTCTATCCACGCCTGGTCATCCGGCGTGTGGGGCCGTCCAAAATGAACGGGCGCGCCAAGAAGCTCTTTGATAACCTGTTTTGTAGACGATGCTTTCATCGCAGAGCCTCTGTCTGAATGGGCAAGCACTTTTGTAGTCAAATGTTCCGGCAGCAGGGCATACGCTTCCTTTACGGATTGTACAAGATCGCCAGCAGATACTCCGTTTATGGAGTGGCCTATATGTAACAAGTACCTTTGAGGCAGGATCATTACCGGAATAGCCCAGACAATGACGCCTGTGTCCGTTTTGAACTCTGTGCCGTCATAGCAGAGGAGCGAAAAACCTTCGTCTAAGAGCGCCTGTGCGCTGACATAGGGCGTTGTTCTGTGCCAAGATTTCCTCGGTTCAACCATATTTTTGGCTTTCAGCACGTGATATACCGTCGACAGCGAAGCAAAGAATTTACCGGAATCATGGCCGTGAACAAAGATATGGCTTAGGGGTTTACCGATAAGCTCAGGTGTCCAGGCAGCGGCTTCAATAGCATTGCGTTCATGCTCAAGTGTCTTGTTCCAGGCACTCCGCGGCCTTATCGGCTTCGGGTTTGCCCACCTGCGGAATTTCCTGGGAGCAATATCGAATATCTGGCAGGCTCGTTTCTGGGTAAAACCTTGAGTAACAGCTTCACTTATAACAATAACCACGGTTCTTTTGACCTCAAGTTTAAAATGACCGCTTATCGGCCCTTTGAGCCCTAACTCGTCTTTTTTTTTAACAAGGACAGCTCATGCCCCACGGCCGCAAGCGCGTCTTTGGTATTATCGAGCTCTTTGGAGACTTTTTGGTACTGTTCTACGGGTATGACCTGTTGCTTCCGTCCCTGTTTCCCGGGATGAGCAAGGGCTTCCATGGCTGCCGCTTTGACTTTCTTGCGTATGGCAACCAGATCCCAGGGCCTTAATCCGAAGCGCTCTAGGATCGTCTTTACCGGCGCTCCTGGTGCGTTGCATTCCAGGTAGATGTCGAAAAGCTGTTCCGGCGTGAGTTTCATGCGTTCTTTCTTTGAGTTTACGTTCATAATGGGTTCCAATGGTGGCCTCCTTTAGGGTACATTATACTCTCTTTTAGGTAAATCGTCGATTATAGGGCTTCATAGCGAAAGAAATTTATCCCTTTTTAAAAAATCGCCTAAATACCTAAAAGTTAATTAAACCTGTTGTTTGAGGTCACTGTCGCTAAAAAAACGGGGCGACATAAGGCATGTAACCTGTAACAGGGCGACTGGACAACTGGTGACTAAATAAAAATGGAACGAGCTTTATTAGTAACTATAAAACTAAATTCCGAGAAAGACAACTGGCCTATTGAGGATGTGGCAGTGGAATTAGAGGATTTGGTTTCTACCTCTGGCGCAGAGGTAGAAGATAATATTACCTGTGTACGCGATAGGCCTACGCCTGATCTTTTTATTGGTAAAGGTAAGGCCGAAGAGATTGCTTTATTGTCTCAAGAAGAAGGCGTTGATACGGTTATCTTTAGCCATGATTTATCCGGCACCCACCAGAGAAATTTAGAGGAAGTCATTGGCAAAAAGACTATTGACCGCACGCAGTTGATTTTAGATATCTTTGCCCGGCACGCCAAGAGCCCGGAAGGGAAGATGCAGGTGGAGCTGGCGCAATTACAATATCTTATGCCTCGTTTAGTAGGTAAAGGGATAATGCTCTCGCGCCTGGGAGGCGGCATCGGCACCAGAGGCCCTGGTGAGCAGAAATTAGAAGTTGACCGCCGGCGCACCAGAAAGAGGATTGATAAATTAAAAGCGGATTTAAAAAATTTTTCCTTACACCGCTTAACCCTTAAGAAAAGAAGAAAAGAGCAGGCTGTACCCACAGTGGCCTTGGTAGGGTATACTAATGCCGGTAAATCTACGCTTTTGAATGCGTTTACTAACGCTGGACAAGTGGTCTCTGATAGTTTATTTACCACTCTTGACCCTTTATTCAAGAGTCTGGTGTTACCTAACGGAGAACATATTGTTATCTCCGACACTGTAGGGTTTTTACATCGACTTCCCCATCATCTGATTGAGGCATTTAAAGCTACGCTGGAAGAAGTAGTGGAGGCGGATTTATTAATTCACGTTTTAGATGTGAGCCATCCGCGGGTATATGAACACAACCAGGCAGTATTTGCGGTTTTAAAAGAATTACAGGCAGATCATAAACCCATGATTACTGCTTTAAATAAGATTGACCTGTTGGATGATAAAATCTGGCTGGAGAGATTAAAGGAAGATTTCGTAAATCCTGTAGCTATCTCCGCAAGATTGGGGCAGAATTTAGGTTTTTTATCAGAAGAGATTCAGAAAAATTTCAGCAGTAAAATGACCTATCTTGAGTTGATGGTTCCTCATTCCCGGATGGATTTGGTAGATTTATTTTATCGAGAGGGCAAGGTGGAAGAGATAAAATACCTGCAAAAAGGGATAAAAATTAAACTCAGCCTGCCAAATATTATTTCTCAGAAGTTATTACATAATAAAGAGATAGAGATACTATGATTCTTCGGTACATTGTAAATATGCCTCAGCACATTGCTGAAGCATCATAGATTTATTTCATTAATGAAAATATAGTCTGCCTCAGCACATTGCTGAGGCATAATAGTTTACTCCCATTAATGGGAGTAAACTATTAGAATATCTAATAAATTTTATTATTTTTACTTGACAAAATAATAAGATTATGTTATATTTTAAATGAAGCCGAGACTTACGGAGTCCGCCGTAGGCGGACGAACGTAAGTCTCTGGCTGAATTTATCCCGCCGAATGCGCTAAAATTCTGTTAGAATTTTAGCGCGGTTTATGAGGCGGGAACTCATCAAAGGAGATAGTTGTGCCTCTTTTCGATATCCACATTAGTCCGGATGAGCCGGTATATGTTATCAGCGTAGTCAGTAAACTTGTAGACCTCCCGGTCTGGACATTGCGGCAGTTGGATAAGGCCGGTGTGGTAAAACCGAAGAGAATAGGAAAGAAGAGCCGCCTGTATTGCTTAAAGGATGTTAAAAGATTAGAGTATGTGCATTATCTAATGGAAGAAAAGCGCGTGAATGTGCACGGCATAAAGATAATTATCGAAATGGAGGCCAAGGAATAATTTTTTTTGTTTTCGTGTTAGCAGTCTAATCATAAGAGTGCTAAGATTAATCCCTCGCGGTTATAAGTAAGATATTACCGCTCGGGATCAACTCGCTAGAAGTTATAGCGGGCTTGTTGAGGAGATAAAGATGAGATTAGATAAATTAACTATAAAATTACAAGAGGCATTGCAGGATGCGGTTGGTTTTGCCACTGAATCCGGGCACCAACAGGTGGAACCCGAGCATTTGTTCTATACTTTACTTAGGCACCAAGACAGCATTATTGCCTCTGTTTTAGATAAATTAAGCATTCCTACATTCTCCATCATCAAAATCATCGAAGAAGATTTAAAAAAGAAACCATCGGTAAGCGGGGCTCAGGCTCAAGTTTATTTTTCTTCCCGGATGAATAAATTATTCAGTAATGCCGGGCGCGAGGCGCAAGCCTTAAAAGATGAGTTTATCTCAGCCGAGCATATCTTGCTGGGTTTATTAGTTGATGATGATTCCGCAATTACCCGAGAGTTTAAGAGGCTGAGTATCGATAAAGAAAAAATTCTTTCCGCGCTTTCCCGGATACGCGGCAGCCACCGTATCGTGGATGAAAATCCCGAAGAAAAATTTAAGGCCCTAGAAAAATACGGCCAGGATATTACGGATTTGGCGCAAATGATGAAATTAGACCCGGTAATTGGCCGAGACAAGGAAGTGCGCCGGATCATGCAGGTATTGTCTCGGCGTACCAAGAATAATCCTGCCTTGATTGGCGAGGCAGGAGTAGGCAAGACCGCGATAGTGGAGGGGCTTGCCCAGCGCATCGTCTCGAAGGATGTTCCTGAGGGGCTTAGGGATAAAAAAATCATCTCGCTGGATTTAGGCAGCCTGGTAGCCGGGACAAAATTTCGCGGTGAATTTGAAAATCGGCTTAAGGCTGTGTTAGCCGAGATACAAAGCCGCAATGGCCAGATTATATTATTTATCGATGAGTTGCACACTATCGTAGGCGCTGGCGCTGCCGAAGGCGCAATAGATGCCTCGAATATGTTAAAACCCATGCTTGCCCGCGGCCAGTTGCGTTGTATTGGCGCTACTACGTTAGCTGAATACCGCAAATACATTGAAAAAGATAGCGCTTTAGAGAGAAGGTTTCAGGCTGTTTTTGTAGATGAGCCCAGCGTAGAAGATACCATTGCTATTTTACGGGGGTTAAAGGAAAAATATGAAATTCATCACGGCGTGCGCATCAAAGATTCTGCGCTGATTGCTGCCGCAACTTTATCAAACCGTTACATAGCTGATAGGCACCTGCCGGATAAAGCAGTAGATTTGATTGATGAAGCAGCTTCGCGGCTAAGGCTGGAGATAGACAGTATGCCGGCCGAGGTTGACGCCATACAAAGAAAGATTATGCAATTAGAGATAGAAAGGCAGGCACTCAAGAAAGAAAAAGACAAATCCTCACAAGAAAGGCTTAAGAAAATTGAAGTTGAATTAGAGAGCTTAAAAGAAGATTTGGAGAATAAAAAGCGGCAATGGGAAAAAGAAAAATCCATTATCTTAAAGATTCAGGAGATAAAAGAAAAGATAGAAGAGCTGACGAATCAAGCCAGCGCTGCCCAGAGAGTCGGTGATTTAGATAAGGTTGCCGAGATTAAATATGGTCGGCTTATTGAATTAGAGCGCGAGTTGAAAAAGTATAATGATGAGTTAAATAAGCCCCGGAAAGAATCGACTATGTTAAGGCAGGAGGTTGATGATGAGGATATTGCTAAGGTAATTTCTGAATGGACAGGTATCCCTTTAACTAAGCTTATCGAGACAGATAGCGAAAAGCTGATTAAAATGGAAGAGCGGTTAAGGGCAAAAGTTATTGGCCAGGATGAAGCTGTTGCAGTTATATCATCCTGTATCAGGCGTAGCCGTTCTGGTTTAGGAGATGATAAAAGGCCAATGGGTTCATTTATTTTTATGGGGCCGACAGGTGTGGGAAAAACAAAACTCGCCAAGGCCTTAGCCTGGTTTTTATTTGATGATGAAGAAGCAGTGGCAAGGATAGATATGTCAGAATATATGGAAAAATTTAGCGTCTCGCGTCTTATTGGTGCGCCACCCGGATATGTAGGCTATGATGAGGGCGGGCAACTTACGGAAAAGATAAGGCGCAGGCCCTATGCTGTAATCCTCTTAGATGAAATTGAAAAGGCACATCCGGATGTTTTTAACCTACTCTTACAGATTTTAGATGATGGCAGGTTGACCGATGGGCAGGGCCGCACCGTAAATTTCAAGAACACCGTTATTATTATGACCTCTAACCTCGGCCAGGAGATTATCCAGCAGCACAGTCCAATTGGTTTCTCCCGCCCATCGTATAAAACATTAGGCGGGATCCCGCCAGAGGCGGGAAAGGCCAATAAAGAAGATGCTGCTTACAGAGATATCAAAGAGAGACTATTGGAGGAAGCCAGGAGAGTATTCCGGCCGGAATTCTTAAACCGCATAGACGACATTATTATTTTTAATCCTTTGGCTAAAGACCAGATAAGGAAAATAGTAGATATAGAATTAGAGCCAATTTATAAAAAATTAGCTCAAATAGGCATAGCCTTAGAATTAACCCAAAAAGTAAAGGATTATCTTGCGGAGAAAGGCTTTGATATTAATTTTGGGGCGCGGCCTTTAAAGAGGACAATACAAAAATACATCCAGGATCCGCTTTCGCTTAAATCGCTGGATGGTTCTTTGAAAGAAGGTGCAAGGGTAGTAGCGGATTTGGATACGAATAAAAATATAGTATTCAAGTAACACATCTAAAAAGATAAATATTTGATATTTTGCTGCGGGTTTGTTCGCGCACTGAAAATTTTTGCCGTCTGCTTCGGTTTACGCCTCGCTTTCGGCCAGTATCCTTACGCGGGGTCAATGCCTTTCGCTCGGCGTAATTCCTCGCATACTTTTGCCAAAAATTTTCTAATGTGCGCTCGCAAATCCCTCCGCAAAATATATCAACTTATTAAAAATTAAGGATTAAGGATGAAGTAATTGACAAGATAGTAATTTATGTTACAATTACCTCTTAGCATTCTCAGGGTGAGAGTGCTAACGGGAGGATAAAATTATGGTCAGAACAGTGGATTATGAGTCACGAAGAAGGGCGATTTTAAACGCCACGATCAATAAGTATATCAAAGAGGCTATGCCGGTTGCCTCAGAAGAAATTGCCACTGATTTTGATTTGAGTTCAGCTACCATCAGAAATATATTTGCTGAGCTTGAAGAAAATGGTTATCTTACGCATCCTTATACTTCCGGAGGAAGAATTCCTACGGATAAAGGCTACCGTTACTATGTAGATTTTCTTATTTCGCAAGTGGGATTATTAGATGAAGAAAAGGAACAGATTGTAAAAGAATACAAAAGAGAAATTATGCAATTGGAAGTTGCCTTAGAGAAGACATCAGAGGTTATTTCCGTGATTACGCATTACGCTGGTATTGTTTCGTTTTTAGAGTGGCAGGATAGGTTTTTTTACAAAGGGATAGGCCATATTTTGGAGCAGCCGGAGTTTCAAAATTTACAGAAGATGCGCGTAATCATTAAATTGTTAGAAGAGAAACAAAACTTACTTAAGATTATCAACCGCGATTTTAGTGAAAAGGTAAAGGTTTATATCGGGAAGGAATTAGGTTGTTCGGAGATGGAGAGTTGTTCTTTAGTGGTCTCGGGTTATCGCATTAAGAATAAACAATCAGGAAAATTAGCGGTCTTGGGCCCGGCACGGATGGAATACAGGCATATTATTCCTACGTTAGAGTATATCTCTGAGGTATTATCGGATGTGCTGGATAACATTTAAAATTTTTTTAGGTTAACTATGGAAGAGCATAAAGAGAATCATAAAGAAGAGAAGGCCATTACCTTAAAAGAATCCGAATATTTAAAATTAAAAGAAGAGGCGGACAAGGCGAAGGTTTATTGGGATAGAATACTTCGGTTACAGGCAGATTTTGAGAATACGCGTAAGCGGCTGGAGAAAGAAAAACAGGATTTTGTTAAATTTGCTAACGAAGGTATTATATTAGAATTATTAAATATTCTGGATGATTTAGAGCGCACGCTGGGGCTGGCTCAGCCTAATCATCAGGATTTGCCGGCGTTTTTAAAGGGCGTGGAGATGATTTTGGCGCATTTATATGAGATGTTAAAGGAATACGGCGTAAAGCCCCTTGAGGCAGAAGGAAAGTTATTTGACCCGCATTATCACGAAGCGCTGATGCAGGTAGAAAATAAAGATGTGCCTGAGCATACCGTGGTTGAGGAGCTACAAAAAGGTTATATGTTGAATGACAGAGTGATTAGAACAGCGAAAGTAAAGGTATCAAAGAGAACAGAGAACAGAGAACAGAGAACAGAGAATGGAAGAATTTAAATTTGATTTTGAAAGGTTAAACGTATATCAGAAATCTTTGGAGTTTATAGATAAGATATTTCAGATTGTAAAAGCTTTACCCAGAGAGTACAGGTATTCAGTAGGAGACAATTTAATAAGAGCGGGATTATCTATAGCCAATAATTTAGCCGAGGGTAATGGGAAGAAATCAAAGAAAGAAAAAAATAGATATTTCGGCATTTCTTTAGATTCGTCTAGAGAATGCATTTCTGTTTTTAATGTCTTAAAACGTCAAGGATTAATCGAGGGAAGTAATTATAATAAAGTTCGTTCAGAGGCTAAAGAGATTACAAGTATGATCTGGGGATTAATAGAGTCTCAGAGTTAATCTGTTCTCTGTAATCTGTTATCTGTAGTCTCCGAGCGACTGAAAGGAGCGAGGGAAATGGCTAAGGTAATTGGAATTGATTTGGGAACTTCTAATTCTGCTGCGGCAGTAATGGAAGGCGGCAGGCCGGTGATTATTCCTTCTGCAGAAGGAGCAGGGGTTGCTTCGGGTAAGGCTTTTCCTTCTTACGTTGCTTTTACTAAGGATGGCCAACGTTTGGTGGGTGAGCCGGCAAGGCGCCAGGCAGCAATCAATGCCGAGGGCACAATTCAGGCCGCCAAACGTAAAATGGGAACTGATTACCATTTTAAGGTTTTTGGTAAGGAATATACTCCGCAGCAGATTTCCGCTTTTATCCTGCAAAAAATCAAGCAGGATGCCGAGGCTTATTTGGGTGACAAAGTTGAGGAGGTAGTAATTACCTGTCCGGCTTACTTTGACGATAATCAAAGGACAGCGACTAAAGATGCCGGAGAGATCGCAGGTTTAAAGGTTTTGCGTATAATTAACGAACCTACCGCTGCCTGTCTTGCTTATGGCCTGGAAAAATCGCAGAAAGAACAAAAGATTATGGTTTTTGACCTTGGCGGCGGGACCCTGGATGTTACGATTATGGAAATGTGGTATTCACAAGCTCAGAAGACCAGTGGTTTTGAAGTTAAGGCAACGTCAGGCGATACTCAATTAGGCGGAACGGATATGGATAAGATATTGTTAGAGTATATTGCCGGACAATTTAAACGCGAAACCGGGATAGACCTGCTTAATGATAAGATGGCAGTGCAGAGGTTGCGTGAGGCGGCAGAAAAAGCAAAGATTGAGCTATCTTCAACAGTCAGCACGGATATCAACCTGCCCTTTATTACTGCAGATGCCAGCGGCCCCAAGCATTTAACTATGTCGTTTACCCGGGCAAAACTCGAAGATTTAATTAGTCCGATTATCGAAAGATGCCGTCATCCTATTGAACAGGCACTTTCGGACTCCAAGCTAACGCCTAAAGATATTGACCGTGTTATATTGGTAGGCGGCCCTACCCGTATGCCTATAGTGCAGAAATTTGTTGAGGATTATGTCGGCAAAAAGATTGAGCGTGGGGTTGACCCTATGGAATGCGTGGCTCTTGGCGCCGCGATTCAGGCAGCTTCGTTAAAAGGGGAATTTAAAGACATACAATTACTTGATGTGACCCCATTGTCTTTGGGCATTGAGACCTTAGGCGGAGTAAGTACAAAGCTTATCGAGAGAAATACAACTATCCCGACGAGAAAATCGCAGATTTTTTCTACTGCCGCGGATAATCAAACTGCAGTAACCATTCGCGTGCTGCAGGGAGAGCGGCCCATGGCCGATGATAATGTGGAGTTAGGCAGGTTTGATTTAGTAGGTATTCCCGCGGCACCACGCGGTGTCCCTCAGATAGAAGTTGGTTTTGATATTGATGCTAATGGTATTGTGCACGTTTCAGCCAAGGATTTAGGGACCGGCAAAGAGCAATCCATTCGCATAACCGCACCCAAGAAACTCTCCAAAGAAGAAATCGAAAAGATGGTTAAAGATGCCGACAAGTTTGCTGCGGAAGATGCGAAGAAAAAGGAAGAAGTAGAGTTGATTAATCAGGCGGATACGCTGGTGTATTCTACGGAGAAGTCACTTAAGGACTTTGGTGATAAGGTTAGCCAGGGCGAACGTGCGGACATTGAGGCCAGGGCTAATGATTTAAAACAGGCAATAAAAGATAAAAATATAGATAGAATGAAAAAAGGGATGGAAGATTTAACCAAGGCCTCGCATAAATTAGCTGAGGAAATTTATAAACAAGCGGCGGCGAAACAACAACAGGGCCAGGCACAAGGTCAGAGAGCAGAAGCCGACGGGCAAAAAACAGAAGAGCCCAAAGAAGAAAAGAAGTCCGCCGCAGGCGGATCCGCCTCCGGCGGAAAAGACGACGTTATTGATGCAGAGTTTAAAGAAGAGGATAAATGAGGCCACAACTTATGGAGCGAGCACCCGGCTTTATTGGAACAGCCGGTGTGCCGCTTGTGTGGCAAGCGAACATAAGTTGTCTGGCCGAATTTATCCCGACGAGTGCACTAAAATTTTCTGGCGCTTTGCGCCAGAAAATTTTAGTGCATCTTACGAGTCGGGAGAGAATTGATAATATGTGCCCCTTCGCGTAACCCCAGAGGGGGGTAGCCCTTCCTAAACCTTTTAAGGAAGGGGCTAAACATCCCAAAAATCTCTACGATATTTTTGGGATACGCTTCGGGGTCAATTCGCACTTATAACTTATGTCGCACTTTGTGCTCCATAAGTTATGTGCTCATTGAATGGCTACCAAACGCGACTATTACGAAATCTTGGGAATAAAGAAAAACGCGAGCCTTGATGAGATAAAAAAGGCATACCGGGAATTGGCGCTGCGTTACCATCCGGATAGAGTGCCTCACGAGCAAAAGAAAGAGGCAGAAGAGAAATTTAAAGAAATTTCCGAGGCCTATGCGGTATTATCTGATTCTCAGAAGCGCGCTACTTATGACGAATATGGGCATTCCGGAGTAGATCAGAGGTATACTTATGAAGATATTATGCGTGGTGGGCAATGGGGTGGTTTTGAAGATATAGGATTAGGCGATTTATTGAAGCATTTTCAGAGCATGTTTACTGGCGGAAGTTCTAGTTTTGATACCGACGACATTTTTGATAATTTCTTTTTCGCTTCGGAAGGGGGCAGAAGAAGCTCCCGTAGAAAAGGAAGAGATTTGCAGATATCCGTTGATATAACACTAGAAGAAGCAGCCACAGGTATAGAAAAGACGGTTACTGTGCCACGTTATGAAACCTGTGCCACCTGTTCAGGTAGCGGAGCAAAGCCAGGCACCAAAAAAAATACCTGTCCTCAATGTAAGGGCGCAGGCCGTACTGTAGTTTCCAGTGGTTTCTTTCAGTTAGCTCAGACCTGTTCGCGTTGTGGCGGCGAAGGTTCAACTATACAGGCGTCTTGCCCTGACTGCCGCGGAGAAGGAAGGACTAAAGTAACCCGCAAGATCAAAGTAAAGATACCTACAGGCGTAGATACAGGTTCACATTTAAGGATCCGCGGCGAAGGCGAGTCCGGTACAGCAGGTAGGGGCGATTTATATGTGATTATTGAAGTGAGGCCGCATGCAATTTTCCAAAGACATAATAATGATATATTAACCGAGATCACTATTAGTTTAAGTAAGGCAATATTAGGTGCCGAAGTAGATGTACCCACGCTTAACGGAAAGGTTAAGATGAAGATACCTGCAGGTATCCAGAGCGGTAGGGTCTTTCGTTTAAAAGAAAGGGGTATGCCCGATTTGCACAGGGGGGGCGTTGGTGATGAATTGGTAGGAGTAAATGTGGAGATACCTACGCGTTTAACTCCAGAGCAACGCAGACTCATTGAAGAATTTGCAAGGTTATCAGGAGAAGATGTCAATAAAGACAGCTTTACCGATAGAATTAAGAAAGCCTTTAAATAGAGTACAGAGAACAGAGAACAGAGAACAGAGAAAAACATTTTTCTGTAATCTGTGCTCTGTAATCTGGTTTCTACCGAACGGAGTGAGGTAAGATGCCGACCTACGAATACGAATGCACGCATTGTGGACATAACTTTGAAATATCACAAAAAATGACTGACCGGCCATTAGAGAAGTGCCCGCAGTGTAACCGCAAAATACGCCGGCTTATTGGAACAGGTGCGGGTATAATTTTTAAGGGTTCAGGATTTTACGCTACCGACTATCGTAAGAAATCTCCGCCACAAAACGTGGCGGATTCGCCAAGTAGTATGGCGAAAAAACCCAATACTTGCCCTAAAATTAAAGAAGGCTGCGATGGCTGCAGGCAAAAATAACCCTCCAATGTCAGGATTTATTAAATACTGGCTACCGGTAATTATTTATGCTATATTAATATTTTGTCTATCTTCTATACCCGGTAAGGATATACCGCGGTTATTCGCCGGCCAGAGTACATTTTTTCATGTTATAGAGTATGCTATTTTTGCTCTCTTGATTAATCGGGCATTAAAGGCGCATTATCCAGGTTTGATTTATCCGAGGCGAATCCTTTTGGTTTTTTTATTGTCTTTTATCTATGCGATAAGCGATGAATTCCATCAGTTATTTGTGCCGGGTAGATACGCTTCGGGATTCGATTTATTTACTGATGGCTTAGGTAGCTTTTTGGGAAGTTTATTCTATCGATGGCAAAGATAAGGCCTTTTAGGGCGGTTAGTTACAATCAGGGAAAGATTAGTGATTTATCCAAGGTTGTCTGCCCCCCCTATGATATAATCTCACCCGCGCGTCAAGAATACTACCATAGCCTTCATCCCAATAATTTTATTCATATACTTTTAGGTAAGGATATTCCCGGAGAAGATAAATACCGCCGGGCAGGTGTTTATTTTAAGGATTGGTTAAAAAATAAAATACTTATTCAAGCCGAAGCCCCGGCGATGTATTTCTATAGCCAGGAGTATATTCTAAGAGGCGAGAAGAAAACGCGGTTGGGTTTTATCGGGCTTTTACATTTACCCCGCACCTTTACTAAGGTGCGGGGTTTAGAAGATAAGAATTCTTCTGTATTCAGGCATGAGCACACACACCTTGAACCCAAAGAGGATAGGTTAAGGCTGTTAAAGCAGGTTAAGGCAAATTTAAGCCCCATCTTCGTCCTTTTTCATGATAAGAAACGTATTATCCAAAGTACCTATCAACAGTGCATTCAGGGAAAGAAGCCTATTATTGATATCACCGATGATGAAAAGACTATCCACAAGTTATGGCAAATAGATTCCGGTGATATATTGGATAAAATACAGTCCAAGATACAAAATGAAAATATCTTTATTGCTGATGGGCATCATCGCTATGAGGTTGCCTGTGCTTATAGGGATGAGATGAAGAAAAGGCTTGATGCGACAACTGACGAGGAAGATTTTAATTATATACTTACTTATTTTACAAATGTAGAATCCAAAGGCCTTACCATTTTACCTATACACCGTTTGGTTAGGTTGAGTTGGAAATTAGACTTTGAAAACCTCGTCATTAATCTTAAGGAATATTTTGATGTAGACGAAGTTAAAGATAGAACACAATTTTTCTTTTTGATGGAAAAAGGAGGGCTCGCAGAGCATGTTTTAGGAATGTATAAGAATAAAAGATATCTACTGTTGCGTTTAAAGAACGTCAAGATTTTAGATAAAATGATAGGGGATAGGCCAAAGGCCTATAGGTCATTGGATGTTTCTATTTTTAATTATATCATCTTAAAAAATATCTTAAGGATTGGTTTAGAAGATAAAGAAAACATATCCTTTAACCCTTATACAGATGAATTGATTAGGAGGGTAGATGCCGATACTTCATATATTGCCTTCTTTTTAAATCCGGTCAAAGTTCAGCAAATGATATCGGTTGCGTTAACAGGCGAAAGAATGCCCCCTAAATCAACATATTTTTATCCCAAGGTGCTATCAGGACTGGTGATTAATAAACATGACACTTAGCACATTAACAGTTACGTTTACCGTTAACCGTGTACCGTTTACCGTAACGGTAAACGGTAAACAGCGACGAGCGTAAGCGAGGAGCGGGTAAGCGGTAAACGTAACGTAGGTAGCTAAAATAATAGTGAAATGGCACTGTTCGGTAAACCCAAATACACAATAGTAAGACTAAAGAAAAAAGAGATTCCCGATGGCCTCTGGACAAAATGCGTTGGATGCTCAGAGACTTTGTATAATAAGACGCTTGAGGAAAACTTTAAGGTTTGTCCGAAATGTAACTACCATTTTACCTTGGGTGCCTATGAAAGAATAGATATGCTTTTAGATAAAGATACATTTCAAGAGTATGATAAAGAGATGTTGCCTTTAGATCCTTTAGATTTTAAAGGGCCTAAAACCTACAAGGATAAATTAGCCGCAGACCAGGCTCTCACCGGATTAAAAGAAGCAGCCGTAACCGGCGTTGGATTATTAGATAATAAAAAGATAATTATGGGGGTTACCGATTCACGTTTTATTATGGGTTCAATGGGGTCGGTGGTAGGCGAAAAGATAACCCGGGCTATTGAAACTGCCACAAAAAACAAACTCCCGATGATTATTGTCTCCGGCTCAGGTGGTGGGGCCAGGATGTATGAAGGGATGTTTAGCCTGATGCAGATGTCTAAAACCGCAACTGCGCTTTCTTACCACCATAAGCAAAATTTACCCTATATTTCCGTGCTTACCGATCCTACTATGGCAGGCGTAATGGCTTCATTTGCCGGCTTAGGAGATATAATCATTGCTGAACCAAAGGCATTAATCGGTTTTACCGGGCCGCGGGTGATTGAACAAACTATAAGACAGAAGTTACCGACAGGATTCCAACGTTCAGAATTCCTTTTAGAACACGGACTGATAGATATGATTGTGTACCGCAAGAGTTTAAAGTCAACTTTAAGCCAATTACTTGACTATTTAGGATAGGATAGTATAATA
>Ga0315281_10004644_pt1 | contig 19887 bp, 17 predicted proteins | sample YL17G07_0_MG_FD_204540 | JGI IMG/M metagenome (GOLD analysis project Ga0315281, IMG submission 204540) | Sediment microbial communities from Yellowstone Lake, YNP, Wyoming, USA - YL17G07_0 | ecosystem: Environmental > Aquatic > Freshwater > Lake > Sediment | place: USA: Wyoming | collected... | reverse complement strand
TGCAAGCGCTGCGGCAAGGGCTTCTGGACGCTCGACAGCAAGCGCGAGTTCTGCCAGGACCAGCCGTGCCAGTACTATGAGTTCCTCGGAAACCCGCCGACATCGCGCAGGTTCGAGTACATAGAAGCGTGGAAGCACATCGAGAAGTTCTTCGTGAAGAACGGACACACGAGCGTGCGCAGGTATCCTGTCGTGTGCCGCTGGTTCCCGACGCTGTATTTCAACAACGCTTCCATAGTCGATTTCTACCGCACCGAGAACGGCAACGTCGTTTTCGATTTTCCGGCCAACCCGCTGGTGGTGCCGCAGTTCTGCCTGCGCTTCAACGACATCCCGAACATCGGCGTGACCGGCAGGCACTACGGCTGCTTCGTCATGGTAGGCCAGCACAGCCTGCACAATCCGCGCACGGGCAGCGGCTACTGGAAGGAGAAGTGCACGCAGCTCGATTTCGAGCTGCTGAAGAGCTTCGGAATTGCGCCAGAGGAGATAATGTTCGTCGAGGATGTCTGGCTCGGGCCAGGCGCGTTCGGCAGCACGCTCGAGTACTTCGTGCGCGGGCTAGAGATTGGCAACGAGGTTTTCACAGAGTTCGTCATAACTGATGCGGAGAAAGGCGAGTTCAGAGAGATGGACGAGAAGGTCATAGACATGGGCGCCGGGCTCGAGCGCTTCGCGTGGCTGAGCCAAGGCACGCCGACGAGCTACGACGTCACGTTCAAGCCCGTGCTGGCCGAGCTGAGGAAGCGCGTGCCAGTCGAGTATGACGAGCAACTGTTCCTGAGATATTCAAAGCTGGCTGGCGCGCTGAACTTCGACGAAGTCGCTGATTTGAAGAAGACGAAGCAAGCCATAGCGGACAAGCTGAACGTGGACGTATGGGAGTTGGAACGCAAGATCGAGCCGATGCAGGCGCTGTACGCAATCTGCGACCACACGCGCGCGCTCGCGTTCGCCATAACAGATGGCGCGCTGCCGAGCAACGTGGCAGGCGGGTACAACCTGCGCGTCATGCTGCGCCGCGCGCTCGGGTTCGTGAACAAGTTCGGATGGAAGCTGGACCTCGCGGACGTGGCCGAGATGCACGCGAAGCAGCTGAAGGAGCTGACGCCCGAGCTTTCCGAGAGCATGGACGAGGTGCGCAAGATTTTGGAGGTCGAGGAGCGGCGGTACGAGGAGACGAAGGAAAGGACGAGGAAGATCGTGGAGTATGTTGCAACGTCCGGCGAAAAAATAGACGACGAGACGCTCATCAAGCTGTACGACTCGGACGGAATCACGCCCGAGATGGTTGCTGAGGCGAATCCCGAAGTGAAAGTCCCGACAGACTTTTACCTGCGCATAACCGAGAGGCACATGTCGCAGAAGAAGGAGGAAGAGACGAAGCCGATCGACGTTTCAGGCGTGCCGAAGACGAAGATACTCTATTATGACGAGCCTGCTGTGATGGAGTTCGAAGCGAAGGTATTGAAAGTCCTGGGCGAGGCGAAGAACATGGCCGCGCTCGACCGCACTGCGTTCTATCCGACAGGCGGCGGGCAGGTGTTCGACGCCGGAACGATTGCGGGCATCGACGTTATCGATGCGAACAAGTACGGCGACGTGGTTGTGCACACGCTGAAGGAAGGCGGCAAGCTGAAGGAAGGCGAGACTGTGAAGTGCGCAATCGATGCGAAGCGCAGGCGCATACTGCAGCAGAACCACACCGGCAACCATGTGCTGAACCTGTCGGCGCGCGCCATACTCGGGCCGCACGTTTGGCAGCACTCAGCGCTGAAGGACGTGGATAAAGCCAAACTGGAGATAACGCATTACGACGCTCTGAGCGACGAGGACGTGCGCAAGATAGAGGACTATGCGAACACGGTCGTGAAGAAGGCCTTGCCCGTGCATGTGGAAATGCTGCCGCGCAGCGAAGCCGAGCAGAAGTACGGCTTCCGCATCTATCAGGGTAGCCAGGGCGTTCCAAGCAGGGAGGTGCGCATCATTTCCATCGACAACTTGGACCACGCTGCCTGCGGCGGCCTGCACTGCCGGAACACCAGCGAAGTCGGCTTTATAACAATCCTACATACAAAACGCGTGCAGGACGGCGTTGTAAGAATGGAATACGTTTGTGGCGACGTCGCTATACAAAGATTGGAAGAAAGGGAGAGACTGCTGAAAGAAGCGGCGGATGCGCTCGGCGTGAAGGAGAAGGACCTGCCCGCGGCCGTGAAGCGGCTGTTCGAGGAATGGAAGGAAAAGAGGAAGATGGTGAAGAAAGCACAGAAATAACGGGGACATGACATGTTTTTTGACTCGATAAACATCTTGTTCGCTATCATTCTTGCGGTGCCGTTGATACTTCTGTTTTATTATTTGGAAACTTCGGGCATCATGCCGCTATTCAGGGAAATCAACCTGAACACTGGCTGTTTCGGTGTTATCTTCTATTCGATAACCGGTTACATTTTTGCAAGCCTACTTACCGGCTATATGGTAAAGATATGCACAACGGCCATCGGAGGCAAAGTCAGAAACACGGAGTATGCCTTGAAGAAAATCTTTCCCATATACGTAGCGACCGCCCCCTTCGTAGGCTTAGGAATGGATCGTTGTTATATTTCGAACGTACTGGACGCAATCGGGGTGCCCGTGTGGCTTGTGGTAGTCGCTTATGTGGCATTATTCACAATGTTGCTAGTTTATTACGGTCTATAGCGAAGTGATTCTTATGGCGGCAGATTCCGAAAGATGGTTCGAGCTGAAGGAAAAGGAAAGGATACTGCGCGACGCTGCCGAGGCGATCAGCGTGCAGGAGAAGGACCTGCCGCGGGTGATAGCGCGCTTCAAGCGCGAGATAGAGGAGATGGAAGAAAAGATGAAGTAAATAATTTTGGCGCATTCCTGGGCTAGTCTGATTATTTATAACTAAGATTCTAACTTTTACTTATGGCGGCCGGTGGGGGAAATTCTTATTCATTCCGTGACATAGTTGCAGACATGTCGGACATTTTCGCCAATTTGGGAAAAGTACTTTATACTTTGAATCCTGACCTTGATGATAAAGTCGACAAACTATATCAAGATTTGAAAGAAGTTAAAGAGAAAGGTGGTACAGTTCATATAATTTCTCGTGAAGGCAGATCAGGACATGTGGGAGCGTCCTTAGGATTGAGATTTTTACATTTTGGACTTGACGTTTCTTATCTGGGAGATAGTATAATAAAGAGAATATTAGAGGATGCTATTTGCTTTTGCTATTCAGGCTCTGGTGGCACAGGAGATACAGTGAGTAATGCAAATACCGCAAAGGATGCTGGCGCTAAATTAAAGATTTTTACATCATATGTGGATAGCCCCTTAGCCCGATTAGCAAACTCTCCTATTGACATATTTATACTTCCTGGCGGTTTGAAAATGGGCACATGGGAATACATTCCTTCACAGATAGGAATAAAGACCGTGCCACAGGACGCACGTTACAATAAACATTTCGAGGAAATAACCGGACCTCTCCAAAAAATAAGGAACACTTTTTATTTAGGCGGAGGATTCGAATCAATTGCTACTGTATTTAACGAGATGCTGATATCTGAAATAGGAAGGAGGTTTGAGGTTACGCAAGAACAAGCAGCATATAAACACATTAGGGACAAATTAAAAACTTAATTTCAGACATTCCTCGTAGCGCAGCTGACCGGCGGCTGTACCATCATGTCGCACAGCGCCCCGAACATCTCATCCTGCAACGGGTCGGACAGCGTGCGGCTGCCGTAGTAGCTTATCACATCGAGCGTCGGCTTTGGCAGCGAGTTGTCCGAGACCTCCTGCAGCAGAAGCTGGTCCGGGAACTTTGACACCATGAACTCCAGATAACCTTTCTGCGCCGTGCAGTTAGCGCACACGATCGGATAGCGGTATTCCAGCAGCGTCTTGCCTTGGCGCGCAGCGTAATCCTTCTGCGCAGTTGTAAGCTCGTAGTCTATCACGTTCTTCGCAGGCAGCTCGACCTGCGCGGCTGCCGTGCCGCCGCCCCAGTTCAGCGACTGCAGCAGGCTGTAGGCGGCAGTCGAGCCGAGCGTGAGCAGCAGCAGCACTATGGAGATGTACTTCTTCGAGTCCAGCTTCAGCTTCATCCTCATTGCCCACACCTACAGATTTATTTGTCGTTCTATAAATTTAATTAAAGGGCGCATGGAAAAGGTGCAGACTAGATGGTCCTGGAAAGGCTGATAAGCAGACGGGCGGCGCTGCGCAACCCGCTTGCCATGTTCCTGGTCGGCGGCATAGTGTCCGTGGCGTGCCTGGTGATAGCGTTCATCGTGTTCAGCGATTCCGTGGGAATGTTCACCACCATACTGATGACCATGGCGATGACGCCGTTCATGGTGAACCTGCTGTACCACGAGGAGAAGGAGACGGAGGAGCAGATAACGCGCAAGATGGAAGGGAACTTCCTGGCGCGGCACTCGGACGTGCTGACGGTGTACGGCGCGCTGTTCGTCGGAATGGTTCTGGCGCTGTCGATAACGTTCCTGCTGCTTCCGGAGCAGTACGTGCAGAGCATATTCGAGGACCAGATAAACGAGATAGGCATCATACGCGGCGAATTCCTCTCCATGGACACGTTCAGCCGCATAATGGTGAACAACGTCGGCGTGCTGCTGATAGCGTTCCTCTTCTCCTTTTTGTTCGGCTCGGGCGCCATATTCATACTCTCGTGGAACGCGTCCGTGCTGGCTGCGGCCATCGGGCTGGCTGCCAAGTCGATCGGCGGCATAGGCGGGCTTCCGCTGGCCGTGCTCGTGTTCCTGCCGCACGGGAGCCTCGAGATCCTGGCGTACCTCGTCGGCGCAGTGGCAGGCGGGATGGTTTCTGTTGTTCTCACGCGCAGGCACTCCAAGTGCTTCTGGATGATAATCGCGGACAGCCTGAAACTCGTGGCAGTGGCGGCCGTGCTGCTCGTGGCCGCGGCTGCGATAGAAGCGGCGCAGATGTAGGATTTCTTAAAACGTCTGATTAAATCTTAAATTTTTGAAACTTATTCAAGAACCCATCCACTTTAAAAATATTTTCCATAAATAGTCTTCAACATTTATATGAAAAATGAATTTGAAGACTAGATACACTAATGCAGTTAATAAAATTATTGGAATAACTTTTGCGAGTAACTCTATAGAGTAATCGTATGATTTATGATATACATCCATAATGAATTTATTTGTTTTAATTTTGGATACGATTCTTAGAATCACATCAGGCACAATTTTTATTCCAGCAAAAAATAGACTTGTAGTTTCTATTCTTTTTGGAGAAGGGAAATCTTTTATAAAATTCTCTAAATCTTCAATATAATCTATAGACCCCTTCCCAAAAGCCTGAATAATTTTATTTAATATCGCAATACTTTTATCTCGTTTTAATGAACAAGATACGTAAGCTGAATATATTTTTTCTATACCAGTATTTACGTTATTAAAATATTTTTCAAATGAACTCCAAAGTAATTTATAATAAGAGTATTCATCTTTTATGTTTTTGAGTTTATTATTTACTAATAAAAATTCTTGGTTCAAATCTTTGTTATTTCTATAAATAGAATTTTTTAGTAGTTCTAAAGAAAATATCAGTTCGTATCTTTGTCTTTGTCGAGTCAAAATAAACAAATACGAAATAATGAAAGATAGTATAAAAATAGTAACTGCAAATGGTGCTAGAACTGGTGCGAAACCGTTTAAAATAATTGTTAGTACGGTAATAACCCAGATAGGTAAAATGCAAATTTGTGAATAGTAATGTAAAAGAAATATAATTCTCCTAACTTTAACGGTTGTTTTGGCTACATCAATCATATATTTAAAAAATCGAAGAATATGGTTATAAAGTTACCTTTTATTATTCCAAGTAAATCGCCGGCCTTCCGAACTTGGCGCGTTTGGCCCTGTCTTGTGGGTCGTGCTTCCTCGTGTCGCCGACTTTGAACATCTCCACGCGCTTGAACCCGAGCGATTTCAGATGTTCAGCAGACTCGCGGAAGTAGTCGATTTCCTTGTCCGTCGCGAAGTACAGGTACAGCTTCGACTTGGCCACGTCCGCCTCGGCCTTGCCCGCGAGCTTCGCCACCTGCTTCACGTCCTCGATTGTTTTTCGGTAGATGTCCTCGAGCTGCAGCGCGTTCCTGTCAATCTTCTTCTCGTCGTGCTTCGGCCAGCTTTCTGTTGATACGAATGTCTTATTGCCGAGCGCGTGCCACAACTCTTCAGCTGCGTGCGGCACTAGCGGAGCAATCAGCTTCACGAGCGTTTCGAAGGTTTCGTTCAGCACTGCCTTGTTGCAATCCTTTATGTCGCCGACGCGGTCGATGTACCACTTTAATTCGTTTGTTAACGCAAACAGCGAGTACTGCGTGGCACTGCGGAATCGCGTGTTCTCGTAATGCTCGGTCGCGATTTTTATCAGCTCGTGCAGCCTGCTTTCCAGATAACGGTCGACGGGCTTCACGGTCGTGCGCTTCGCCTTCTTCAGCTTCGCCACAAGCCCGAACAAAAACTTCAGCCGAGAATCGTACGTGCTGATGGAGTCCTCGTGCCAGTCCGCGTCGTCCATGTTCTCGTTCGATGCGACTATGTTTATGCGCACGAGGTCGGCGCCGTGCTTTTTCACGAGGTCGCGCAGTGGTATGAAGTTGCCGAGGCTCTTGCTCATCTTCTCCCCGCCGACGTTGACGTAGCCGTTCACGCCGATGGAGCGCGGCCAAAACTTTTCGAGCGCGGGCTTGTCCCAGATTGCAACGTGGTGGAATATGAAGAACGTCAGGTGGTTCTGCACCAGGTCCTTGCCGGAGTTGCGGAACCCTACCGGGTAGAAGTATTCGAACTCCTCGCGCAAGCCTTGGATTGTTGCCTTCTCGAGGCCGCTCGCCTTCGAAAGCTTCGCAGGTTCGCCCGTGCCGAAAAATATGTAATCGAAAACCTCGTCCGTCAGCTGCGCGGCGCGCACGCCTTTCTCGTTGATTATGCGCGCGAGCGTGTAGTACGCCATATAGATGGTGCTGTCGCTCAGCGTCTCGACGATCCAGCTCTTGTCCCACGGCAGCGGAGTTCCCAGCCCGCTGCGCCGCGTGCACGCCTTGTCCTCGAGCCAGTCGACGGTGTTTTCGAACTGCTGCCGCGCCTCCTCCGGATAGAACGTCATGCGCTTTATGCATTCCTTCGCCCGCTTCTTCCACGCCGCGTCGGAGAAGCGCAGGAACCACTGGTTCTCCAAAATTTTGATGTGGCAGCGCGTCTTGCAACGGCACACGACCTTGGCGGTCGTCTCCCACATGCTCGTCGCTATCCCCTCTTCCACGAAATGGTTTATCAACTTCTGTTTGGAATCCGCAACCTTCATGCCGCCGTACGGCCCGCAGTTTTCCTTGCACACGCCCGTGTGGAACTCCTTCTTGTACAGAAGCTCCGTTGCCTTATCGAGCTTGTCCGTGTCGCGCTGGCTCTGTATGCCGAGGCGCTCGCACGCGTCCTTGGCAGGATGCTCGCCGAAACCTTCGGTCGCGATAATCGATATCGGCTCGACGCCCTGCACGACCGCCTCGATGCCGTAGCGTTGCAGCGTCTTCTTGTCCTTCTTCAGATCCTGCAGCCCGATCCAGTCGTACGGCGCATGCGAAGGCACGGACATCACGATGCCCGTTGCGACATCTGCGTCGCACAGCGCTGCTGGCAGAATCGGTATCTTCGCCTTTGTAACCGGGTTGTCGCACGACTTGCCCACGAGCTCCGAGCCCTTTACTGTGCCGAGGACTTTCACTCTCTTCAGCTGGTCCTCGAGTTTCTTCACAGCCGCTCTGCCTATTATCCATTTTTCGCCATCCACGTCCGCGCGCACGTACTCCGCATCCGGATTCACCCAGATGTTCGTGACGCCATACACAGTTTCGGGCCGCAACGTTGCACACGGCACGATCTCGCCAGACGCGAGCTTGAACTTGATAACAGCATATTCCATCGGAGACTCGCCCACACCCTCCAGCCTATCATGGTCGCCCGTTGGCGACTGGCAGTTCTGGCACCAGACAACCGGATGCGTGCCCTGCGTCACGTAGCCGCGCTCCTTCAGAGTGTTGTACTGCCACTCGACGAAGCGCGAATAAGTGGGCGTCAGGGTTGTCGTTATGAACGTGCGGCGCCAGTCAACCGAAAAGCCCGTGGCAGTCAGGTCCTCTTTCCAGCGCTTCTTCCAGAACTTTGCGACGTACTCCGGTCCCTTCTTCGCGAAGTCCTTGATGTCATTGTCGCTTACGCCGTAGATTTTGAACGTGTCGACCTGCGACTTGTCGCCCTCGCGCAGCCGCTTCACCGCGCCTACGATGGGCTCGCCTGTTGCATGAAATCCCTGGCCGAACAGAACGTTGAACCCGCGCATGCGCTTGTAGCGCGCGTAGACGTCGCCGCGTATGAATGTGAAGCCCGCTCCGATGTGCGGGGCGCCGTTCACGTACGGGTACGGCACCGTGACCATGAAGCTCGGACGCTTCTTGTCCACGTTCGCCTCGAACAACTTCGCCTTCTCCCAGGCCGACTGCCACTTGCGTTCGATCTGTTTGAAGTCGATTTTCTCGCGAGCCGCCTTTTGAAATCCGGCTTTGACAATTGCAGCCTTGTTCCTAGAAACTTTTTTCTTTGCCTTTCTAGCCCCAACCTTCGCCATGTAAATTAGAATGTCGGACGTAGGTTTTATTCTTTTGCCCGTGCGCAGGCTACTTGGCCGCCTCGGCGACCGCGGTGCCGGACATCACGCGGTATATCGGCCCGTATCCTGAGTTCGGCAGCTCGACCTTGCTTATCTCGTTCATGCTTGCAAGGTCGTTCGCCTTCACGAAGCTGCCCGAGACTGTGTAGAGTGTGTCGTCCATGTAAAGCGAGCGGTGTATCTGCGTGTCATAGCCGTAATAGTACTTGCTCTCGTCAACCGCGGTCTCGTTCGCGTGCGTTATCTTGCCTTTCAGCACGAACCCGTCCTGCAGGTTGAGTTTGAACACGTAAACGCCCTGCCAGCTCGTATAGTCGGTGCCGTTGTTGTCCGTAAGCTGTACGGGTATCACCAGCAGTTCCTTGTCGCGGCTGAACAGGAAGGCTTTGTGATCATAGGACGCCTCGGACCAGCTCCAGCCGCCTTGCACGACGTACTTCGAAACCTCTGTCGGGTTCGATACGTCCGTGGCGTCGAACAGCGAGAGCTTCACGCCCAGCACACGGCCTTGCGCGTCCGCCTCGCGACCCACGCCTATCACGTGCGTGTCGTCGTACGGGTGCAGATAATCGGAAACGCCCGGAACCTTCAGGTATCCGAGCACGGCCGGCGACTGCGGATTCGAAAGGTCTATGACGAACAGCGGGTCTATCTGGCGGAACGTTACCATGTACGCGCGGCTGCCGATGAAGCGCACTGCGTAGATGCGCTCGCCCGATGCCAAGTCCTCCAGCCTGCCTACCGCGTTGAGCGCGAGGTCGAGCACGTACATGTTGTTCGTGGTGCTGCCAGTGCCCATCCACTGGCCGCTGGTGGTCGCGATGCGGAAATAGCCTCCCGTCTCGTCCATCGAAAACTGGTTCAGCACTGTGCCGGGAACTTCGCCGCTTGCGGCGTAATCGATGATGCCGCTGCCGATTGCAATCCTATGCACCACAGTCCGCTCGTACTCCTTCGCGATCTCCGCATACACCGCCTGGTAGCGCTCCTCCATCGCCTTCACAACGGTCGCGCCCTCCTCCGGACCGAGCGTGGCGTAGTAATCCTGCAACGCCTGCTGGATTTCGCTTTCCTTCTCGTAAACGTTCGAGCTAGAATCGCGTATAGCCGTTATCTTCGCCTGCACGTCCGCCGGCACTGACGGGAGTATCGCATCGTTTACGACGCGGTCGAAGATGTCATTGTAATTCATCCTCTTCTGCGACACAAGATAGATGTTGCCCCGCGAAACGTACATGGACTGGCTGTAGCCCAGCAGGAAGGTCTTCGTGCTCGCAGCCGCGGAAGCGTCCTGCACGTTCTCCGCCAGCACCGTGGTGAAAACATACGAACTGTCCGGATACGGCGAGTAGTATATGTCGCTCGCGGCGACCGTGCGCTCCACGCCGCCCGTGCTGACAGCTGGCAGCGCTATCGGTCCGCCGCCGTAGTAGAGGGTCTTCTGCACGATGGTGTAAACATAGTCGCCTATCATCCGCGAATCATAATAGCTGCCTTCGGCCGACGACTCCTTCACGAGCACGGGGTTCGCGCGGTCGCTGACGTCGTACGTGCTTATGACAGTGGACGCGCTGCCGATGTACGACGGAGCCATGATGCCGATCAAAGGCTTCGCATAATCGTAACTTCCGCTTATCACCACAAGCATGTCGCCGTTTATGAACAGCCCGTTCACGGTGCCGTTTACAGTGAAGTTCGAAACCACTTTTGCCTCGGCTGCGGGATATGCGTCCACTATCGCCACGCTGCTTCCGTAGCTTGAAGCGATGTACAGGTACTTGCCGTCGCTCTTCACGATGTCCGCCTCGTCCACGCCCTCGACCTGTATGTTCGTCTGCGAATAGTCGGCGGCCTTGCTTTCGCTTACCGCAGCCGCGCCAGCCGTTTCGGCCTGCGCCGTGAACACGCCCGGCGCCGAAGTCCCGATGCCGCGGAATGCGCCGTAGGATTCGGAGCTGCTCTTCAGGAAAGCCTCGAGTTCGTAATACGACGAGAACCTCTTCAGGCCGTCCTGCCCCGTGTAGGCGTGATACTGGGAAAACATCGCAGAGCCGGCCAATATCACCATCAACGAGAGCGCGATTATAATGACGAGCTTCCTGGACTTGCCGCCCACTATGCTTTCGCCTCTTTCGGTCAGGCTGTAGAAAACCCACTTCCTGCCGGGCGCGGATGTCTTGCGCACAAGCCCGGCCTTCTCCAATGTCTTCAGGTGCTCGACTATCGTGGCGTCGCTCTTGCCCAACCTCCTCGCGACGAACGACGGCATGCGCCTGCCTTCGGACAGCGCCTTGAGTATGTCCATGCGCGTGTCCGCTGACAGCACCTTCAGCACTTCCCTGTCCACAATCGTAACGGGTTCGTCGACCATTTGCGTCACAACTTCGATACATCCTTATTGAAACCAGCTTTATAAAACGGTTTTGATTATGTTAGGTTTTAACCGAATGATGTTAAAAAGGCCACGGCCGGAAAAAATAGATTAGTTTCGAATCCGAATAATCATCTATGAAGTACACGCTGCTTTTGATATTGCTGAACGTGCTCGTTTACGTCGTGACGGCTCCGGACTTGGATTATTTCGTGCAGAACTATGGCTTCAGCACGGGAAGTTTCCTCGCCGGCAGGTACTACACCGTAGTCACGAGCATGTTCCTGCATGCCGACCTGCTGCACATCGGCGGGAACATGTTTGCGCTGCTCGTGCTCGGCTCCGCGGTCGAAGGCAAGACGAAGGCATGGCAGTACTTTTCAGCATACATCCTGACAGGGATGTTCGGCTGCCTGTCGATGTTAGTTCCGTTCTTCGGCTACGGGCCGGATTCGATTGCAATAGGGGCATCGGCCGCCATATCCGGCCTAATCGGACTGGGCATCTTCGTATGCCCGGGCAAGTTCGTCTGGTTCCCGGAGATAATACCGCTGCCGTTCTCGCTCGCCGCGGCAATCTATTTCCTTGCCAACGTTTCAAACCTGCTCGCGCCCGGTTACATCGCATACTCGGCGCACGTCTTCGGCTTCCTCGCCGGCTCGGCGTTCGGGCTCGTCTGGGGCGAAAACCGGATGAGGAACATGGCGATATTCATTGCGCTGCTGTTGTTGATAATTTTCCTGCCGGACATACTTGTCTTTTTCGGGCTTTAGTCCCTCGGAGTAAATTTCATAAGGAAAATTTTATATTAAGGATTTCAACGGAACCACACATCCCATAAGGGGTTATTCGAGATTGAATGACTATTGCTTGGATTCAATGTTAGATTTAACTCGTTTACATTGCCCACAATACGATAAGAAAGAAGCAAAAATTTTACGAACTTCTAACAATGAAAATTTTGTATCAGTTAGAAGTTATAGGTCAAAGAATGTCATTAATTTGCCTAAAAAAATTTCAGCTGATTTAGCTTATCTGATTGGCGTTATTTTGGGAGACGGCTACATAGGGCCTCCTTTGAAGAGGAAACGCGGCGGCTATTACTGCTGCATAAGAATAACGTGTAAAATAGAATATGCGAAAATATTGTCAAAAATTATATACGATGTTTTCGGTTACCAACCAAAATTGGTATTTTACAGAAAGAAGCCTCAAGTTTGCGACGTTGCAATAAACTCGATAGCTATCTATCGTTTCATAACTCGCGTAATTTCCATACCGTACGGAGCGAAGGCAGGAAAAATGCCTTTAGTTAGAGCGGTTTGTGAATCACAAGAGTTGTATCGCAACTTTCTAGCAGGCCTAATCGACACGGACGGTTATGTCTGCAAAACATACGCAGCGCTCGTGCAGAAGGATAGAAAATTCTTAGAGGACGTCAAGCTTTACTCTAAGCAGCTTTTGGATATAAACTTCGTAGGCCCGACATCGAACAGAAGGATTGATGGCAAAGTGGTGGGCTGGTGGATAAGGATTAATAAGTCCCGCCTAAACGAATTTATAGGAAGTATCCCATTAAGATACAAGATGCCCCCATAGCTCAGCTTGGATAGAGCAGCAATCCATAATTGCGGACTGTAAGACTTCTAATCTGACGGTCGTGGGTTCAAATCCCACTGGGGGCACAAGCTTGGCGGAGTGAACCCGATGAAACCGCATGACGACGAGTTCTATCTGTACTTCATAATAAGGTCGATGGTAAGCGGCTTGGTGGGCGCGGCCACTTTCGCGGCCGTGATGCTCTCCCTCAACGTCACGAACCCCGTTCATGCGGTGGCGATTTCGGTAGCGAACTTCTTCTTGGCGCTCTTCGTGTCCAGGCTGTTCGACGGTTGCATCCGCCGGTTTGTAGACTGTCTGCTGAAGATGCTCGACGCGCACCCCGGCGCAAGGAAGTTCCTGCTGAAAAATTTCTGATGCCGCGCAGTTAGTGCGTATTTTTATCTTCTAGGCCGAATTATTAATTGTGGTGCGATGACCAGAACCATACTTATAACTTCTGGGAAAGGCGGTGTCGGGAAAACGACTCTGACATCTAACCTTGCTTATGCCTTGACGCAGCTCGGCGAGAACGTCATCGCAATGGACGCGAACCTGACCACGCCGAACCTCGGCATGCACTTCGGCATGCATCTTGCGCCACGGACGCTGCAGGACGTTCTGAAAGGAAAGGTGCGGCTGGAGCGTGCCATCTATCCGCATCCGTACGGATTCAAGTTCATACCGGCCAGCATAGCCACCAAGGACCTGACGGGCGTGGATGTTGCGAAACTGCAGAACGTGACGCTCGGGCTGACCGGACGCGCGGATTACGTGCTCATGGACTGCGCGGCCGGTCTGGGTAGGGAGGCGATGAGCGCCATTGCGGCGGCGGACGAGATACTGCTTGTCATTAATCCAGACCTGCCGAGCATGGCGGACGCGCTGAAGGCAGCGGAAGTCGCGCGGCAGATGAACAAGAGCATAATAGGCGTTGTCGTCAACCGCGCGACGGGCAGCAGGCACGAGCTCGACATAAACGCGATCAAGGAAGTGCTTGAACTTCCCGTGATTGCGCAGATACCCGAGGACAGACTGGTTGCGGAGAGCATAGCAGCGAAGAAGCCGATAATGGATTATGCGTCGGACTCGCCCGCGGCCGTGGAGATACTGAAGCTCGCGCACAAGATTTCTGGAAGGAAATACAAGCCGAGGAGCGGAACGAACATCGGCATTCTGAGGCGGCTGATAGACTGGATGAGAAGGTAAAATTTTCGCAACGTTTCCTGAGATTCCCGCCCACCGATATTTAATCTCGAAATCCGAAAATATCTTCATGCGATTCCGGCACACGATGCTTATTGTAACAACGAGATGCAACTACAGGTGCAAGTACTGCGGTATGTGGAAGTTCAGGCCCGCGAAGGACATGAGCATGGAAGTACTGGACAAGACCATCCCAAAAATGAAGGAGTTCGGAATAAGGTTCGTGGGCCTGACAGGCGGCGAGCCGACGCTCCATCCGCGGTTGCCTGACATCATCAAGAAGCTTAAGGACAACGGTTTCGTAGTTGGCGTCACCACGAACGGCAGGGCGTACGATTACAACAAGCTGAAGGATGTAGACCAGATACAGATAAGCCTCGACTCCGCAAGGCCAGAGAAGATGGACGAATGGCGCGGGGCCAAGGGCGCGTGGGCCCTTGCCGTTGACGCGGTGGAACGGTCGAAGGTAGCTGGCATAAAGAGCATTCTGGCGAACGTGCTAATCACCGAGGAGAACGTGGGCGAGCTGGACGAGCTTTTCGACTTTGTCTCGAACAAGCTTGGAATCAAGATAGGCGCGTGCGACCCGAACTTCGGGCGCAACGACAGCTTCGCCTACGACTCGACCAAGGAGCTAAGACCGGAGTTCCACGTTTTCTGGGACAGGATAATCGACAGCTACGACAAGTACGCGTTCGCGGACCCGAAGGACCTTTTCATGGAGATAAAGAGGTTCTGGAAGGGAGAGAAGCGCACATTCCCCTGCCTCGGAGGCTTCGTCACGTTCAACATATCGGTCGACGGCGAGTTCTATCCGTGTTTTTCGAGGAACGATATCGTGGAAAAGCCGACTTATGGAGAATGCACCAAATGCACGGTCGGATGCTTCCTGCCGCCGTCCATGGTGTACTACCAACTCAGGCATTCGCCGCTTAGAGGCATCAGGAACGTGCTGTGGTACGGGGCGCTGTGGCTTGGTGAAAGGCTGAGCGTTTAGACGAACATCCGATGTTCGTTAGTCCTCCTTTTTTCCAACAACGTTCTCGATCGCGCGCTGGACCGTTTCCGCGTTGCGAACTAGAACCAGCCACACGAACATCGCCGCAATGATGTAAACGAAGTAGAACGTCGGCAATGCCAACGGACCGACAGCCGACCACGTCTGCCAGCTCGCCGAACCCGGGTTGAATCTGGACACGCCGTATGCAGGATTCACTACGAACCATAAGAAATCCTCCAGTACGCCCCCAATTAAAAGCCCCGACAGGAGGACGCCTAACAGCCTCACGTCTAACCCCGATACCATGAGCGGAAGAACCAGCATCACACCGACGGATAAGAAGAGCCAAAAATCCGCGCTCATGCCGTAGGCGAAGCTTCTCCCGAAAACACCTCCAGCCTCGCCTTCGATCGCCACGGCCATGAATGAAAGGACCATGAGGCCGGCAATCTCGACGAGAAAAACTAGCGTGTAGTTTATCCTCGATTTCTTTTTATCGCGAGACATAAGCAAGATGGACGTTTTCTACATGAGTGAATCGGCGTCCAGCTCGAACGCGGCCACCGGCATCTCCAGCTTCCAGTTGTTCATGACTTTCGGGCTTATTTCTCCGATGATGCCGATAGGCTTCCCGCCGACTATTATCTCCGCCGCGCGTCCGTCTATGAAGCTCGGGTTCTTCGCAGGCCGCAGCTCGTACTTCACGCCGGCGCTCTCCATGAAGCTCGCCAGCGCTGATGCTATGTCGGCGTAGCTGACGCGCGTGTCCGCTATCGCGGCCGCAAGCTTCTTCACGTTGCGCGCGCCCGTTTCGTACGCAGAATCGAGAATGATTACGTCGCCAGCTTCGAAAATCTTCTGCGGATACTCATGGTGCTGGTTGTTCGCAAGCACGTCCATGAGCGATGGCAGCACTTCGCGGCGGCAGATGTTGCACTCGGGCGTCACCGCGTTCAGCGTCTCCGCAACCGGCTGGCGCGGCGCGGCCATGCGGTCGAACTCGTCCCCGACGTTCGAGAGCGTCAGGCAGACCACTTCCTGGAAGCCTATGCCGGCCATGATTTGTTTTACTGCATAAAGGTTGTCGTTCTTCTCAAGCGGCTGCGCGATCGTCGGCACTTTCGGCACCGTGGGTTCGAAACGGTCATAACCGTAAGCGATTGCTACGTCCTCCGCAATATCCATAGGATGCATCACGTCCGTGCGGTACGGCGGTATTATCGCGTTCGTTCCATCGAAGCAGATGTCCATTTTTTCGAGCAATGCCGCCATCTGTTTTTTATCCAGCTTCAAACCAAGAATCTTGTTCACATACGAAACGTCGGTTTTCATTTTCCACGCCGAGAGGTCGGGCGTGCTGCGCCTCTTCCCGCCCGAAACGACCTGCACGGTTTCCACCTTGCATCCGCGGTCCGCGAACGATGTCGCGAGTATGTTCAACGCTTGGTTTATTGCGCGTTCGTCCGTGCCCGTGACGTCGATGAAAATTTCCTTCGTGCGGTTTGTCACGCGCGTGAGCTCGCCGTTTATTATCGGCGGGAAGCTCAGCACGCGGCCGCGCTTGTCGACGATGACCGGCCACTTCTTCGCAGACTCGATAACTTGCGCGTATGCCTGCCCTTTCGGATGCTGCTTCAAAATCTCGCGCAGCGTCATTTCTCTGCGCATGTCGAGCGGAAGGAACTTTATCGCGTCGGGCGCAACGGCCTTGTACGTGAACGGAGGTTGCACTTTGCCCAGATCGTGTATGCCGATTGCGACCTTCTTGCGCTTGCGGCCGAGAGTGTCGTGCAGCTTCTCCTGCGCCTGCATCAGCGAGGCGATGAGGTCGTCCGTGATTTTCACTTTGCGAACAACCGCGCACGTGACGTACGGACGCACCTGCTGCACGCTCGCATCGACCTTGAGCGTTATTTTTCCAGCTGCGGTTTTGTAGTTCGAAAGCTTCTGCTTGCCAGTCGCGGTGAACCTGCGGATAGCGCGTGCGAAACCCTCGATGCTGAACATGTCTGGACGGTTCGGCGCTACTTCGTAGTGCACAACGTCAGTTTCCAGCTTCTCGAGCGGGCAGCCGAACATCGGTATGCGTTCCTTGTAGTCCGCCTCGGTCAGCCTGCGTCCGACCATCGCTTCCAAGTGTTTCTTTTCGAATTGCACTACTGCCATAATCGAAACCTCGCGTGCGCGCTACTGCAGCACCTTCGCCTCCCTGAGCATCTTCAGGTCGTTCCTATAATAGAAATTTCGTATGTCGTTCAATCCCATCCTGAGCATTATCGGCCGCTCGAAGCCTAAGCCCCAGGCAAGCACTGGTTCCTTTATGCCCAGTGGTTCCGTGACTTCCGGCCGGAATATGCCGCTGCCGCCGAGCTCGAGCCATTCCTTGCGGTCGTCGAAATAGACTTCTATCTGCGCGCTCATCTCGGTGTACGGGAAGTACGACGGCGTGAACCGTATCTTCGTCAGCCCCATGCGACGGAAGAACTCCTTCAGATAGCCGAGAAGGTCTTTGAAGCAGACATTTTCATCAACAACAATGCCGTCGACCTGCACGAACTCCGGCAGGTGCTTGTAGTCTACGGTCTCGTTGCGGAACACGCGGCCGATGCAGAACGACTTGAACGGCGGCTTGAACGCCGTGAGGCTCCTGGCGGACACTGCGGTGTTGTGCGTGCGCATCACGTTCTTCCGCGCGATCGCCTCGGACCACTTGTACCTCCAGCCGAGCGAGCCAGTGCGTCCTCCGTTCTCGTGAACTATGCGCACTGGGTCGACGAACGCCTGCGGAAGCTTTGCTGCTGCTGGCGTGCGCATGTAGAACGTGTCGGCGAGGTCGCGCGCAGGATGGTCCTGCGGCTGGTACAGCGCGTCGAAGTTCCAGAAGCCCGATTCCACGAACGGGCCTTCCGTTTCTATGAATCCGAGGTCGAGATAGATGCGGCGGACCTTCTGCTCGAAAACCGTAAGCACGTGCAGCTTGCCCGCGTTCAGTCTTGCGCCCGCGGCCTGCACGTTGTACGGCCTGAACCGCACGTCCTTCCACAATCCTGTCTTCAGCAGCTCGGGCGTCAGGTCTGCCACTTCCTTGCCAACGAGCTTCTTCGTTTCCGTCACGGCCTCGCTCTCGATGCGCGCGAGCTTGCGCCACACGAGCTTCTCCAGAATAACAGCATCCACTTCCTTGCCGGCAGCGAGCGCCTTCAGCGCGTCCTGCTCCGCGATCGCGCCCGGTTGCTTCGCCAGCGCCAGCTTCCCGTCCTTGACCTGCACCCAGCCGTTCTTCTTCGCCCACTGGAGCGCTATATCGAAAGCGTGCACGCGCTTGCGCGCCTCCTCGAAGCTCAACGGCCCGGCTTTCAGCGCGTCCGTCAGCACTTTCTCCGGCAGACCGTGCTCCGCATAACGCCTGCCCTCGTCCGTGAGCTCGACGCGCCTGCCCTGCTTCTCGGCCATTAGAATCGCTTAATTAAGATTGTGCATTCGCGGATTAAAAAGTTCGGGAACCGCCGCCAGCGCTCATCGCACGGGCCTGTAGTCCGGGACCCGCTTCAGCAGCTTGAAGTCTATATAGCCGAACGGCCACGCACGCAGCTGCCGCAGCACCCCCCACTTGGCCACACGCCTCACGGAAGTGAAGACCATGGTGTTTTCCATGAAGACGAACACGCCTCCGAGCTTCGACAGCCTTTCGGCGAAGTCCATGTCCTCCAAGCAGTTCAGCCTCTCGTCGAACCCTTTCACCTTTTCGAACGCGCTCTTTCTGACTGCGGTGCTGTTGCCGATGAGCACGTGGAACTTGAGATGCAGCGACGCCTTCAGCATGAGCTCGTTAAACAGTAGGCACCCCATGAGCTCCTTCAGCCGGTATCTTTCCGGCATTACGGGCGAGCTGGCCGCGATTACCTTTCTGTTCTTGAAGGCTTCGTCCACGGTCCGCAGGAAGTTGTTCAGCACGGTCGTGTCCGCGTCCACGAACACGAGTATCTCGCCCTCCGCGGCCTTCGCGCCCTCGTTCCTGCCCGCGGAAACGCCCCTCCTCTTGACAATCACTACCTTGTCCGCGTACTTCCTCGCGACTTTCACGGTCCCGTCCTTGCTGTTCCCGTCGGCGACTATTATCTCGTACCTGCCCGCGTAGTCCTGGTTGCGGAGCGACTTGAGCGTGCTCTCTATGTACTTCTCTTCTTGATAAGTCGGGATTACCACGGATATTTTCGGCTTTGCCATATTGTATCGCCCGCTATGCCAACACTGCTAATCCTTTAGCATAACTTTCTCTAGGACCTTTTTAGCCTTTTCCCTGCGCTTCTGGTGCTCGGCCATGAAGCGCTTCACGCGCTCCGCTAGGTCGGCCTTGTGCTCGCCCGCGAGCAGCGTGCCGCTGCGCTCGCCTTCGAAGATTTCCGCGAGCTTTCGGTCGTCCTGCTCGAACAGGAAGTAGTAGTACTGGCACACGCTGCAGATGTCCGGGTTGCCGCCGAGCTTGCGCTGCAGCTCCTTGGTCGGCTGCTGGCCCGTGAAAGCGTTCAGTATCTTCTTCTCGATCTGCTCGGGCGTGTCCGTGGTGAAAATCGCGCTCGCTGGATCGCTGGCGCTCATCTTGCCTCCTGGCCCCAGTCCGGGTAGGAACTTGCAGTGTATCTGCGCCGGCTTGTAGAATCCCATCTTTGGCGCGGTGTCGCGCGATATGCGCCAGTACGGGTCCTGGTCGATCGCCGCGGGTATCAGGCACGGGATGTTGCGGCCGGCCTGCACTGACGGGAGGAAGCACGGGACCGCTTGCACGGCCGGGAAAAAGACTATGCCTATGTTCGAACTGTTCTCGAACCCGAACACTGCTTTCGCTGTGGAGAACGTCACGTGCTTCGCTATCTCGACAGCCTGCTTGTAGATTGTCTTGCCGTACTCGAGGTCGGTGAAGATGTGGGTGCGCTTCGGGTCCATGCCGCACGCGAGCACGTCCAGCGCGTTCTCG